>Ga0302305_1000872_pt1 | contig 17825 bp, 7 predicted proteins | sample III_Palsa_E2_3_FD_198764 | JGI IMG/M metagenome (GOLD analysis project Ga0302305, IMG submission 198764) | Peat permafrost microbial communities from Stordalen Mire near Abisko, Sweden - III_Palsa_E2_3 | ecosystem: Environmental > Terrestrial > Soil > Palsa > Peat permafrost | place: Sweden... | reverse complement strand
CCAGTTGCAATGATCTGTGCGGGTAGGGGCGTTGTGCAGTGGTTGGTGGTGGTTGGCGCAATCTGCGTTACAGAGGCGAACTGTGCCTGCGGCGCGTTGATGGCGAGAATATCGCCCGAGCCTGCACGCGTGTAATGCGCATAGCTCGTGCCAAAGCCACCACGGAAGACAGTCTTAGGATCAGCCGAGAAGGAGAAACCGATGCGCGGAGAGAAGTCCGCATAGTCCGGATTCACCAGCGTATGTCCGTATGTTCCGTTGCCCGCAAACGGTGTGATGCCGTTGCCTGCAACTGCGCCCGGGGTTGTGGTCAGCACAGTTTGCGTGACTGGATCGAAGTTTGAGATATTGTGGTGCAGCTCCGAGTAAGGCGAGCCATACTCCCAGCGCATGCCGAAGTTTACGGTCAGGTTGGGCAGAGCATGCCAGTCATCCTGCGCGTACAGGCTTTGCATGGTCTGCGTTACGTGTGCCTCGTAGAAGTTTGCGAGGGAGTAGTTGTTCGTGGTGCCGAAGAGGAAGTCGGCCCAGTAGGTATCGGAGACCGGAGAGGTTGTCGCCGTTCCGCCGTTGGCATTGGTTGCGCAGGTTGCAGAGGTTGCCGCAGTGCAAAGGCTGTAGCCTCCGCTGTAAGAGAACGATCCATAGAGAGGGTTGTTGTCGTTCACTGCCATCCAGATGTGCTCGAACTCATAGCCGAACTTCATGGAATGGTTTCCCTTCACCCATGTGAAGTTCACCTTGGGGTCGATCAGCGCAGGGTCCTGCCATTGCGGGTTTGTGCTCTGGCGGCCAAAGCCGGTAAAGCCTGAAATACCGATGGAAGGAAGGCCACCTGCTACAACAGGATTTGTAGGAAGCCCGGGGATGTATGCCGGTGTGCCGGGTGTCGAGAAAGCGGTGTTGCCAATCGACAGGTTGTACTTGCCCGCCTTTGTGCGATCCAGACCGATACGAGCGTCCAGAACCTTGTTCGCTCCAAATGTTTTGGTTACGCCAAGAGCGATTTGTTGATCCAGAATCCGGATCTTGCCGTTCGTCTGCCCGTCGAGCGGGACGGGAATGCTTGGGTAGTTGACACCGTTTTCTTTACGGTCGCTGATGCGAAGAAAGTAAGCGGTCGTCGGTGTTGCCTGGTAGTCGAAGCGAAGGTCGCCCTTGTCGGCGTTATCGGTAAAAGGGACTTGCGCGGAGTAGTCATTGGAAGCAAGGCCGGTGGGGTTTGTTCCTGTGTTGATGCCAGAGACCGGCAGGCCTTCAATCTGTTTGAAGTACGTGATGATCTGCTCGGACAGGGGATTGATCGCGCTGGTGGGGATCGCAGTGCCCGCCGCATACTTAGCGCCTGTAACGGCGTTCTGCACAGGTTGCTCCAGGATGCCGTTGAGTTCATTCTGTGTCGGCAACGTCAGTACACTGAGCGGCTTCAGCACCTGACGGAAGCCTTCGTAGTCGAGAAAGAAGAAGAGCTTGTCCTTCACAATCGGTCCGCCAAAGTTGAAGCCGAACTGGTTGCGGTTGAAGGTCGGCTTTTTGAACGGAGTCGTAATACCACTGCCGCCAACGGTGAGCGGCTTGAAGAATCCAGCGGCGTTGAGATCAGTGTTGCGGATGAACTCATACACCGTTGCGTGAAAGGAGTTCGTACCGCCTTGCGAAGCGACGTTGATGGTCGCACCGGACGAGCGGCCATACTCTGCACTCTCGTTGTCGGTCACTACCTGGAACTGGGCAACGGAGTCAGGCGGCACCGCGATGATCTGGTTATCGAAGCCCTGGTTGCTTTCGCCGTAGGCGTTGTTATCGAGACCATCGAGCAGGAAGTTGTTGAACATGCTGCGCTGACCGTTGACGTTATAAGAGCCCGCACGCACCAGCGAGTTGATGGAGCTCGTCGTTGCTGCTGTCGGCGCTTGCCGAGAGCCAGGAATAAGACCCAGCAAGTCGGAGTAGTTACGGCTTACCAGCGGCAGTGCCGCACTCTGGTAGTTGGTAATGGTCTGTCCGCGTTCGCTGGTTTCCGTCTCAAGCTGCAGCGCGACGTTGCTGACTTCGACAGTCTGCGTTGTGCTGCCTACCTTCAAGCCGAGATCGATGCGCTGGCGTCCGCCAACCGAGATCGTAATATTCTGTGCGACAGCATCGGAGAAGCCCGGTGCTGATGCAGAGATCGTATAAACACCGACCCGCAACGAAGGCGATTCATACTCACCCGAGCCGTTCGTTTTGGTTTGCGAGTTGATGCCCGTTGCTGTATTGCTGATCGTCACCGAGGCGCCTGCAATCGGCGCGCCACTTCCATCGCGAATCGTTCCTACAAGGCTTCCATTGTCGTATTGGGCGTAAACAGGAGCCGCAAACACGACAAGCAGAAGAGCCAGCGCGAAGGTGCACAGAGAAGAAAACAAATTCTTAGTCATGACGCGCAAAGTACAGCCCAAGCCATTACCAGTCGATGAACGAGCTATGAACGCAGCGTGTTAATTCCCGGAAAGGGTGTGCATACATGGGAAAACCCTGCATTTAACTTCTATTCACAGACACGCGTTCTTATAGGCGTTATGCTGACTCGTTTGATCGCTCTGTGCCTGTTGCTCGTTCCTTGTTCGTTGTTCGCTCAAACGCAAAAGCAACAGCCCGTGTTGATGATCTCCATCGACGGTATGCGGCCTGACTACGTGACCCAGGCCGACGAGCATCATTTGAAGCTTCCTGCGCTTCGCAAAATGATGGCGCAAGGCGCGTACGCGGACGGCGTTGTTGGTGTGTTCCCCACCGTAACGTACCCCAGCCACACCACGATCATCACCGGCGTATGGCCTGCGGAACACGGCATCCTGAACAACACGCGGTTTGATCCGGAGCGCAAGCTTTCCGGCGCATGGTACTGGTACGCCGATCAAATCAAGGTGCCTACGCTGTGGTCTGCGGCACAGGCTGCGGGGTTGAAGACAGCCAGCGTCTCGTGGCCTGTGACGGTGGATGCGGCGTCGATTGATTACGATGTGCCCGAGTACTGGCGCAGCAGCTCGCCCGGCGACGCTTCCAACTCCGACGACCGTTTTCTGATGAACGCTGTCTCGCAGCCTGAGGGTGAACTCGCACGCATTGCAGATCGCACCGGCACGCCTTACATGATGGGCAACGACACCTCACTCGCCGGCGACGAAGTGCGTACGCTCTACTCGCTCGACATCCTCAAGCAGCACAAGCCAGGCTTCATGACCGTTCATCTCAGCTCGTTGGATGAAGAAGAGCATCTGCATGGCCCATTCAGCGACGAAGCCAACGCTGATCTCGAAGGCCTCGACAGCATGGTGGCGAGGCTTGTAGCGCAGGAGCTCGCGAACTATCCCAACGCGGTTATTGTTGTTGTTTCTGATCACGGCTTTGCCAAGGTCGAGCACGCTACGAACTTCTATGTGCCGTTTCTTGAAGCCGGTCTGATTCAGACAGGGAAGTTGCCCAGCGGCGCGGTCGAAGTGAAGTCGTGGCAGGCTGAGCCTTGGTTGGCCGGATGTATGACACCCATCGTCCTCCACGATCCCACGGACACGGCGACGCGCGACAAGGTGAAAGCGATGCTGGATAAACTCGCAGCCGACCCGAACAGCGGCATCGAAGCTGTACTCGATCACGATGCGATGAAATCTCTAGGCGGCTTTCCGGATGCTCCCTTCGTCGTCACGCTTCGCCGCGGCTACTGCAACGGCGGCGCACTCACCGGCCCGCTCGTGACCGATTCCTTCCTGAAAGGCGCACACGGCTACAGCCCTGCCACAACGCCTGAGATGCACTCCTCTTTCTTCGCCATGGGGAAGGGCATCGCTCACGGCAAGGATCTAGGCACAGTCGATATGCGGCAGATCGCTCCGACCATCGCACAGCTCCTCGGCGCGTCGTTGCCCATCGCAACGCAGCCCGCACTTCCGGTTCGCTAACGCGGCGAAAGTCTCGCGTGCCTAAGTTCACTCCCCAGCAAGCGTACCTGCCTGCTGGGGAGTGTTTTCTTTTTGAGGCAAATGGCCAGGCGCAACGGGAATCCTTATTTATCCCAGTTCGTCTTCGGCGTTGTCCCCGTCTCGCCGGGCGACGAGGGATTGAGCTTGCCCGGGGCATTCTCTGGCGTGCTTGAGCTCGTCTTCACCTCATCCTTCCCGGCCGCAGCGGGGGTACTCCCCGACAGCTCCGAAGGTGGCGGCATCGTCTTGCCACCGGTCTGCTCGTGCTTGCTCATAAACCCTCCTACAGCGGAAACCGCCAATCTCTTTCGATGCGGTTTGCCGCCTGACGGTCAGGCCAAACCCACTCCGCGCAACTTTCTTGGCAAAACCCTGTCCCTATGTAGTGAAACCGAACAATTGAAAAACCCGTCTCTTCACAATAAGTCGCAGCAAGACGTAGCCAGCATCGACCCAATATCTTGGTCTGCCGTCTGCCGGTTTGCCAGTAAATCACTAGAAATCAATAGTTTGGGCCTGAACACCTATGATGAAGCTTCCTATGATGAATCTTTCCGCTGCAAATTCAGTAAAGTCTGCGATCAAGTCCGGACGCACGATAGTTGGCGCTGCGATCCTCGCTCTTGCCGCGGTTTCCGCGTTCGCTCAGTCGCCGCTCGTGTCACCTCAGGCGCGCATTACTTCGACAATCGACAACGCCAGCCGCTCCACACTGTCCGGCTCGCTCATGCCGCAGGCCTTGCCTGCCAACGACGCCGGGGCCGTGCCGCCGAGCACTAAGCTTCAGGGAATCACCCTCGTCTTCAGCCGTACGCAGGCCCAGCAGGCCGCTCTTGACGCCCTTGTCGCAGCGCAGCAGAATCCTGCATCGCCGCAGTATCACCAGTGGCTTACCTCGGCGCAGTTTGGCGCGCAGTTCGGCGTAGCCGACTCCGACATTGCTTCGGTTCAAAGCTGGCTTCAGCAACAGGGCTTTGCCGTGGAAAGCGTCTCCAGAAGCCGCGACCGCATCCGCTTCACGGGTACTGCGGCTCAGGTCGCATCTGCTTTCGGGGCGTCGCTGCATTACTTCAAATCGGGCGGCCAAACGCACTTTGCTCCGGCATCGGCATTGAGCGTGCCTTCGGCTATTGCGGGAAGTGTAGCGGCTATCACCAATCTCACGGACTTCCGCCCCCGTTCCCACGTCAAGCTTCACGCCCCTGTTCTGGCCAAGCCGAACTTCACCTCCAGCCAGTCCGGCAGCTACTACACGGACCCCAAAGATCTCGAAACCATCTATAACGTCACCCCGGCTTATAACGCGGGCTACACCGGAGCCGGCCAGACCATCGTGATCATCGGTCAGTCTTTCGTGTACACCTCCGACATCACCAACTTCCAAAGCGCTCTTGGCATTACCCCCAAAGCACCCACGCTGATCCTGATGCCGGGTACGGGAACGCCGGCGATCTCCGAAGGCGACGAACTCGAGTCTGATCTCGATCTCGAGTACTCCAGCTCCATCGCCACCGGCGCCACCGTCGACTTCGTCTACACCGGCAACAACCCCAACTACGGCGCCTTTGATTCGCTCGAGTATGCCGTCGATGAGCAGCTCGGCCTCATCATCAGCTCGAGCTATGGAGACTGCGAAACCGATCTCACGCAGCTCGACTACGCCCAGCTCAACGGCGTCCTCCAGCAGGCCGCAGCGCAGGGCCAGACCGTTATCTCTGCCGCCGGCGATGATGGTTCGACCGACTGCTTCCGCGATACCAATCTCACCACCGCCCAGCAGGAAGCCCTTGCCGTAGACTTCCCCGCCAGCAGCCAGTACGTCACAGGCCTGGGAGGCTCGGAGTTCCCCACCGCCGATGTCACTGCACCCAACACCACCTACTGGACCTCAGCCTCCGGGTCTGACGTCATCAGCTCGGCTATTCAGTACATCCCCGAGCAGGTCTGGAACGATGACAGCTCCAGCAATGGTCTCTCCTCCGGCGGCGGCGGTGTCAGTGCCTTCACGCCCCGGCCCACCTGGCAGACCGGGGTCACCGGCATCACCTCCGGCAGCTTTCGCCTTGTGCCCGATATCTCTTTGGACTCTTCCCCGAACAACGCCAGCTTGCTCTACTGCTCCAGCGATCCCAGTACCAACATTACCGGCAGTTGCTCCAACGGTTTCCGTGATGCCAACGACGAATACCTCACCGTCGCCGGCGGCACCAGCTTTGCCGCTCCCACATTCTCCGGCATGTTGGCCATCATCAACCAGGCCAAGGGATACACCACCGGTCAGGGTGTCGTGAACACCACGTTCTACTCCCTGGCGTCCAACGCCACTACCTACGCGTCGGCTTTCCATGACATCACCAGCGGCAGTAACGAGTGCCTCGCCGGCATCAACTACTGCAACACCTCCGGCGCATCGGAGTATCCCGCAACGACGGGTTACGACGAAGCCTCTGGCCTCGGCTCGCTCAACCTCTACAGCCTGCTGACCGCCTGGCCCACCTCGACTACGATAAGCGGAACAACCGCCACAACGACTACCATTACCGCAGCCACAACCACTCCTGCCTCTGGCGCCAGCGATACCATCACCATCACCGTCGCGTCCGCTTCCAGCTCGGTTACCGCGGTGCCGGTCGGCTCCGTCTCCCTCACGGTGAATGGAACCGCGACCGGTTCGCTGCCTCTCACCAACGGCGTGGCGACGTACACCTTCTCTTCCACCACGACCGGTTCCAACGTAATCAGCGCCACCTATACCGGTAGCACCACTTACTCTTCCTCAACCGGAAGCATCGACCTGAACGTTGGTGGCACATCCTTCACCCTGGCCATCCCGAACATCACCGTCACCGACGGTAGCTCTGTCACCGACACAATTACCGTCACTCCGGTCAACGGCTACACCGGCACGATCGACTTCAGTCTCTCCGGCGGCGGCGCCTTTGGCACCAGTGATGCGGATTGCTACACCGGTACGGACACGGCGACCGTGACGAGTGCTGCGGCGGTAACTTCGACGCTGACCTTCTACACCAGTGAATCGGTCTGCAACCGTCTCGTCGTCACTGGTTCCGGCGGCAAGCTCGTCATCAAGCTTCCTAAGGGAGTATCTCTCAACCACGTCCCTGCCTCTCCGCGTTCTCCGTGGAAGAGTGCTCCCGCATCTATCGCATTTGCTGGTCTGCTCATCGCTGGATGCTTCCGCCGCCGCTCCCGCATTCTTCGCGGAGCGCTGGCTTTGAGCGCGCTCGTCTTGATGAGCTTCAGCAGTCTCGGCCTCACAGGCTGCAGCAGTGGTTCCTCGGCGACCAATAGCAACGTGGACGCACCCACCGGTACCTACACCATCACGCTTACTGGTGTGGACAGCGGCAACCCTGCCATCAGCTACTCCACCAACTTCACCATTACGGTTAACTAAACAAACAAGCTTTCCCGAACCCCATGCTGAGCGACCGCTCGGCATGGGGTTTTCCTTTTGCAGGTTATTCACAATCCCCCACCTGATTCACACTACGTTCACTAGCCCGTAACAAGACGCTCACAAAAAACAGGCAATCTCCTTCTTGAACCCATAGATAGAAGAAGGAAAACCTCTGTGCCTGTGATCAAAACCCGCACTGCGCCCTTGCAGAACAAGTTCAAGTTCGTTGCTACCGCGCTCTTGTTTCTGCTCTCCACCGCTCTTATGTTGGCCCAGTCGCCAGCCACGCTCTCCGGCTCCGTCGCCGACTCCAAAGGCGGAATGATCCCCCGGGCCTCTGTCACTCTCCATAACGAAGTCACAGGCAAGAACGCTACGACTACTGCGGACGCGGAAGGCCACTTCTCGCTCTCCGGTCTTACCTCTGGTGCCTACGATCTCTCCGCCACCGCACCCGGTTTCTCGATCGTGACCCGCAAAGGCATCCAGGTAACGGCGGGGCAGTCTTCTGACGTCGCCCTCACGCTCGAGATCGCTTCCACCAACAGCGACATCACCGTAGATGCTGACGCCAACAACTCCATCGCCGCCACGCTCGCTCCCATGGACGCCAAGCTCTCCGAGACATCGGCCCGCACCGAGATCACCTCGTCCATGATCCAGAACTTCATGTCGCCCGTCGCCGACTTCGGCGAAGCCGTAGAAATGGCTCCCGGCACCTTCACCACCAACGGCAACGGCGTCGGTCTCGGACAGTCCAGCACCTACTTCCGCGGCTTTCCCGATGGCGACTACGACATCGACTTCGACGGCATCCCCTTCTTCGACACCAACACGCCCACCCACCACTCCTGGGCCTTCTTCCCCTCGCAGTTCCTCGGCGGCATCGACTTCGATCGCTCCCCCGGTACGGCTTCCAACATCGGTCCCACGCCGTTCGGCGGCTCCATCCATCTGCTCTCCAAGCCCTTCGACCCCATGTCGAACGTACGCGCCCAGTTCTCCGGTGGCTCCTTCCACACCTTCCTTTATGACGGCGAGTACGACACCGGAGACTTCGGTCCCGGCCACAAGTTCAACGTCATGCTCGACGTTCACCATCTGCAGTCCAACGGCTACCAGACCTATAACTACCAGACCCGCAACGCCGGCGACATCCAGGTTCGGTACCAGCTCTCGGATAAGACCACCATCACCGGCTTCTCCGCTGTCATCTGGCTGGACGCCAACACGCCCAACTTCAACGCCACGCGCTGCCAGATGTACGGCGTCTCACCCACCAATGCTTATAGCTGCTTGGCCGCCAAGGGTTCCACGCAGCTCGCTCCCTACACCGGCGCCGGCATCAACTTCCTCAACGCCAACAACTCCGATCCGCTGCTTTATCTTGACTATCAGTACAACTACTACCATGTGCCCACGGACTTCGAGTACGTCGAGGTCAACCGTCTGTTCAAGCATGGTGTAGTGATCGACTTCAAGCCCTACACCTACAACTACGACAATTCTGAGAAGTACACCAATGCTGTTCCCATCACAGATGACGCGACCCTGATTGGCACTACCTATGCGCCGCTCGCCGTCAAGATCACCAACGCCACCCTCTGCAGCACTCCCACCGCTACCATCCTTCCCTGCGGCGTAGACAAGTACAACAGCTATCGCAAGTACGGCGAAACCTCATCGATCACCCAGACCTCGAAACTCGGCATCCTCCGCGCTGGCTTCTGGTACGAGTGGGCCAACACCAACCGCCACCAGTATCCTGCTGATCCTCTCAACCACTGGAAGGACGCCGTCCTCCCCAACTTCTCCGAGACCTTCGTATCCGGCTCCTACCAGCCCTTCGCCGAGTACCAGTTCCACATCACGCCCAAGCTCTTCTTCACGCCCGGCGTAAAGTTCGCCTACTACACCATCGGTACCAAGCAGTTCGCCGATAACGGCGGCAAGATCGGCCCACTCGCTCCCACGGTTGCGGCCGCCAACCCCGCCGCCTTCATCTCCAACGGCGGCAGCTACTTCGCCACCCTTCCTTCCGCCGACATCAACTACCGTCTCAAGAGCAACTGGTCGGTCTATGTACAGGCTGCGCAGGGAAGCATCGTTCCTCCCTCCGCCGTCTTCGACTTCAGCCAGGGAACCACCGGTCAGGCCATCCCGCCCGCCGTCCTTCCCAAGCAGCAGAAGAACACCACCTACCAGACCGGCACCGTTCTCAAACTCAAGCGCGTCACCTTCGACGCTGACTACTACCACATCCACTTCGACAACTCTTACTCCTCCTTCACGCCTCTCGGCACAGGCGAACCTGTCTACTATCTGCAGCCCAGCTCCGTTACCCAGGGCGTTGAAGGAGAGAGCAACATCTACTTCGCCTACGGCCTCAGCCTCTACCTGAACGCCAGCTACGACAAGGCTCTCTACAAGGGCAACCAGGCCGTTTCCTGCGTTAGCGGTGCGACTGGTTGCACCGCCACCACGCCGCAACTCACCGTCCAGGTCCCCAACAACCTATGGATAGCTAACACCCCGTCGGACGTAGAAACCGAAGGCCTCACCTACCAGCACAAGTCCTGGGATGCGGGTCTCTTCAACAAGCGTGTCGGCCAGATGTATCAGGACCAGAAGTCGTATCACAACCAGGTCACCATCCAGCCTTTCACGCTTACCAACGCCTTCATCAACTACACCATCCGCAACGGCGGCCGCTTCGATCGAACCAAGCTCCGCCTCAGCGTCAACAACCTTTTCGATCAGCACAACATCACCAGCGAAACCCCAGCTGGCAAAGCAGTCCCCATCATCGACTCAGCCAACGGCACCACTTACTCCGACCCCTTCAACACCAATGGACAAACCCCCATCAACGGGGCAGACGCCATCGGCATCCTCCCCGGCCGCAGCATCATGCTCTCTGTGATCTTCGGCTTCACCCCGCGACGTTACTAAAGATTGCGAATTATCTTGCGCAGGGGGCTTGCGCTTACCTTAGGTGAGTCGTAGGATCATCCCACTTCGCAGGCAGCTGAACAACACGCCGCAGAAAATCCCTCATTTTCGGGGGATTTTCTGCGTTTGGGTTCATTTGTTGAGATATCTGTTGCGCGCGATGCGTCCCGCTGTTCCACGTTTCGTTTCTACGGCAGGGTAATCAAGTCAGCCAACGAACTCCGCACGGCCAGTGCTATCCTTCCGCAAATGCGCTGCTTCGCTCTTCTGCTCGTCGCTGCAACTCTTTCCGCTCAAACAGGTCCCTCGCAAAATGCAGGCCGCAAAGCCCTCACCGACCAGCTCGACGCGCTTGCCGCCAAAGAAACCGCAGCCCGCCGCGAAGCCATCGCGGGCATCCACACTCGCGCTCAGGCAGAGGACCGCCAACGCGAAGTCCACGCGAAGCTCATCGCGTTGCTCGGTGGTCCACTTCCAGCGCCTACGCCGCTCCGTCCGCGCATCACCGGAGCCTCCGACCACGAAGGCATCCACATCGAGCGCATCCTCTTCGACTCGCAACCAAACTTCCCCGTCACGGCTCTGCTTTACCTTCCGCCAAGCGGCGATACCAAACTCCCCGCCATCCTCATGGCTCCCGGCCACTCGCCCGCCGGCAAAGCCGGAGACGCAGCCTTCGCTCTCGCCTTTGCCTACGCCGGCTTCGCTGTACTTTCCTATGACCCCATCGGCCAGGGGGAACGCCTGCAATACCCCGACCCTGCCAACCCCGGACACACCCTGCTCAAAGGCCCCACCGGCGAACACGGCGAAGCCGGCCTGCAACCCACGCTCATCGGCGACGCCGTCTCCCGCTACTTCCTCATCGACGCCACCCGCGCAGTCGACTACCTCCTCACCCGCCCCGAGATCGACGCCCACCGCATCGGCGCTTTCGGCTGCTCCGGCGGCGGCCTCATGACTGCTCTCACCGCCGCGTTTGATTCGCGCATCGCCGTCGCTGGCGTATCCTGTTTCACCACCAGCTTCGACACGCTGCTCCCATCCATCGGCCCACAGGACAGCGAACAATCCATCCCCAACTTCATCGCCTCCGGCCTGGACTTTCCCGACTGGTCCGAACTCTTTGCGCCGAAACCGTACGCCATCATCGCTACTACCGAAGACATGTTTCCCTTCGCCGGCGCGCAGTCCACGGAGAAAGAAGTCCGCAGCTTTTATAGCCTCTTCAACGCGTCGGATAACCTCGCCTTCATCACCGGTCCCGGCCACCACGGCAACCTCCGCCCCATCCTTCCAGAGATCCTAGCGTTCTTCACCACGCACCTCCATCCCACGCCAAATCTCAGTCCCACTGGCACACCCTTGGCAAGCCTCTCCATAGCGGACACGCAAGTCACTCCCACGGGACAAGTCTCCACCAGCTACCCCCACACCGAAACCATCTTCACCCTCAACCTGCAACGCGCCACGGAAAAGCTCGCAGCTCGTAACGCGCGACTGGTAGCTCACACGCAAAACTCTTTGCCAACCCTTCCCGAACTTCAGAAGGACATCCGAGAAGTCACGCACGCAACCGAGTCGAGGCTCGCACCAACGAGCTATGCCACGGGCTTACCCGATCCTGAAGCCATTCGCCATCAACTCCTCTTGCACATGGCCTCCGGCATCGACCTTCCCGCCGAGTTCTATCGTCCGACCACGCCTGGCAGACATCCCGCTGTCCTACGCCTCGTCACCACGCTGGATAACGACTCCGACCGTCAAGCAGAAATCGCTTCCGCCACCTCCCTCGCACGCAGAGGCATTGCGGTTCTGCTCTTCGCTCCACGCCCTTCGCCGCCGGGCATCGAAGAGACCAAATCTCCGGTCCTCGGCACGTTCTACCTCACGGAACTTCGTGCGGAACTCGTCGGCAAAACGCTTCTCGGCCTCCGCATCGAAGATATCGAGCAGGCTCTGCAATTCCTGAGGGAAGGTGAGACGGTCGATCCCAACAACATCACCGCCGAAGCCTCCGGCCACTTAGCCCTCGTGCTTCTTCACGCGGCAGTCCTCGACTCACGCCTCAAGCACATCACCCTCAACCAACTCCCACCCACCTACACCGACTACCTCCACCAACCCATCCCCCACGACGCTCCACAAGACATCCTCCCCGGCGTCCTGCTCTACTACGACACGCCCGACCTCCTCCGCATCCTCGGCTCGAAAGTCACCATCACACAGCAGCTTCCGCAATCGCGGCCATCTCCGCTACTCCCAAATGGAGAAACGAGCGATCTTTCCAAAGACGCTTTGCAATTTCCCAATCTCTTGATACTCTCTCCTCAATCCCCCTAGGCCCTTTATCGCACCAAAGCTTTTCTAAGGCTCAACAGAAGCCCGGTCCCCGAACGTTGTCGTTTGCTTGCTGCTCCAAAGTTTCAAGGAAATCCAGAGAGCTTTCGACACGTGCTCTGCACGCGTGCAGAGACGGGAATACCTCGCTTCCAGCCCGGCCCTCGTATCAGGAATCCCATACAGCCCCACCCTGCCTTTCCTTTCTGCTGCCAGTAAGCAGAGAAGCGAAGACAGCAACTACAAGACAGCGGAGAAAACTATGTCATTGACCCCAGGATCTTTCTTTCAGTCGGACGCCACCGGCGCTACCGAAGTTCTCAACCTCGTCCCAACCGCCACCGCAGGCCCCACACAAGCGCAGATCGTCAGCGCGGCGTACGGCAACGACACCAGCGACGTCACCATCGCGGCGGACGGTCTTTCCGTAACAGTCACGGTGCAGTCTGGCCTGGACAACCTTCTGGTAACCGTCGTCTCACCCAGCGCAAACGACCACGCGAATCTCGTGCAGGGCACAACCGTCTTCGCCCAGTTCGTCCTCACCAATCACTGGGATGCGGCGACGATCCGCATCGAGGGGCTGTAACCCATGAGCCAGTCCACCTTGTCTTCCAGCTTTCTTTCCTTCCGAAACCTCTGCGCCCTTACCCTTTTGGTGGCGGCCGCGGCTCCCTTCGCCAATGCGCAGAACGACGCGCAAAAAGCCATCTGCAGCAAGCATGATCTCTCGCTCCAGCGCTGCGGTATGCTCGCCGACGAGTTCCTCACCAACCACCAGCTCCAGACGCTCGGCCTGTCCACCACGCTGGACGATCCCTCCTTCAGCCCACGCGCGTTCGCCGCTGAAATCGGCCCATCCGCCATTCTCGCGACCATGAAGAGCGGCCTCAGTGCGGACGCCAAACAAGCAGCCGAGGCAGCCCTGCAAACGATGGCGACCAGTGCCGCCGTTACCCAGGTAGGCGGAGCGGCAACCGCGAACGGCTCAACTAACCTCGTCACCAAGCCGACGACGACAGACCTCATCTCGCTAGCAGCAGAGTCCGGCGCCTTTACCGATACGGTCAACGGCACCACCACAACCCTGCAGGCCAACGCACTCGGCCTGGTGAAGTACTTCGGCAACCGGCCTATCTTCCAACGGTGGGAGTCCAAGTACGCCGACGCCACTCAGCCCTTGAACTTCTCCGTAACGCTGAACGTTGCGCAGAGCAGTGCGTCCACAGCGCCGACGACCGGCAGTGCAAACGGCATCACGCCTTCCACTATCACGTCGGTTCTGCTTCCTTCCAACAATGCGTCGTTCTCTGGTTTCGGCGTTACGTACAACGTCTACCGTCGTTACAGCCCGCAAGACAAAACCTTCCTCACGGCGTGGTCGAAGGCTGTGATTGCGAATAAGGCGGCGATATCAGCAGCCACTACGACCTTGAAAGCCGACATCGACCTCCTGCTGACGCCGGCCATCCAGATGGCTGTCGAAAAGAACGTGAGCACACCGCTGCAAACCTGGCACACCGCCGGAGCAGACGCTGAAAAGAAGGCGGACTTCGATACCTTCGTCGCAGCGTACGCAACGTACGACAAAGTCTTCTGCGACGTCGTGATGAGTGAGCCCGATGCTCCCAAGAATGCAGTGTCGCTCGTGCAGGCGTTGCAGTCCTTTGATGACGCCGTCGATGCGGTCGTCAACCAGGCTCGCGGAACACCGCTGGCAACGATCGGCTACTCGTACTCCACACCCGTTTCGCAGCCTGCCACGCACAACGCTACAGCAGCGGTCTCGTACCTCTTCAAAGGCAAGCCCAACGCGGCAACAGGGAAGGGCTCGTTCATGAGCGGCGCTCAATTTACGGGCAACTTCACGGCCTCCATCTACGAGAGCCTGCCTGCCGGTGCTGCCTACGGACGCTTCCGCGACGTCCAGCTTTCTTCCGAGTTCGACAAGCCATTCGGAGGAACAGTGGCCGCTCCTCGCGGAACCGTTAGCATCGCCGGATACGGACAGTACCAGTACGATCCGACGGTGCTGAACATCACGGCCGGCAATCTCGCTCCGGGAACCAACATCGCACTGCCGAGCAACGCCCAGGTCTTGCTGGGTACGGCTGGCTGGCTTGGCGTGGTTCAGGGCAAGGTCGTCTTCAACCTGAGCAAAGGCCTCACCATCCCGGTTGCCATCAAGTGGTCCAACAAGACAGACCTGCTGGCGGGCAGCGATACTCGCGGCCAAATCGGCCTCAGCTATGATCTGTCCGCTCTCTCAAGCCTGCTTGGGAGCCATTAAAAAGAGCAACACCTCTGAACCTCACGCGGCAAGGCAAAGCATCTTGCCGCGTGAGGTTCGGAAAACACGCAGCTCTTCCTTAGAAATCTTTTGCATTTAAAAGTTCTTCTGATACTCTCGTCGCACTTCCCAGGTCTACGAAATCTCAGCAGTCTGATACGAAGCTCCCCTAGAAGCCGGCCCCTGATGTTGCATCCCTGAGCAGTCATCATCGGAGTGCGCCATGCACCTATTCGCCTCACATCCAGCCGAGTCGCCCCAGCAACCCATTGCTCCGCGCGCCAGTGACCTCGCTTTCTGCTGCCGTTTGCTGGAGGTCTACCGCGAGCTTCGCCTCTCCAACTCTTTACTCGCCGAGCCTCCCGCCTGGACCATCGAGTCCTACGGCGAGGACCTGAACATCCTCCAGACACCGGAGCAACTGCAGGCCAATCCCCGCCTGCAAGCTGCGCTCTCTGGCATCACTTCCTATACCCCCAGCAAGTGGCTGCTGGAGCAGGAACTTGCCCTGCGCGAGTCCGGCAGACCTCAGCCGATTAACTGGGACAAGCCGCAGGAACAAGCTGCGCTTACCAAGGCACTCGGTGTCGTCGTTGGCGAAGAGAAGCTCAAGCTCGATCCGCTGCCTCTACCGCCGCGCGATCCCGCCGTCGATCCACCACCCTCATGGTCCCCCAGCGACGGAGATGTCTACGACGCAGCCGCGCGAGAAGAGCTCGCCGGTCTCTGCTTCTCCGGTGGCGGCATTCGCAGTGCTACGTTCTGTCTCGGCGTTCTCCAGGGCCTCGCCTCCAAAGACAAGCTCAGCCGCTTCGACTACCTCTCCACCGTCTCCGGCGGCGGATACATCCACCAGTGGTTCGCTTCCTGGATACGCAACGAGCGTGGCCGCTTCGAACAAATCCAACGCCGCCTCAAGCCTTTGCCTGAAGTTGGTTCCGCCGCTCGTGCGCCGGAACAAATCACCTGGCTCCGCCGCTACTCGAACTACCTCACGCCGAGCCGCGGCATTCTTTCCGTCGATACCTGGACCATGTTCGCCATCTGGTTTCGCAATACCTTCCTCAACCAGATCGTTCTTTTCTCGTTCCTTATTCTCTGCCTGCTCGCGGCCCGTTCCATCACGTACTTCTTCACCTTTTACGGTCACGGCTCCTACCGTCTGAATCTGCCGCACCTGCCGCTGATTGTCTTTCTCGTGCTCACGTTTTCGAGCCTTCTCTTCTGGCGTGCTCTGGCTTCGCAGTCCAAACCAAGCACGCCCAACAAGCCGGCTCGCGACAGTCTTTCTAACAGCGGGGCCTTCTTCTTCATCGTGCTGCCCAGCTTTCTCATCTCCGTCGCCGTTGCGTTGGAGTCCATGGGTGCGGTCAGGCTCCATGATCTTTCCGGCTTCTTCCTGTGCTACTCCATCTTCATCGTCGAAATGCTTTTTGCTCTCACCATCGGGGGGCGTTCCTACGACACCTTCAAGCTCCTGCGCTCTCCCCGCTTTTTGGGCAAAGGCTTCTTCCATCTCGGCGCACTTGTCTCGGTACTCTCTTGTGCAACGCTGGTCATCGGTTTTGCTGCCTATCAATATCGGCCCACCCCGTCGCCTGCTTTGCATCGTGAGATGGTCGTTACGACGTACGTTGCTCCAGACGCCGAACTCCCATACGACAAGCCGGTGGTTATCCAGTCTGTTCGTTCCAAGCGCTCGGTAAGTTCTCACCCAGTGCCGCCGCCGCCCATCCCCAAACCGATCAAGAGTCTTCCCGAGCCCGCGCAGAGGATCATTAATCCAGATCCCACTCCTGCAGGATTCGTTCCCACCACAACAGTTCTCTATGACGATGCCTCTCGTATGGCCGCTTTCCTCAACCGGCACATGTATCCTCCGGCCCCGCCACCATCTGCCAAAGAAAGCTCAGCCCCTGTCGCACTCGCAGAAGCGAAGCACCCTGCCGCTGTAGAAGAAGCAGCCAAACCGATGCCTCCGCTCCATCAAACAACACCGCAAGGCGTCTATGCTGTACTGGCCCCCATCGTTTTCTTCGCCTTCCTGTTTCTCGCCATGCGCTTGCAGCTTGGTCTGCTTGGCCGCTTCTATACCGAAGAACGTCGTGAGTGGCTTGCCCGCCTCGGCGGTTGGAGCGCGATCGTCTCCGTGCTCTGGATGGCACTGAGCGGCATCAGCATATTTGGCCCGCTGCTCTTCTATTGGATCTTCGACTCCAGTGCGACCAAGCGATTCTCCGGCATCGCCGTCACGCTCGTCCTCCACGCCGTTACGCTTCTCTCAGGAGCTTCCGGCAAAAGCGACGGCAAGCCCAAGCCCAACACCTACTTTGGCTACTCCGTCATCGATCTTCTCGGTATGATCGGCGCTCCGCTCTGCATCCTCACGCTTTTCGTCATCGCTTCCGGCCTCATCGATATGGTCAGTGACAAGGCCTACCACTTCCACAATCTCGATAACAACAACCTGTTCTTCGCCCTCATCGCGGCGGTCTTCTTCGTCTTCGTCATCTTCTCCTGGCGGGTGGATGTCAATGAGTTCTCGCTGCATGGCTTCTACCGCAACCGCCTCGCTCGCTGCTATCTCGGAGCCACCAATCCCGGCCGCAGTCCTGATCCCTTCACCGGCTTCGACGAGCACACTGAAGCTACCATGCAATCCGGCATGCGGCTCAGCGAGCTTCGACCCAAGCGCTTCGGCGGCAAAGGCTTTCTGCAAGGAGAGACACCCGAAGATCGCCTCCCCTACGACGGCCCGTTTCCCATCTTCTGTTCCACGCTCAACCTCACCTTCGGCGGCGATCTCGCATGGCAGGATCGCAAGGGTGCCAGCTTCGCCTTCACACCCCTCTACTCCGGT
>Ga0302305_1000865_pt1 | contig 17846 bp, 16 predicted proteins | sample III_Palsa_E2_3_FD_198764 | JGI IMG/M metagenome (GOLD analysis project Ga0302305, IMG submission 198764) | Peat permafrost microbial communities from Stordalen Mire near Abisko, Sweden - III_Palsa_E2_3 | ecosystem: Environmental > Terrestrial > Soil > Palsa > Peat permafrost | place: Sweden... | reverse complement strand
CAAACTCGTAGAGAGACGGTTGCATGTTGGATACATTGGGAATGCGAAGATAACCGATCTCTCCCGCTGACCAGCTTGCTCCATGAAAGATCTGCCCGTTCAGAAAAATCCCGGCGCCAACACCCGACCCCACCGCCACAAAAATAAAGCTTTCCTCGGATTGAGCAACCCCTCGAAAGTGCTCTCCTATCGCAGCCAGGTTCGTGTCGTTTTCGACAAAGATGGAGCAAGAAAACGACTCCTTAAGCATGCTGCGGAGAGGCACATCTCTCCAGGTATCTGAGTCGCTCACAGACACCACAATTCCGTCTTTCGTATTCGTAATTCCAGCCACGCCCACTGTAACTGCAAGCAGTCTCTTCCACGGTAGGTTGTGCCTCTGCAGCGTCGCTCGAAGCGACGCTAGCAAGGCATCGATGACGGCCCTGGGATGCCTTACATCTTTCGCCAACGGCTCAAAACGTTCATCGATGAGAGATCCATTCAGGTCCGTCAGCAGAATCCGAAGGCCATCCATCATGATCTCGACCCCGCACAGGCATCCATAGTCTGCCTTGAAGCGAATATTCTCCGGCCGGCGCCCGCCGCCAGACGCTCCTTCTCCTACCCACTCAATTAACCCAAGATCACTAAGGTCGGAGACAACATTAGCAACAGTCGGAGCGCTCATTCCAGTCTTGCGAACAAGATCGGCGCGCGAGCACGTGCCCAATTTCTTCAACAACATCAGAATCGTTCGAGCATTCGTCTGACGCATTAAAGCGGGACTGCCGATCAACACCTGGGATTTGCTCATAAAATTGCCTCGAAGGACTGTAAAGAAAATACTACTTCGTCTCTGGAAATCGGAACTGGCTCATCTCTTCGCAACGCGGCGCGTGATGAAACCGGTTATGGCCGAAGCCGTTAAACATCTTCAAGCACATTCCGTTGCAACTGAAACGCACCTCGGAGTACTTCCACTTGTTCTTTCAAAAGCCTCTTGCTAACCTCCGCATTCGGCACACTGGCAAAGCCATGGGGGATAGACGGGAGCAGGTGCAACTCTACAGCAACTCCAGCCTCGGTCAACCGTTGCGCATACTGCAGACCTTCATCCCGCAAAGGATCAAGCCCGGCGCAAAGTATATAAGCAGCCGGAAGATCCGTTAAATACTCTGCTCGCGCTGGCGCGGCATAAGGGGAGATAGGTTGGGGCATCGAACCAAGGTACCACCGCCACATCACCTCTGCTTCCGCTCTCGCAAAATCCGGCACATCTGTAAATTGGCGAGCCGATTCTGTCTCAAGACGATCATCCAAAGCCGGAACCAGCAACATCTGAAAACAGAGACGCGGCCCCTTGCGATCACGTGCAAGAAGCGCTACTGCGGCTGCTAGATTCGCACCCGCGCTTGAACCTCCAACCGCAATCAACTCTCGGTCCAGCTTGAACTCCCGCCCATCTTGCGACAGAAACTCAAGCACTCGGTAACAGTCCGTCAGTGCCGCAGGAAACGGATTCTCCGGCGCCAACCGGTACGACACAGTGACGACAGCACACGCTGCGTTCACGGCATAGTGCATGCACTGCAACTCGTCCGAGGCAACATCTCCACAAAAGAATCCGCCTCCGTGAAAGTAAAGCAGCACAGGCAAAGCATCCTGCGCATCCCTTCTGCGATAGATGCGTAGGTCCAGCCGTGCCTCATCCTCACCGGAACGCGCAATAGATAACGTTTGAATTTCAAGTTCAGAAACCGGCATCGTTGGCGCGTTCTCCCGCGCAACCAGTGCAGCATCGCGGACAACCTGCGCATCGCAAAGCGGCACCCGCGCTTGCTCCGCAAAAGACGCGAAATCAGGATCGATACTCCACTTCGACATCCCCAACACCACCGTCAAAAAATTGAGTCTTCGTTCACGAACTCCATCATTTCATCTCGGGAAGGCAATGCAGAAAGAGCTCCCCGGGCGCGCGTGGAAAGCGACCCACAAATACACGCTCTCCGTAGCTGCTCTTCGATATCCGCTCCCATCAACCATGCATCGATAAAGCCCGCATCAAACGCATCCCCTGCTCCCGTAGTGTCGACAACCGCCACATCCGGGGGTGCTGCTGCGTGCAGCTCATTGCCCTGCAACGTAACCGCACCACGGGCTCCCAATTTAATCACAGTATGCTCCAGCCCCAACGCGGCAAACGCGCGCAGAACATCTTCTGGCTCCGTCCGTCCGGTTAGCAACTGCGCTTCGCTCTCGTTTGGCAAAAACAGGTCCACCATGCGCAACGTGTCGAGACTCGCCGGTCCTTGTAGCCAATCCTTTCGCCATCCAGGATCGATAGACACTGTACAACCAGCGGAACGCAGCGCCGGCAACAACTTTTTTGCAAGCTCCCACTCTAAGGGCATCGCGAAATGAACATGCTCCGCCTTCGAGAGTGCCGAAATCGTACCGGGCAACGCAACATAGCTTTCAAGGACTTGATTCGCCCCAGCATAGCTCAAGAAGCTTCTGTCGGAAGCAATCGACATGCTCACCGTTAGCGCACTCGGAAACTCCGACGAAGCAGCATGGTCCGAAGAAACGCCAAACGAATCAAGCCTCGACCGTAACCAGGCCTCTTCATCTCTGCCAAAGACTCCGAAGATCTCGCAGCGATGCCCAAGACGTGCAAGAGCGCAGGCAGTGTTTACGGTTCCGCCGCCGGCCTCACGATGGTATTGATCGGCAAAGACCTCTTCCCCAGCCCTCGGCATGTGATCGAAGTCCGTGAAGATATGGTCGACATAGATTTCGCCGACTACGGCGATCTTTCGCAGCTTGTTCATGAGAGTTCAAAAGGCCATTTCTGAAGACGATATGTTTTAAAGAGAAAAGCAGCCATGCCCACCAGCGTGGTAGCAAGGCCAACCAATATATTTCTTGTCCCACTGGAGATCAGAATAAAAAGCCATCCAACAAACGCGACCACAACCGGGATCGGGTACAGAGGCATTCGAAATGTGGGCTTCTTATGTCCCACAGAATTACGACGTAGTAGAACCACAGCAACACATTGAGCTAGAAACTGAACCATGGTCTGAATAACAATCACGAGACTTATGAGCGTGCTCAGACTGAAAAAGCAGGCCAGCGCAGAAAGAACTCCAAGAATAATCAGGGAAGCATTCGGAAAATCCTTGGTGGGATGCGTCTTCGCAAAGATGCTGAAGAACTCTCCCTCCTTCGCAGCCGCATATGGAATCCTGGAAAACCCAAGCAGCACAGCAAACACAGAAGCAAACGATGCAACTAAGATAAGTACGTCCGCAAGCCTCGCATAAGCGATGCCCGAAATCGACTGCATATAGTCCGCAATCAGCGCACTGGAGTGCATGCTTTGTTCAATCGGCAGCACACCTAAAATTGCGAGATTCATCGCTATATAGAGAAAAGCGATAACAACAATCGAAATAATAATCGAGTATGGAATTGTCCGCTCAGGACGCTTCAACTCTCCGCCAATCAGGCAGACGTTATAGTACCCGGCGTAGTCATACACGGCAATAAGCGTTGCCGCTCCCATGCCCTTCCAGAAGGTAGGGCTGAAGTCGAGATGCCCACCACTCAACTGACCCTTAAGAGCAAACGGAATGTGTGAAGCCCCGCTAACAATGATCCAGACAATCGTCCCAACAACAAGAACCCACAATCCAATCGATATCGCGCTGATCGTTGTAATACGCCGGTAGAGCAGAACCACGTTGACAAGGCATACTCCCACAGCCACCGCGGAAATACCCATTCCCTGCAGGCTTGGCCAAAGAAACCGGGCATACTGCGCAAAGCCCACCGCTCCCGAAGCAATCAACAACGGCGCGGTCAAAACCGACGACCAAAGAACAAGAAAGCTCGCCGCTTTCCCATAAGTCTGCTCACCGAACGCACGTCGCAGATAGAAGTACGGCCCACCTGAGTAAGGCATAGCCGAGCCAAGCTCCGCCCACACAAGACCATCGCACAACGAGATCACCGCACCAAGAACCCATGCGAGCAAAACCTTGGAACCGTGGACGGCAATCAGAACCAGCGGAATACTTAAAAAAGGTCCGACTCCGACCATATTGAGCATATTCGAGGTACAAGCTCCCCACAGCCCCATCCGGGGTTTTGAAGTGGCCTCAATGTCTGCTACATCGAACTGCATAAGAGGCTCCAGGTCCACGAATAGGACAAGTATCCGTTCTCCAGCAAGCTTTGTCAATAATCATTAATAAGTTTCGATTCGGAACACTCGCGAATAAGTGAGAAGACTTTCCGTCATAGCGTTGCACTGCGTCCGCGCGTCCGCCATACAGCCTTTGCACCAAAGTAACTGCGTACGCCCCACTTAGTTCGGCCTCGTCACCTCTGCTCCGCGCAACTCACAACCAAATCGTCCTCCAGACACCGAGAGCAATCTCGCCGTCTACATGCGCCATTACCAAACTGTGACAAAGCCGTTACATCCGCCGCTTTACGGTCTCCGTACTTCTACTAGTACGGAGAAGACGATTATGGCAACGTTCACGGGCACGGTTGTGTGGTTCAACTACAGCAAGGGCTTCGGATTCCTCACCCGCAAAAACGGGCCGGACGTATTCTTCCCCCTCAATGCCATCGTCGCCGAAGACGGCACAACCCTCACAGACGGAGACGAAGTTGAATTCGACGTCAACAACTCAGAAAGCCTCCAGGCAATCAAAGTCATGCGCAAAGCCAATCCCCCGCTCTCGTCATAAGCAAGCACCTTAGCAGGCACGTGGAATCTACTCCCCTATCTGTAGCCGAATAATTTGCTTCTGGGTAAGCCAAGGCTTCAGCCTCGGCATTCTGAGCCAGCCAATAAGCGGGCTTTAGCCCCCGGGGATAAGCCTTCTTCTCCGGCGGAACTCCCTCAGCAGAGAAGAATCAACCTGCCAAACGCCACACCCCCGCCAGTACAATCCGATGAGGGAGAACCACGATGTCTCAACTCAGCAGGACTGGCGTTTCACTCGAAGAAGATCTCCTCAAGGAGTTTGATAGCCTCATCGCCCGCCGCGGCTATCAAAATCGCTCCGAGGCCATCCGCGATCTTATCCGCGATGCCCTGCTTGCAGAGAACGTCCACTCCAACAAATCCGTGGTCGGCACTCTCACCCTCGTCTACGACCACCACGTCCCAAACCTCTCCCAAAAGCTCACGGAAACCCAGCACGCCGCCGGCACCATGATCCTCGCCGCCACCCACGTCCACCTCGACCACCACTACTGCCTCGAGGTCATCATCATGAAGGGCCGCAGCAAAGACCTCCAAACCGTCGCCGACCGCATGTTGGCTCTACGCGGCGTTGAGATGGGCAAGCTGGTCCTCACCACCTCCGGCAAAGACCTCAAGCCAACCAAACACGCCCACCCCCACTCGCACGAATAAATCTCCATCCACACAAACAAAAAGCCCCTCCCAACAGGAGGGGCTTTCTACAACCAGCTTCAACTACTTCAGCGTAGACAATGTCGGCTGCACGTGGACGATAACTCCATCCTGCCCAGCCTGGTAGGCCACAATCCGCTTCAGCACTTCATACGGAATCTGCGATACCGGCAGCACATGCCCGTTCACCACCAGCATCGGTGTCTCATTCACGCCGATATCCTCGCCCAGCTTCTTCTGCGCCTCAACAGCGGCCTTGATCTCCGGAGTAGCTGCACAAGCCGCAATCGCAACCGGATCGCCGCCCGCCTTGGTCACAGCAGAAGTCAACGTCGCATCCACGCGCTCCGCCGTCAGGCCTTCCTGTAGCTCGAACACCGAGGAAGCGTACGTAAAGAAAGCATCGTCGCCCTTGGCCTTGCGTACGCACTCACCCTCAGCCGCTGCGCGAAACGCATAGGGATGAATCTCTGTAATCGGATAGTTCTCAAACACAATCCGCGCCTGCGGAAAGTCCTGCGCCAGGTTATCCATCGTCGTCTGGAACTCCTTGCAATGCGGGCACTGCAAGTCAGCGAACTCCACCAGCATCAGGTCTTTGCTCTTCGCGCCATGCGCTGGCCCATCGGCCTTCGCTTGCAGCAGCGCACGCGTATCGGCATAAGGCTTCGCGCCAAAGTCGATCACGTTATCCGCAATCGCGTGTTTGCCATCCGGAGTCACAAAGAACACCGTCTGCGATCCCTTCCCCGGCTGCGTCTTGTCGGCTACAAACACCACAACCTTGCTCACGCCCGGCGCAGGCGTTGCCAGCACAGCAGCTACGCTCCACACGCGGTTCTCGTCATAGCCCCACAGAGCTTTCAGAAACGCATTCACCGTCTCCGGCGTCGGAGAAGCCGCCGTAAAGTTCTTCGGGTTCACCGGAGGAAACGCATCAGTTTTCGGCAGTGCCTGCGGCGTCGGAGCCTGTGGCGATGCCTGTGCCGTTGCTGGCGACTGGGTTGAGGGCGCAGCAGGCTGCTGCGCAAAGCTGGAACCGGTTGTTGCCAGCAGCGCAATTCCGGCTGCCCAAACGAATGTGCTCTTCTTCACGACTGACGCTCTCCTGACACCGTGCGGTCTCCGCCCGGCTCTTCCTTCAACAATAAATGCCTTACGCATCCTCTGCGCTTTTCCTGCAAACATCAACGCTTCGCCGCAATCGGAAACCGTCTCCCCATGCCAAACGCCTTCTTCGAAACCTTCAACACCGGCGCAGCCTGCTGCCTCTTATACTCGCTCCGCTCCACCAGCCGGATCACTGACCGCACCAGCTCCACGTCCAGCCCCTGGCTCTCCGCAATCTCTTCCGCCGAGCTGTAGTCCTCCACATAAGCCCGCAGCATCGGGTCCAACACCTCGTACGGAGGCAGCGAATCCGTATCCTTCTGCCCCGGCCTCAACTCCGCCGATGGCGGCTTCGTCAGCGTATCCTGCGGAATAATCTCACGCTCGCGATTCGCATAGTGGCTCAGCGCATACACCTCTGTCTTGTACAGATCGCCAATCACCGCCAGCGCTCCCACCATATCGCCATACAGCGTGCAGTACCCGCAGGCCATCTCGCTCTTGTTGCCCGTCGTCAACACCAGCGCTCCCGTCTTATTCGAAAGACCCATCAGCAGCGTCCCACGAATCCTCGGCTGCAGATTCTCCTCCGCCAACCCAAACGAAGTCCCCGCAAAAAACGGTTCCAGCGCTCCAGCAAACTGCGTATAGATCTCACGAATCGGCACAATCGAAAACGCAATCCCCAGATTCTTCGCCAGCAGTTCCGCATCGCTCACCGACCCGCTCGACGAGAACTCGCTGGGCATCCCCACCCCCTGCACATTCTCCGCTCCCAGTGCCTCCACCGCAATCGCCGCCACCAACGCCGAGTCAATCCCTCCACTCAACCCAACAATCGCCTTCGTAAACCCGCACTTCCTCACATAATCCCGAGTCCCCAACACCAGCGCATCCCAGCTAAACCGCGTCTGGTCCTCACAACTACTCTCACCACCACCGCCGCTGACGCTTTTGCTTTTGCTTTTGCCGTTGCCTTTTTGGTTGTCATTCCCGAAGGGAATCTGCGTCTTCACTACCGCAGCATCATCCGTCTCATAAACCAGCAAGTCTTCCGCAAACGCCTTCGCCTGCGCCACCACCTTGCCATCCGGCCCCACCACAATCGAGTTCCCATCAAAAATCAGGCTGTCATTCGCGCCCACCTGATTCACCAGCACCACCGTCGCATGGTGCCGTTCCGCCAGCGCTCCCAGCATCCTCGCCCGCGTATCCGTCTTGCAATGCCAATACGGGGAAGCCGATATATTCAGGATCAACCTATGCCCGCTCAGCGGTTGCGGCAGCACGGCCCACTGCTTCATCAGCTCTTCAATCGGGTCGACATCATAGTTCCGCCGCGGCCAGAACATCTTGTCGTTCCACGCATCTTCGCAAACGGTCACCGCCACCGCCCGCCCCTTCACCACCGTCAGCGACTGGTGCTCCGCCGGCTCAAAGTACCTCTGCTCATCGAACACGTCATAAAACGGCAGCAGCATCTTCTGTTGCAGCGACCGAATCTCGCCGCCTTCCAGCAGCGCCGCCACATTGCGCACGCGCTTCCCCGTAGGCCCTTCGGCCCGCATCACAGACCCACAAAGAATCGCCGGCCGGCCTTCGCCACGCGTCAACGCAGCAACCTCCGCCAGCGCATCTTCCGCGCTCTTCAAAAACGATTCTTTCTCCAAAAGATCGGCCGGCGTATACCCACAAACAGCCAGCTCCGGAAAGATCACCAACTCCGCGCGCTCCGCCACCGCGCGTTCGGTGAACAAACGTATCTTCGCAACATTGCCGGAGAAGTCTCCGACCGTAGGGTTTATTTGAGCCAGCGCAATCCGCACACCACAAGTCTACCGCGCCCGCCGCTTCTACTCACTAGAAGGTTCCCCTAAGAGGTAGCGCCTAATCCGCCGTGGGCTTTTTCCTGTTGTCATTCCCGAAGGGAATCTGCGTTTGTTCTTGCTTTTGACTTTGCTTTTCTTGCTGTCATTCCCGAAGGGAATCTGCTGTTTCTTCCTCGTGCCACCGCGGCCTGCAGCAAATCCCGTTTTGCTATAGACCGTATCAACCTATAGAGCTTGAGGGGGCACCCGATCTAAAATCTTCGGACCCACAACCCCCGCCTGAGTTCCCGCCACATCGCACCGCGCAGCTAGCTGTTCGCTGTGAACTATTCGCTATTAACTGCTCCTAAGACCCTGTCCCGCCAATCACCACCCCAATCGTTCTCGCCAGAATCCGCATATCCAGCAGCAGACTCCAATTCTCCACATACGCCGTATCCAACGAAATATAGCTGTCGAACGAAGGATCCTGCCGCGCTTCCACCTGCCACAGCCCGGTCATCCCCGGCAGCACATCCAGCCGACGCAAATGTGCCAGATCATACTGCTGCACCTCCGCCGCCATCGGAGGCCGCGGCCCCACCATGCTCATGCTGCCCATCAAAACATTGAAAAGCTGCGGCAGCTCATCCAGCGAGTACTTCCTCAGCAGCCTGCCCACCTTCGTCACCCGGGGATCGTCGCTTATCTTGAACAGCACACCCTCGCGCTCATTCAAATGCGCCAGATCTTCGCGCAGCCTATCAGCATCCACCACCATGGTCCGGAACTTGTAGCAGGTAAACGTCCGTCCCTTGCGCCCAATCCGCTGCGCCTTGTAGAAGATCGGCCCCTTCGACCCAAACCCAACCGCCAGCGCAATCCCAATCATCACCGGAGAAACCAGCAGCAGCACCAACGTCGAAAGCGTCACATCCAGCACGCGCTTGATCAGGAACGAGCCCCGCGAAAACTCCCTGCGATGCAGCGGTATCGTCGGAAACTGCCCGACATACTCCACCTTCGCATTCCAGGCCAACCCGTCATAAAGGTCCGGCACCACGCGCACATCAATCCCCAGAGCCCGAGCCTCTTCCACCACCGCCACTACAGTCCGCTTGTCCGCAGGCGTCGAAAAATAAATCTCATCCACAAACAACGACCGCGCCAGCGCAACACAGTTCTCCACATCGCCAATCACATCCGGATTCGCCGCATCATGCTTCCGCGGCGTCAGAGAAATAAACCCCTTGAACCGAAACCCCAAATGCCGCAACGCTTCCAAATGATTCCGCAACGCATGAGCCACTCGCCCATCGCCAACGATCAGCACATTGCGCGTATCCAACCCCTCCAGATACCGCCGTTGCAGCAGCTTCCGCCAAACCCCGCGCCGCACCATCTGCATCATCATCGTGAGCAGCACAGTGAGCAGCACGATCTCGCGCGAAAGCGCATAGCCATGCATCACATACAGCGTCCCACATAGCAGCAACCCCGCCGTCAGCGTCGCCTGCACGGTCATGCGTTGCTCGTGCAGACCGCTCTGGTGCTGCTGCATCCCATAAAGTCCGTACACGCGGGAAAACACCACCAGGTAAATCCCAAACAGCAGCAGATACATCAGCGCAACCAGCGGCGGTATCGCCACCATATGCAAAACCGAAACATCGACTGGCTTAGGCGCTTCCGTGATCAAACGGATGCGAAACGCGATCAGCCCACCGACCATCGCGCTCATAAAATCGAGCCCAGCCCAAACCGCGCCCGTCACCGCCGGAGACATCACTCCGGTAGCTCCAGGTGCGGAAGCCGTACCAGATCGTCTCCTTCCCGAAATTACAACTTGTTGCAAATAGTCAGGTGTTGTCATTGGGTCATCCTGGCTCTGGAAGTCTTTTTTTCTTTAACGCAGGCATTACCCCGCGAGTCGGATTTACCGGCTGCCTGCGTTCTGGGCCCTTGTTGCTTCTTGCTTGCTACCAAGTCTACATCTCAATTCTGAGAGCTTCTTAATGTCGGGCTGAAATCTCTAACCTCAACATTCTACAAAGGTTGCACGCTACATCCCCCAAGCGGGTGACTTTTACAGCGGCAGAACCAGTTCATCCAGCGCAAGGAACTCTCTCAGAATGGGATCCTCGCTGGCCCGCAGCTCCGTCGTTGTTCCGAAAAAGCGGGCCTTACCCTCATGCAGAAACACCACTCGGTCCGCCAACTTCTCCGCAAACCGCATGTCGTGCGTCACAACGATGCTTGTCAGATGCAACTGAACCTTCAAACGTTGGATCAGGTCCCCAAGTAAATGTGCCATCAGCGGATCGACCATCGTCGTCGGCTCGTCATAAAGCACGGCGGCCGGCTGTGCCGCCAACGCCCGCGCGATCGCTACCGATCGCTTCATCCCCGTCGACAGATCCGACGGCAAAAAGTGCTCCATTCCCGCCACACCCACCATCTCCAGCAGCCCCTTCACCACTTGCTGAATCTGGTCTTCCTCCATGTGCCCCCGCTCCCGCAGCGGAAACGCCACATTCTCTCCCACGGAAATCGAATCGAACAGCGCTCCATTCTGAAACACCATCGTCACCTTGCGACGCACTTCCTGCATCTCGCGCTCGGTCAACCCCGCAATGTCCTGCCCTGCCACCAAAACCGTCCCTTGATCCGCCTTCAGAAACCCCATCAAAATCTGCAGCGAAACCGACTTTCCCACACCGCTTCGCCCCAGAATGCAAAGCGTCTCTCCGGGATTCACAAAGAAGCTGACATCCTCCAACACCACAAAGTCCCCAAACGACTTACACACATGCTCAAACGCAATATAAGGCCCCACCAGCGCATCGCTTGCAAACGAAGCCGCCTCCAACCCCGCGCTTGATCCAAACCCAATCTCATCCGAGACCGCCGCACCCTCAGCCTCATTGGCCTGAGCCGCAGCGGCCATAAACTCCACGACCGCCGGTGCCACATCCGCCGAAACCTCAGCAGTCAACGGCTCGCCAGCCGAACTGTTCTTCGGCCCCTCAGTTGGATCAGACAAGGACATACCCCTAGTATCACTCAACAACCCAAGCTTCAGCCTCCGCCAACTCCTGCGGAGTATTCAAATTCAAAAACCAGCGCTCCACCGCCCCCAACCCCGCGGCATCACAAACCCACAACCTCTCCAACTCCCCCAGCAAAGCAGCCACTCTCCGCTCCCCCCGCTCAATCGCAGCCGACACCGCAACCAAACACTCCCGCCGCATCAAGCAAAACGCCGGCTGCCTCTGCTCCTGCACCACCAGATAGCTAGCCACACATCCCTTCGCCATCACCGCCTCAGCCCACCGCCGCAACAACTCCCCCGGCACCAGAGGCACGTCAACCGGGATAAAAAGAGACCACTCCTGCCCCGCCGCCATCAACCCCGCTTCAATCCCCGCCGCCGGCCCCACATCCACGCGAGCCTCACGCACCACCGGCGCATACCCCGCCAGGTCCTCACGATTCCCCACCACACTCACATCCGCGCAAAACTCCCGCAGCTTCGCCACAGCAATCTCCACCATGGGACGACCCGCAAACGGAAGCAGAGCCTTATCCACTCCCATCCGCGAGCTCTTCCCACCCACCAGCACAAACCCATGCACCGGCAGCTTCCCATCATCACTCACAACTAGATCGCTCATAACTCATCACTGAACGAATCCGCACTCCTATACCCCTGCACCAACCCTATGCAGAAACCCAAGAATCGATTCGATCCCCCAATGAAAGTTCGCCAGGTGGAACTTCTCATTCGGTGCATGTAGATTGTCATCCGGCAACCCAAATCCCATCATCACCGTCGGTATCCCAAGCTCTCTCACAAAATCGCCAACAATCGGAATCGACCCACCGCCACGCACAAACACGGTCTCTTTCCCAAACACCTCAGCCATCGCCGCGGTGGCTGCGCGAACATAATCATTGTCCGTGCTCACCACAATCGGCTCACCCGAATGGATCAAAGTAGCCGTCGCCACAATCCCCTTCGGACAGATCTCTTCCACAAACTTCTTGTACTTCGCAAACGTCTCTTCCGGCTTCATACCCGGCACCAGCCTGAAGCTGATCTTCGCCACCGCCTTCGCCGGAATCACCGTCTTCGCGCCCGCTCCGATAAACCCACCCGGCATCCCGTGTACATCCATCGTCGGTCGCGACCACGTCCGCTCCAACACGCTGTAGCCAGCCTCGCCCGTCAACTCCGTCGATCCAACCTCGCTCTTCCGGTACTCCTCTTCATCAAACGGCAGCGACTTCCACGCCTTCAACTCATCCGCCGTCGGCGCTTCAATCCCGTCATAAAATCCCGGAATCGCCACATGCCCATCCTCCGGCTTCAGCTTCGCAATCATCTGCGCCAACGCCACAAAAGGATTCGGCGCCGCCCCGCCATACATACCCGAGTGCAAATCCGTAGCCGCGCCACACGCTTCCAGCTCCGTATAGATCATCCCGCGCAACCCTACGCTGAGCGTCGGCAAACCCGGTACAAACATCTCGGTATCGCTCACCAGCGCGGCATCGGCCTTCAGTTGATCGCCATGCTCTCGCACAAACGCAGCAATCCCTTCACCGCCAACTTCTTCTTCGCCTTCCACGATCACGCGCACATTCACCGGAAGCCCACCCTCGGCCGTCATCAGCGACTCCAACGCCTTCACATGCATCCACATCTGCCCCTTGTCATCCACGGCTCCGCGAGCATAGATGTTGCCATCCCGTATCTCCGGCTCAAACGGCGGCGACTTCCACAACTCCAGCGGCTCCGCCGGCTGCACATCGTAGTGCCCATACAACAACACCGTAGGCTTGCCCGGCAGCTTCAACCAATCCGCATACACCAGCGGATGTCCCTGCCGTTCCGCCGTCGAAGTCTCAATCAGCCGGACGTTTTCCATCCCTGCTGCCCGAAGCCCATCGGCCACAAACTCAGCCGCTTTGCGTACATCGCCCACATGCTCTGGAGAAGTCGACACGGAAGGAATCCGCAACAGATCTTTCAACTCTTCTACAAACCGCGCGCCATTTTCCCGCGCAAACCCGACTGCCTTCCCGCTCATCCATCTCTCCTGCGCACGCTGTGCTCAACTCCCAAGCATAGCCTCCCTGACTCCCACATATCCAATCGCCGCTTCGCTTATCAGCTCAACCGCACCGGTGGTACGCTTTTTCCATGTCGAAATTGTTTCTACTTCCTCGGCTTACTCTTCCCGTGCTCCTCATTCTCGCTCCATGCGCACACGCCCAACAGCCCAAGCCAGACGCCCCACCCGACACCCCCACCCAAACCAACCTCCCCACCGACGCTCCCCTAAACCCCGCGCTGCCCACCGTCTTCATCGTCGGCGACTCCACCGCCCGCAACGGAGCCAACCTCGGCTGGGGCGATCACTTCGCCCACCTCTTCGACACCTCCCGCATCAACGTCGCCAACCGAGCCATGGCCGGACGCTCCTCCCGCACCTTCAGCAACGAAGGCCGCTGGGACAAAGTCCTCGCCGAAATGAAACCCGGCGACTTCCTCCTCCTGCAAATGGGCCATAACGACTCCGGCGATCTAGGCGGCGCCAAACCCCGAGGCACCCTCCACAGCATCGGCGAAGAAACCCAGGCCGTCCCTCAAACCGCCGGCCCACTCGCCGGAACCACCGAGATCGTCCACACCTACGGCTGGTACCTCCGCAAATACATCGACGAAACCAAGGCCAAGGGAGCAACTCCCGCTCTCCTCACCCTCACCGTCCGCAATATCTGGACCACCGGCCCCGACGGCAAGCCTCACATCGAACGCGACATGGGCTACACCGCCCTCATCCAGCAAGTCGCCCAGCAGGAGCACATCCAGCTCATCGACATGGGCACCCTCGAAGCCGACGCCTACGAAAAGCTCGGCCCCACGGCCACCGCCCCCTTCTTCCCCAAAGACCACACCCACACCAGCCCTGAAGGCGCCGAACGCAACGCCGAAGCCGTAGCCCAGGCCCTCCGCCTCGCCAAATCGCCCCTGGCCGCATACCTAAAACCTCAGTAATCTCCATCGAGAATCACCACCGAGTGCCCCATCCTCGACTCGCAGTTTCATCGCGAGGCAGGGTGGGCTATCGATTGCAGTAGCAATCGACCGCTCTCCTCAATCCGCCATAAAACCCGAACCGCCCCACAATCGTCTAAAATCCAGACAGATGCGTCTTCGCGCCATCCATCTCGCCAGTGTCCTCCTCCTCCTCGCCTCTCTTGGCGTCGCAGAAGGCTCCTCCACGCGAAACGGCGACTACAGCCTCGGCGCACATTACATCAGCGTGCTCCTCGCGCAGCATGAGGCCGCCGCAAGCATCCAGGCCCCACGCAACGAGTTCGCCGGCGAGACCCTCAACCTCGACCTGCCCACCTCCAAACTCGCGCAATACCGCACCCCATGGACGGTAGCTCCGCCCTCCGCACACACCTCCAGCCTGCACGCCGTCACCGGCTCCAGCCTGTAAGAAAACCACGCTCCCCGCGCCGTTTTCTCTCCTGACCCCGCATCCTGTCAGGCCCATCCTCTCCGCAAAACTCGAACGCCGCGTGCCAGTACCGCAGCGCACTGCCAGAAAAGGAAACCACCCTTGTTCAACGCCACCATCGCCAAAGTCTTCGGCACCAGCAACGAACGTGCCGTCAAAAAGCTGCTCCCCCGCCTCAGCGAAATCAGCAGCCACGAAGCCGCTCTCAAAGCCCTCACGGACGAGCAGCTCCGCGACAAGACCCTCGAATTCCGCGCCCGCATCGCCAAGGCCATCGAAGGCATCACCGACCCCGAAGAGATCATCGCCGCTGAAAAGCAAGCTCTTGACGACCTCCTACCCGAAGCCTTCGCCGTCGTCCGCGAAGCCGGCTGGCGCGTCGTCGGCATGCGTCACTTTGACGTCCAGATGATCGGCGGCATGGTCCTTCACTCCGGCAAAATCGCCGAGATGAAGACCGGCGAAGGCAAAACCCTCGTCGCCACGCTCCCCTGCTATCTCAACGCTCTCGCCGGCCACGGCGTCCACGTCGTCACCGTCAACGATTACCTCGCCAAGCGCGACGCCGAGTGGATGGGCAAGATCTACGGCTTCCTCGGCCTCACCGTCGGCGTCATCGTCCACGATCTCTCCGACCAGCAGCGTCGCGAAGCCTACGCCTCCGACATCACCTACGGCACCAACAACGAGTTCGGCTTCGACTACCTTCGCGACAACATGAAGTTTGAAATCGCCGAGCAGGTCCAGCGCGGCAACTACTACTGCATCGTCGACGAAGTCGATTCCATCCTCATCGACGAAGCCCGCACCCCGCTCATCATCTCCGGCCCCACCGACAAGACCACTGACAAGTACGCCATCGCCAACCTCATCATTCCGCAGATCGAAGAAGGCGAACTCGTCGAGACCCTCGAAACCAAGGTCTGGTCCGGCGACTACGTCGTCGACGAAAAAGCCCGCGCCGTCACCGTCACCGACGATGGCTGGGAGAAGATCGAAAAGCTCCTCGGCATCGGCAACATCGCCGACCCTGAAAACTGGGACATGAAGCACCACATCGAAGTCGCCATCAAGGCCCACGCCTTGTACAAGCGCGACGTCGAGTACGTCGTCAAAGAAGGCGAAGTCATCATCGTCGACGAGTTCACCGGTCGCCTCATGCCCGGACGCCGCTGGTCTGACGGTCTCCACCAGGCCGTCGAAGCCAAGGAAGGCGTCGAGATCCGCAAAGAAGATCAGACCCTCGCCACCATCACCTTCCAGAACTACTTCCGCCTCTACAAAAAGCTCTCCGGCATGACCGGTACCGCTGAGACAGAAGCCTCTGAATTCGACTCCATCTACAAGCTCGACATCGTCGTCATCCCCACCAACCGCTCCATGCTCCGCATCGAAAACCCCGACGTCGTCTATCGCACGGTCAAGGAAAAGTACTTCGCCGTGGCAGACGAAATCGCTCGTCTCCACGCAGAAAATCAGCCCGTCCTCGTCGGCACCACCAGCATCGAAAAATCCGAGCTACTCTCTGACATCCTCAAGAAGAAGGGCGTCCGCCACGTAGTCCTCAACGCCAAGTTCCACGAGAAGGAAGCAGAAATCGTCGCCCAGGCTGGACGTCTCGGCATGGTCACCATCGCCACCAACATGGCCGGCCGCGGTACAGACATCCTGCTCGGCGGCAACAGCGAGTTCATGGCTCGCCAGGATCTCGTCAAGCGCTCGCTCGCCCGCGCTGTCTCACCGGCAGAAGGCGCCATCTCTCCCAACGCCGCTTCCGGCTTCGTCCGCTTCCTCTATCAGTCGCAGGAGTTCGAAGTCTCGCAGCAACAGTGGGACGAAGCCATCGCCGCCCACGCCGCCGCCACCAAGACCGATCACGACGCAGTCATCGCAGCCGGCGGTCTCCACATCCTCGGCACCGAGCGTCACGAGTCACGCCGCGTCGACAACCAGCTCCGTGGCCGCGCCGGCCGTCAGGGTGACCCCGGCTCCTCGCGCTTCTTCCTTTCGCTCGAAGACGATCTCATGCGCATCTTCGCCCGCGAGTGGGTCTCCACCCTCCTGCAATCCCTCGGCATGGAAGAAGGCGTCCCCATCGAGTCGCGCATGATCTCCAAGCGCATCGAGTCCGCCCAGAAAGCCGTAGAGTCGCAAAACTTCGAGTCCCGCAAACACGTCCTCGAGTACGACGACGTCATGAACAAGCAGCGCGAAGCCGTCTACGGCCTTCGCCGTCAGCTCATGGAAGGCGTCGACCAAAAGCAGCTCATCACCGACGACTACACCTCCACCATCCTTTCCGGCATCCTCGATCAGAACGCGCCCATCAAGGCGCACCCCGACCAATGGAACTCCGAGCAGATCTTCGCTCAGGTCTTCGACCTCTTCGGTGCAAAGTTCGAAAACGAAATCGACATCACCCAGCTCTCTCGCCACGAGCTCGGCGAAACCATCTTCGAAAAGCTCGGCCAGCGTTACGAGGTCAAAGAAAAGATCCTCGGCGAAACCGCCATGCGTTACCACGAGCGCGTCGTCATGCTCTCCGTCCTCGACGGCCTCTGGAAAGAACACCTCCTCAACATGGATCACCTCAAGGAAGGCATCGGTCTCCGCGGCTACGCGCAACAAGATCCCCTCGTCGCCTACAAGAAGGAGTCCTTCGAGATGTTTGAAGGCATGATGCTCCGCTTCCAGGAAGACACTGCCCGTCACCTCTTCCGCATGCAGATCCTCGCTCCCGACGGCACCCCCATCGACACCCCCGAGCAGCTAGCCGCCCTCCAGGCCATCCAGGCAGCCCGCGCGCCGCAAACTCTGGGTGCCCCAGGTCCGGATTCCCAGGCACAGTTGGAAGCCCCGCCACAGCAGGCTCCCGTCGTCCCCACCCGCGCCCCCTCCACCACCATCGACGCCCTCGAGCGCGAGTTCGAGCACAAAAAGCAGCGCGAGCTCGAAGCCGCCCGTCAGGCCGGT
>Ga0302305_1000853_pt1 | contig 17984 bp, 23 predicted proteins | sample III_Palsa_E2_3_FD_198764 | JGI IMG/M metagenome (GOLD analysis project Ga0302305, IMG submission 198764) | Peat permafrost microbial communities from Stordalen Mire near Abisko, Sweden - III_Palsa_E2_3 | ecosystem: Environmental > Terrestrial > Soil > Palsa > Peat permafrost | place: Sweden... | reverse complement strand
CGCAATGCGAGAAAAACGGGGTTTTGGGCAAGTTCGTTCAGGTGCCGCAGTTAAGGTCGGGTCCAATGCAGGCATGGTTTCCAGTCTAGCCGGGCCGACAGCTATTAGGGAGACGAGAGATAATATCCAGAACAAGAGGCTATCAAATTGTGCCTGAACTGATCGCCAGCTGTGACAAAATGGAACCCTTCCCTCGCTATTGAAGCAACAGCTAAGGCAAAAACGCTAGTTAAAGGGCAAGTTTCAGATTTCAGTACCTACGGCCACCCTCAGCAGTGTTATCCGGTTGGGGTGTTAGCCGCTGCCTGTGCGTCAGCACGCCTCCGGCGTCTGACTGTGCGATGGTTCGGACGTGCAGTGCCCGGGAGGCCGGGAAGAAAATGCTCAAGCCCGTGAATGTACCAGTCCCCGGTGTCGTCGTTCATCATCTTCAGGCAGTATTCGGGGCCGCGCTCGTGCGCATGGTATGGCTCTACCTTGGCGTGCTCTCCCCTTTGCAGAATATCGGCCTGAGACTGCAAGCCGCGTCGAATCAGCCCCAGCCAGAGGGATTGGATCGCCTCGCTCGAGATAGGGACGCGAGAAGTGATGAGCAGATGGAAGTGACAAGGGACGCGTCTACCATCATGGCGTGAGCGCGACTCTTTGCCTGCCACGTATATCCCGCGCTGGTGATGCTGGTGAATACCGGGCTGCGAGTTTCGGAACTGCGAACGCTGCAATGGAGGCAGGTGGACTTACTGGAACGCTGCCTCGTTGTCGGCAAGTCCAAGACTCGGGGAGGGGAAGGTCGCATGGTTCCTTTGAATCAGGAAGCCTTTGCCGCTCTCACCGAATGGCGGCAGAATTTCATCGATCCGCTTGCCAGCCATTTCGTCTTCCCGTCCGAACGGTACGGCCTCAAGGGAGAGGACGGCTTCAAACATGGCACGGTCGCCGTATGGGACAGAAACCCTCAAAAGCCAATCGGTAGCTGGAAAACCGCGTGGGGACTTTGCAGGAAGGCGGCCAAGGTAGATTGCCGCCTCCACGACCTCCGCCATACCTTCGTGTCCCGCCTCGCAGAAAGGCAAAATGCGGATCAGACGATCATGGCTCTGGCGGGGCATCTCTCCCGCAAGATGATGGATCGGTACAGCCATGTCAGAAACGAAGCCAAGCGGAGAGCGGTCGAAGGGCTAAATTCGGCCACGATCATGGGAGAGTCCCCACACTTTCCCCCACAGTGATTCGGCGAAGTTGCAAGAGTATTGGTTTAAGTTATTGATAATAAATGGTGGGCGAGACAGGGATCGAACCTGTAACCCCGGACTTAGAAGGTCCGTGCTCTATCCAATTGAGCTACTCGCCCGACATGCTGGCCTTGGGCCCAAGCTACGACCCCAGGTGGCGGACACGCAATGGATAACCGTCCGCTGCATCGATTGTAGCGGAGCCGCGAGCTGCTTCAAGCTCTTTGCTGCGCAGTAAGGCCACGGTGTCATCCATCGCCAACTCCCAGCGTCGGCGAGCGATCTCGGCATCAGGGCCGAGGGCGGTCAGATAAAACGTGACAGCGAAACCTTCAAGTGGGCCGCTGAGGTCGAGAAACGCTGGGCGCAGAATGCATTCCATCGCGACTTCAGCGTGAGGCAGACGCTGGGCTCGGCGAACGATTCGATCGAGGCGATCCTGCTGCTGGTGTGCGGAAGCAAAGACCGAGCGTTCACGCCAGAGCAGATCGATATAGCTGGCGTAGCCGAAATGAGCTTCCTCCTCGTGAAGAAGAAGCTCCATCCGAAGCGCTTCGAGAGTCTCTGATTGTTCGGAGGACGAGAGAGTCCATGTGTCACATTTCGCTGTCAGGAAAGGGGAACGGGTAGCATTGAGCGACCGAAGCGCGCGAGCGAGAGTGGTGTTGTGCTCGGCCTCGACGATCTCGGCAATGTCGTAAGGATTGGCTCGCAAGTCGATGAAGTGGGCTTTCGCCTGCGGACCACCTTCTTGCACGTCCGTGGACCACGGCACGACCAGCGTCGGTGCATCGAGGGAACACTCGGCGGTCCATTCAGAGAGCATCAATCCTTAGGATACGTCAGGCGTGGGCGAGAACGAAGCGGAGGGCCGTGTGCTCGGCCCAATAGCCGTCGTTCCCGGACGCCACATCCGACGCAGCCAGGAAGGCGCAGTGGCCGCCGTGTTCGGTTGCGAGGAAGGTAATGTGTGGATTTCCAGCGATGGTGCTTCGCGTTGCGGGCGTAATGCGGATAAACGGGTCATCCTCCGCGTGAAGGATAAGAGTGGGAACCGTTACGCGGTCGAGCACGCGGGCAGCGGAGGCGCACGCGTAATAGTCATCAGCGGAACTGAAACCACAATAGAGCGAGGTGATGCGCTCATCGAACTCGCGGAGGGAAGTGATGTGCTCCACGCGGTGGGGATCGAATGCGCGTGGAAAGAACGACGCCTTGCGCCGAAACCGTTTGACCAACCCGCGAACGAATTTGCGCTCATAGATGCGGTTCTGCGGTTCATGCAGGGCATCGGCGGACGCTGCAAGATCCACTGCCGGCGACACCCCGACAACCGAATGCAATTGCGCGGGAGCTGAAGCGCCCAGGTCGCCTGCGAGCTTGAGCACGAGGTTGCCGCCCATGGAGTAGCCGATCAGCGCGACGGATTCCAGGCGCTGGGTGGCGAGGAAGAACTGCAGAACGCGTTCCACGTCGCCCGACAGGCCAGAGTGGTACAGCGTTGGCGAGAGCCGCAACATATCGCCGTATTTCAGGGGACCGCAGTTGCGCATGTTCATGCGAATGACGTTGCAGTCGGCGCGCCACAACTTGTTCGCATTGCCGGTCACATATTGAGAGTGTGAAGAGCCTTCGAGGCCATGCAGAATGATGGCGGTGAGGCTCGTGCGACGCTGCGGAAGCGGCTGCCAGTGGCACTCGCAGAGCACCTGGCTGGAGATCTGCGAGCCGCGCGCCGGGGAGACTTCCACCATCTGAATTTCGGGTGGGGGAAGCGCGTCTGGTCGTGGCAGAAAGTTACCAACGATTGTTTGCAGATGGCCGTTCACCACCCAGCGGCGCGGCTCAAACTGAGGGTAGATCACCGGCGGCTCGACGCTACCGGCCTGTGCATTGGGCATCGTACTGGAACTCACGCGCGGCCTCCGCCATCGAGCTTGGATGCAGCGGACAGTACTTTGGTAGCGTTGAGCGCGCCCGTAGGTTCGTGTTCGTGCTTGAAGTAGACATAAACGTCCGATTGTTTGGCGAGCTGCTGGAACCGCTTGGCAAATGCGCGCAGCCGGGCAGGTTGGTAGCCGCCGCTACGGCGCAAGCGGTAGCAGTGGAAGTTCGCGGTCGATACGTCAGGCGTTTTCAACTCATCGCTCTCCGCAATGCAAAGAGCCCGATTGCTGCGACGAAGGATCTCATACGTCGCGTCATTAAACCAGCTGGGGTGGCGAAACTCGAACGCTACTTGCAGGAAGCGGTTCCGTTGGAAGGCAGGCGTCTTCAGAAACGTTTCGAGGCGCGAATGGTCGGCGACAAAATTAGGCGGCAGTTGAAAGAGCAGGAGACCAAGCTTCCCGGCGGATCGCACGGGTTTGAGCGCAGCCACGAACTCGGCGACGGCAGCTTGGCTGTCGCGCAGACGCTGGAAATGTGTGATCCGCTGAGGCGCTTTGAAGCTGAACCGGAAGCCTGGCGACGTCGCGTTCAGCCAACCTTCAAGCTGGACGGCAGACGGAAGCGTCCGGAAAGAATAGTTGACCTCGACGGAGGTCATGCGGCTCGCATAGAACTGCAAAAAGGCGCGTGAGGGAACATCTTTCGGATAAAAGCCGGGCTTCCACGATGGGTAGGCCCAGCCAGAGGTTCCCAGGAATACATTGCCTGGAGCGACTGCTGGCGAGGAATCGGCAAGTTTCGGTTTCAGGGCGCGCGGCACGGGATTGTCGCTCTGCCTTCAGGGAGATTGCGCACAAAGTTGCACGCCGAGCTGGGGAAGCAACCACTTGAGGATTCAGGTGGCCAATGGAAATCGCGAGAGATGCCACCCCGTAAGCTAAAGAATACACGTTGGCCTTCGGGCCATCAATACCGTTACCGCTGAGGGTCCGGGGAGAGGCTCGTCTTCCTGGTGGAAGGCGAGCCCCCTCGGAGAGAGCTGACTACGACTGGCGAAGGGAACGCAGTGCGAAGGAAGCGCCCATCAACAGCAGGCCTAGCAGTCCAATCAACGGCAGCGAACTACCGGTCTTCGGGAATTTGGAGCCAAATCAGAACGCAAATGCCCTGCAACTGGCAGAAATGACAGTTGCCATGGTGAGGCGAGATCTCAATGGGTTTTGCCGCCAATTCGTGCGGTTCACCAGAAAACATGCGCGCTCGCATCGGGGCGAATAGACGGCCAAAGCGCTACAAATCCGGTGTTCAAAGGAACGCGTCCGAACGTTCTCGACTCCTGGGAAGGGAATCCATTGCGGCCATTCTCTCTGTCCTATCCCCGCCAGCGCAAGACCTAAAACCCTGTCATAACCGACAGCAGGCCTATTCGTGGAACAGGCATTCCTCAGTCTGATAGATTAGAAGCGCCAAGGAAGCGTTACCGAATGTTTCCCGAGCGAACAGATATGAGATCTCTTGACGAGGCGTCCGATGCAACGGAAATCACGCTCTATCGCGTTAGCTTTCTTCCTTATACTTTCTGTCGTATCGTGGTCCGGATCCTTACTGTTTGCCCAGACTCCGATTCCCACCCCCCAGGAACTGGACCAACTGCTTGCCCCGGTTGCACTTTATCCCGATTCACTCCTGGCGCAGATTACGACTGCTTCGACCAACCCACAAGAGATTCTGGATGTCTCCAACTGGCTGCAAGCGAATCCCGGACTACAGGGCGCCGCGGTCACCGATGCGGCGGAGAAGCAGGGATTTGACTCGGCATTTGTTGCCCTTGTGATGTTCCCCGACGTGATCAACATGATGGCAGAAGACATCGACGACTTCGCCGCAATTGGTGAGGCGTTCAATGCCGACCAGGGAGCCGTGAGCGCCTCAATCCAGCGATTGCGAGCCCAGGCTTACGCCGCGGGGACGTTGCAAAGCAATCAGCAACAGACTGTAGATGTCCAGCAGATATCCTCGCAGCCGGTCTATGTGATCCAACCTACGAACCCGCAGATCGTCTACGTGCCAGTCTACAATCCGACGACCGTCTATTACCGTTCGCCGACACCCGTCTACATTACCTACGGACCTCCAATCCCGATTAGCATCCTTATCGTGAGCACCCGACCGTGGGGATGGGGCGGGTGGGGATGGAATTGGTCGTCGCACCGGGCCTACTACAATCACACCGTTTGGGTCGGTTGGCACAGTCCGTATCGGCCGCCAAATTATTGGTATCGTCCGCGGCCAGTACCTTACAACTCCCGGCCGGGATACGGAGGTAACTGGAACTATCGCCCGCCGAATTATCGCCCACCCACACCGCGTCCTCTTCCGGCGAATCGTCCTGCGTGGAGCCCGAATAACCGCCCTGGAAATCAATATCCGGGAAATCGTCCTGGAAATGGTCGGCCACCCGTACAGCAGCCTAAGCCTGGCAAGCCCATGCAGCCGATCGCAAAGCCGGGCTATCCAAACCAACCCGGTGGAAACAGACCCGGCGGAAATCCGCCCGGACAAACCAGACCGGCGCAGCCCAACGGCAATCGGCCGCCTGTGACCAAGCCGGCTCCTCAGCCGAAGCCCGCGAACCCCGGCACGAGGCCAGCGCAGCCTAGCACAAGACCAACACAGCCAACTACGAGGCCAACACAGCCAACCACAAGGCCAGCGCAGCCCAGCACAAGACCAACACAGCCAACCACGAGGCCAGCGCAGCCAAGCACAAGGCCAGCCCAGCCAAGCACAAGGCCAGCCCAGCCAAGCACGAGGCCAGCCCAGCCAAGCACGAGGCCAGCCCAGCCCACCCCCAGACCGGCACAGCCCAATACGAAGCAAGCCAAGCCCAACACTAGGCCGCCACAGGGTCAAAATTCGGAATCGCGACCTCCACCTCAGTCAAAGAACTGAAATTAGCCTGACCCCGTAAGCCCACAGTGGATCGTCGTGGATGTCTAGGTGACAGGTTCGAGCGTGGAGACGCGATGCTGAGATCACAGCATCGCAATCGGTCTATGCTTTGTGCCTCGGCAGACACGACAAAGGCAAAAACGGACATACCAGGGGTACGAAATACGCTGCTTGGATTACCGTGCTTTAGAGGCCAAGCTATTGCCTTCGCGGCAAACGAGCGAGCGACGGAAGGGGCAGATCCTGCGAACCCCGAATCGGTCTTAGTCCCAGAACTGCTCGGAAGCGTCTCTGAGCCTGTCTGAATCTTACGGAAGGGTTGACAGTTATACCCACTCGTCCGTAGCCCACACTTTCCGGATGATCGTGAATAGAAATGCCGTGGTAAGCCCGAACAATATCCAACCGCTTAGGGCTTCTAACGGCCCCATCAGCTGCCATCCCGGGCCGAGGTGAACAGTGTCGACGCCAAACGTGGTCATCGCACCCAGAGAGAACGCCATGGCGGATTTCTGGGTGGAAATCGCGCCAGAAAAAAAATAGGCGAGAGCCCATAGCCATGCTTCGATGCCGTGCGCCGCTGTCGCGCACAGAGCGGGCCCACCTACTGCGACGATGGATACCATGTGACGGAAGGTCTTCCCACCGTTCACTTTCAGCAGGGAATCAACGCCAAAGTTAACCATTCTGAGCACGAATGCATGCATCAGAACCGTACCAACGATGAGCGGAACACTCCATAGCCAATCCAAGCCCCAATGGGGATGAAAAATATTATTCATAGGACAGGCCGACCCACGAACGCATGTTTTCGAGCTCCCGCTGCCAGGGATTCGTTTGATCCGTGTCAAAGAAATCGCATTGAGTCGACATGGACGCGCCTCTCATGACCCTAAATTGGAGCGACGAAGGAGGTCGCACGTGTCGGGTAGTTTGCATCAAGACTGTAGGGCAGTTAATCACACCCACAGATGTCGGGATAACTGTCACTAGTTACAGTGTTGTCATTCAGCACAACGTTTGCACACAGCCGGTTCATACGGTTTCGTGGGGATTAGGATTCCCTGTGCATCTAGCATCGTGCTGTTTCCAGCGATCCCGTACCAGATCGACGTGAATCTGCGAGAAGAGCAACCTGCATTGAGCGCCCTGTCAAATATGACAGTTGTGGCGTCAGCAAGGCGGTCCTATTCTGACAGGAGCTAACGCCTCGCTTATTTGGGAAAAAGTCCTTGCTATCCCCAGTGTTAGAGCGAGGCCGCTTGGCGAGGGACGAGAATGCTGCGCCAATGGATTGAAATCTCGTCAGACGGAATCCAAGCGCTGGCGGTACTGATCATCGTCGTCTCGATCGCGTTTGGTTTTTTGCGGTATGTTCTGAGACTGGCGAAGCGCACTCCGCACTCCTACCGCGAATACAAGCGACTCCTCGCTCGTTCCCTGATGTTGGCACTGGAGATTCTTGTAGCTGCCGATGTGATTCGAACGGTGTTGTTGGATCTAACGGCCCAAGGCCTGGAGATCCTCGGCGCGCTAGTTGTTGTCAGAACCTTTCTCAGTTGGTCATTGGTAGTAGAAATTGAGGGTCACTGGCCTTGGCAATCCGCTGCGCTCAAAGGCCAGAAAGCCGACGCGTACGGCACAGAATCGGCTCTCGGATCGGTCGGAGAACTCGATGAGTCCGTTTAGTGATTCCTTTGCAGGAACTGGGCTGGAAGTAGGGGCCGCCCATAGTTGGTGTCGCAAACACGCGGAAATCAGCTGTAAGGGCTCTTGGTTTATGGGTGGCTCGATATCGATGAGGGAGGAACGCTAAATGAACTTGCCAGGTTTTCCGCACGTTGAGTTGTTCTCAGCAGGCAGCAACGCTGTCAACGGTTTGCTTGTAGCTCTTGATCCTACGGGCCTGTGGGACCGGGTCGGAACTCAACTGCTCGGGCGCGTCACCGGACCGATGAAGTTCAGGCTGGTGCTGCAGCCATGCATGGCTGCATTCTTCGCGATCCGTGCGGGGTTGGCAGACGCCAAGACGGGCAAATCTCCATATTTCATGACCATGGTTTCGGACCCCAAGGTGCGCACCCAGCTAATCAAAGACGGTTGGACGAGCGTGGGTAAAGTATTCATCCTTGCCATTGTGCTGGACGTCATTTATCAGATCATCGAATTGCACTTTGTTTATGTGGGAGAGGCGATCATTGTCGCGTTCATACTTGCCATCTTGCCTTACTTGATTCTTCGCGGAATCGTCACGCGCATTGTTCGTCGTAGGATTGCGCCGGTACCGGTCAACAAATCCGTCTGAGGAGAAATTTTCATGGAAGTTGAGACACCGGGAAAAGACCGTGGAACGATTCTTGCCGAAGAGCGAACCGATCTGGCCGTGCAGCGGTCGGTGATGGCTGCTGAACGAACGCTCATGGCCTGGATTCGAACGGCAATCTCGATGATTGGCTTCGGCTTCACTATCTACAAGTTTTTCCAATACAAGGCGGAAGATATTGCTGCAGGTGTGGTCCGTCGTCCAAATGCGCCACGTAACCTTGGCTTGAGCCTGATTGCAGTGGGAACCCTGGCGCTGATGGCTGCCGCATGGCAGCACAGAGACTTCCTGAAGCAGATGGGTCCTTCTCGCAAGAAGGAAACTTTCTCGGTCTCTTTCGTGGTTGCCATGGGGGTCATCCTGATCGGAATCGTCACCTTTTATGGTGTTCTGCTCCATAGCGGGCCGTTTTAGGAAGAAACATCTGGACAGAGAAAGCGCGGTTTGGAGAGTCGCTTTCTCAACTGCGATAGGCGGTCGTCTGGTGAACGGACGAAAGTCCTATCACGTTGTATAAGCATGGTTCTCCAACGCAGGATTGCTGAAGAAGAATGAAGACCATTTTGGAGTCTCCAATCGAAACATTGCCAATGGATGCGCCCGAGTTCTCGTTGGTATTGGGGGTGCCTTGTTCCAATTGTGTCGACGCACCGCCTGTCGGGTGAAGCCCAGGAGCGGTTAAATCGCCAAGCCATACTGTTTACGCTAGTCGCCTGGCTACCGCTGCTGGTGCGGAATTGCTCAAGTTCTTGCTCAAACTTGCGTTCAAATGATCGGACGCTGTCGTTTCAACCCAGGAGGCGGTCGCTCAATTTTCAAATCGTTGCAGAGTTATCCGCGAGAGCGACATCGAGGCGCTCTGGATCGCCGCTGACGTACCTCCTGCCCGACAAGGCCGCGTCGATCGCTGGCAGCAGATCGCCTTCAGCATGTGATTTAAATACGTAACCCCATGCACCAAGACCGATTGCTTCTTTGATGAGGATCGCGGTCTTCTCCTGGCTCAAAAAGATGATCTTCGAATTCGGAACCAGCTCGCGAACTCGCCGGGCTACTTCCATGCCATTGAGAGAGGGCAGACCGATGTCGAGCAGAATCAGGTCCGGTTGCAGCGCCGCGGCATGCTCAACTGCCTGTAAACCATCCGACACTTCACAAACAACCTGCAGCTCCGACCGTTGCTCCAGTTTGGAGCGAACAAAGTCACGAAACCACGAGAAGTCTTCAACTAACATAACCCGGAAAGACAACAATTCGTTACCAACTTCCCACCTCGAGGGGGCAATCCCGCGCAAGCGAAGTGTCAGACTTTCAACTTGAAGTTCGGTGCCAGGGCTGGGAGCAAGCCAAGTTACCAGGCTTTCCTCCTTCAACAAGCGCGGAGTCAAATCTCACGGTCCCAAAGAACTTAGACGTAGCCTAAGAAAATTGGTTTACCGCGGATGCTGCACTTTCCTGTGATGGATAATTGGCAACCGATTTGTTCTTGCTATCGACCATTGGATCGTTACCGTTCTTCAATCGATCCATGCAATGCGAGCCGTCGGCCTGTCAATACTGTCAGTTGATTCCGTTCGAGAACTCCCTAGACTCGGAAGCATCGGGAAACTATGAAAATCCATCTCACGAGCAATTCGAACCTGGCAAATTCAGCTCTTGACCGGTCATCTGCGGCCCACAGGGATACGAGCAGGCCGCTTCTCCACCTTACGGTGTGTGGGAGCGAGCGATGCAAGCCTTTAGAGCCAACTGTGTCGTCGGCTGCGATGCGATGGATTCAGGCCGCGCTATTCCTCGCATCCGCAAGTCTTGTTGCGCAAGCCCAAAATCCGCAGTTGTTGCCGGAGATCGACACCTACCTCAAGGTCAATCCTGCGATGCGTGTGTATTTTCAAGCGGAAGGAGATCGCGATGGCGGCGTTCCGATCCAGGCGACCGTGGGACCAAGCGTCCAGTACTATCTCAAGCCTCTCCTCAAGTTGCAAAAGATTACCTCGTTTGACCTGGACGACGCAAAGAAGAGACCCTTGGTTTTAGAGGCAGGATATCGTGTCATCACAGCGCCCAATGATCCCGTAGAAAACCGATTCATGCCGATTGCCACCGTTGCGCTTCCGATGAGAGGCGCGTTCCTGGCGACCGATAGAAATCGCGCAGATCTCGATTGGAAAGCGGGAGTCTTTAGCTGGCGCTACAGGAACAGGCTGCAGGTGCAGAGAACGTTCGGCATCCGGTCGTACCATGTGACCCCCTATCTCAACGCCGAGTTCTATTACACAAGCCAATATTCAAAGTGGAGTACAACGCAACTTGAGGCGGGGGGCCTGTTTCCTATCGGCACCCACGTGCAGATAGATGCCTATTATGAGCATCAGAACAACACTGGCAAGAAGCCGAACGAGCAGGTCAACGATGTTGGTCTGGCGGCGCACTTCTTCTTTGCATTGCGAGACAGTAGAACCTCAGAGTCTAACGCGAAGACTCCCTCTGATTGAAAGATGCTCTTCCTTCGGCCAAGTTCTTTGGATCCGGTTACGCGGCGTGGCGAAGGCCGAATTCAGTTTTTCGGCAAATCGACGTAAGGCTGGCGACTGATCTCCGTTCAACCAAGGATTAATTCCATGGGCGGACGTTGGTGGCCTTGATGTATTGGTTGCCGAAACTCTCGATCTCGTATTGCCCACTCTTCTTGTTGAATTTTATCTTGGCTGCGGCCATGACCTTCCCGGTTCCGATGCTCTTGTCGTCGATCGCGATCTGGAGATAGCCAAAGGGGTAATCGACACTACGAGAGCCTCGGTACAACTCGCCGAACCCCATTCGGCGGGGAGTCACGATCGTGATGATTGTCTCGGATCCAATCTGGCGCTTGCGCGCGATCGCAATCTGGGTGCCGGTTGATCCGGTAGGAAGGAATCTGCCCTTGTCTTGCTTTTGCAATACATTCAGCAGCGCGCCCTGCCCCTTCTCCTTCAGCAGGGTAGCGAAACTTTGCAACTCGTCGTCGGTGGTATAGCTGTTGACATTGAAGTTAAATCCAAGGGTTTTCCCACCAATTGTTCCGCCGGTGCCGATCAAGACGCCAGAATAAGAATCGGGCTTCGTTTTATCGTTCTGACCATAGGATGCAATGGAAAAAGCAGCGTATGCGAACATCAAGAGCATGGCATATTTCATCAAGCGGCATTTCATTTTCGGGTCTCCTTATTTGGGTGAAGCCGACTGCCCCTAAGTGGCGCGAGAACTCCTTGGTCTGAGGAAGCAGTCTGAAGAAGTGGCAGCGGTAATCTGGCTGCGGATGTGACGCAAACCTGCGCAATTCCGCGTAAGGTGGAGTGTCTGCCATGCCGCAGGCAGGCGTCTACTGTCAGAACTGACAGTTCAATTAGGTTCCGTAGATTGTTATAAGAAACTGCGGGCAGATTGCCTGATTTCCAAGAGAACTGACCAGCCGAGTCCGCACCCTCCGAAAGCGAAACGAAGAAGGACAGCATGAATATTCATGATCGCCCTCCGTTCTTCTCTTTCTCAGCCTGGACCGTATTGCTTTTGATGGTCTTATCCGGAACGTGCTGGGCTAGAGACAAGAAGGACGTCGTAGTCTTCGCGAATGGCGATCGGATGACCTGCGAAATCATGCAGCTTCAAAAAGGCTATTTGTACGTCCGGCTCGCAAACGGGGAAGGCACCATCTCGGTCGACTGGACTAAGGTTGTTCGCATCGAGAGCCAGTACCATTTCATCGTCACCAATGAAAAAGGGGAGCGGTTTATCAGCAACCTGCAGAACGTGGCAGACGCAGCCTCGCCGGACAAATTCCTGGTGGAGGTCACGGGAAGCTCGACAACCAGTTTCATACCGTCCCTCCAGGTTGTTGCCCTTGAACAAAACGACATTGGTTTCTGGACGAACCTGCACGGTTCTATTGATTCTGGTCTCAACTACACCAAGCAGCAGAATCGGGTCCAATACAACTTTGATTCAAGCGTCGTTTATACGAAGCCACGGTGGTCAGCGGGTGCTGATGTGGGTTCCAGCTTCAGTGGTGGCGGATCTGCGCAGAATCTCCGCTTGGATATTCAAACGAAACTTGCTCGGCAACTCTTTTCTCCGCGGAACGTTTACATGGGGCTGGTGGGCTTTCAGCATAATGGCGAGCAGGATTTGGATCTGCGCACAACCATGGGCGGGGCCCTGGGACACAATTTCCAGATGACGAATAACAGCCTTGTCGCGGCATATGTCGGCGCAGATTGGAACAGCGAGCATTACGGAAATGAAGCTGCATCAGGACAAACCGGAAACAGCGCCGAAGCGGTCGTCGGTACCGACTTAAGTTTCTTTCGTTTCAGGACGACAAATTTCATTGTCAACACCGACGTGTATCCTAGCCTCACCGAGCTGGGACGAGTGCGTCTGGACTTGAATGCAGCAGTGAAGCTGAGGCTCGCCAAGCGCCTTTACTGGAGTTTCAGCTACTACTTGAACTACGATAGCCGCCCACCCCCGAATTTGACTGGGACAGACTATGGCTCTGCCGCCAGTATTGGTTGGAAGTTCTAAATGCGTTGAGCATGAGAAGGGGACGGAAACCTTGGAAGGCGAGTTCGACAATTCGATTGTCCCGGATTCGACGGTGCCCGCGCTTCGGGTTGGTCGAGGACGACGTTTGTCGACAGTTATTGCAATTTGGGCTGAGAAAGCGCAGGAACTCCAAAAGCAAGCCCACGTTTTCTACTTTGTATTCAAACATCCCAAGACGCCCTGGTATGCGCGCCTGATTGCTGCCTGCGTAACTGGCTATCTGCTCAGTCCCGTCCAGATTATCCCGAGTTATATTCCCGTGATTGGATTCATGGACGATCTGGTTGTTCTGTTCGTCGGATTCAAACTGATTCAGAAGACGATTTCTCCAGATGTACTGCAGGAATGTCGCGATCATGCTGAAGCCGCCGAGGTGCAGCGGAAAACAAAGGTGAGATCTCTAACCAGGTTCGCTATTTTCATCACAATTGCAGTCATCTGGTTCATCCTTGCGATCGCAGGCAGTCTGCTGGTTGCAAATTACTTTAGGCACAAATAGATAGATGGAGTGATAAAAGCAAGGCAGAGGGGTGGACCGACGCTTAGGGCGGGAAAGATGGGACAGCGCCGGAGTGGCGGCATACGCCCCAGGGCGCGGAGATGTGGCAACACGCTGGACCTGGTCGGCTGTCACATTTGACAGTACCCACTGTCGAACGAACAGACTAGTTTCTGATTAGCATGATGGACTTCTGTCTGGGTGAACGACCCGGACATACTAAATCTCAAAAGTAGCTGCCTACCTCAATTGGCGTTGCAGAAAAGACGAACACATGAACTCGATGGCTGAGGGTAGTCGTCCCCAGAATGCCCCGCCGGGCTTTCACCTGCTGGCAAAGCCGAGCGGGTCAACGTGCAACATTAATTGCACGTATTGTTTTTTCTTGTCCAAGGATGCCCTGTATCCCGACGAGAAGCATCGTATGTCGGACGAAACACTCGAACTTTACATCCAGCAGCTCCTAGCCTCGCATCGCACGCCGACGGTGACTGTCGCCTGGCAAGGCGGTGAGCCCACGCTCATGAAGGTCGAGTTTTTTAGAAAGTCTATCGAGATCGTTGAGAAGTATCGGCGGCCCGGGCAAACCATTCAACACACCTTTCAGACCAATGGCATCCTGCTGGATGACGAGTGGTGCCTGTTCTTTAATGAGCACAATTTTCTCGTCGGTATTAGTTGCGACGGGCCCCGCGAGATCCACAACACCTACCGCCTTGACCGCGGCAACCAGGGAACCTTTGACAAGGTGATCAAAGGCTTGAGCTACCTGCGCAAGCACGACGTTGACTTCAACGTTCTATGTACTGTGAATGCCGCCAACGAAAAACACGGCCGCGCGGTCTATCGTTTCTTTCGTGACGAGATGGGCGCAAAGTGGGTGCAATTCATCCCGATTATCGAGCGAGCCAACGCTGACACGATTAACATTGCAAACCTAGGATGGAGCACGGAGGCTGGCGGCCAGCGCATTCTTTATACACAGTCCGGAAACATGGTAACCAACCGGACCGTTGGCGCCAGGCAATATGGCCAGTTCCTCATTGACATCTTCGAGGAGTGGGTTCGGCACGATGTGGGGGAAGTGTTTGTTCAGTTATTTGATGTAACGCTTGAGGCGTTTTTTGGCCGTCACCTGTTGTGCATCCACGCCCCAACTTGCGGGTACGGACCGGCGTTGGAGTACAACGGCGACGTCTACTCCTGCGACCATTTCGTTGAGCCGAAGTACCTTCTCGGCAACATACATGAGAGCACGCTCTTGGAAATGGTGGCATCACCTGCGCAGCGCAAGTTCGGTGATGACAAACGCAACCTGCTCACCAAGCAGTGCCAGGACTGTAAAGTGAGGCACCTCTGCAACGGGGGTTGCCCCAAGGACCGCTTCGGGGTTTCGCGCGACGGGGAGCCAGGACAGAACTATCTTTGCGAAGGGCTCGAACTGTTCTTCATGCACACGGGCCCGACCATGTCATTGATGGCTCAGCTGATTCAAAAGCGCCGCGCTCCGTCCGAGATTATGGGAATCATCGCCGACCGCGATGCTCAGCAGACACACAACGCGCTGTGTGCCTGCGGCAGCGGCAACAAGTTTCGTAAGTGTCACGGTGACCCGAATCCACAATCGCCATTTAGCAAGCTGGACCTCCCTCCGGTAGAAGCCGAAGTAGGCGTTGCCGAATAAACGCCTGGTCCTTTCGCATCGATCGGAAAATGAACGACATCGGTCCAATACTCAAATTCCCGGCAGGATGTCGGGGAATTTTTGTTTGGCCTCTCGACGTCTAAGGCTGGGCTCTCTAGTTCCCGGGCGAGATGACGTGTTGTTGGATCGCATACTGCACCAGTCCCGCGTTTGTTTTCACGCGCAACCGTTCCATAACCTTGTATTTATGAAACGCAACGGTGCGGGGAGTCAGCTTGAGGATGTAGGCGATTTCCTTCATCGATCTTCCCTCGGCTAACAACTGAAGAACCTCTCGTTGTCGACTCGTGAGAATCTCTTGCTTGATATCCGATATGCGAATATCTAGAAAAAAGCTGTCGGTGTCAGTCGTAACGAGGGGAGACACATAATATTCGCCCTTGAGAACTTCACGAACTGCGCTGATGAGTTCGGTGCCGGCGGAAGTTTTCAGCAGATATCCAGAAGCCCCGCAGCGAAACGCCTCAGCTGCAACGCCCAGATCGGAGTTCATCGTCAGGTACACAATCTTGACCGTCCGCTGTAGCCGTTTTATTCGCTTGCCTGCCTCCAGCCCATTCATGAGCGGCATTCCAACATCAAGAATGATTACATCGGGCTTGAGTGCCGCAACGGCATCCAAAAGGGACTGGCCATCCGAAAAGATGCCGGCGACTTCTAGCTCAGGCTCTAGAATTCGAGCGCACGCCTCAGCTACGAAGAAATGATCGTCGGCGATCAGAACACGAGGACGCTTAGTTGGGTTCATTGTTCCCCCCTACTCCTTCAAGTTCAGATACGTTCAGCCCGTGACCGAACCGACAAAAGATCCACGGTGCTGATGCCCCGAAGTCAGTGAGCTGTCGAACTGGTACTTTCGAAGATGCCATGCTCATAAGTTCCTATCGATTCTAAGCAGCTAATCAGAGAGGGTCCTGACCGTGGTCTGCCTACACTTTTCACTTCCGCAACTGCGGGCCCACGACCGCCCGTGGAGGCTCGAACGTTCTCGGAAATTAGTGCGATCGGGAGCAATATCAACCGTTTACAGGACACGACATGCCGCGTACGCGGGTGTGTGCACAATTCTCCATCATTTTTACTCTTTACTTAGCACAAATACTACCGGCCCTGCGTGAATAGTCCAACTGTCAAAAGTGACAGTCCCGGAGTTTGGAGCATCCATTCGTCCATTGAATTTGTGCATCCCCGAGAGCAGCAAGAAGTCCCAGCGAAAGAAGAGTGTAGCCTCGGTCCGACTAGAACCTCTGAAGATATAAACGTGGCTACAACGAGCGCGCGTTCATGTTCATCAATCAATCTCAGGTTTCTGCATGAGTCGCACCCTGCAACGGAGGAGAAGTTTTCACCATTGCCTGGCAGTCGACTCTCAGAACTGGCAAGTCGCGAATTGAAGTTAAGAGACTCATTTCAACATACCGTTAAAAGTGACAGTAGGCACGTGGGCAACGAAGTCATAAGTTGGTCATAGAACTCCCATCGCAGCAACTTCGTGGAGTCACGGCGGAGCGCCACCCTTGGCGAACGCACATACAGGGGCAGAACAATGTCAGCAGCACGGATCTTACTTGCCGACGATAATCGAGCTTTCCTGCATCACGTCGAGGAGATGCTCGAGGAGAACTATCAGGTCGTGGGCACCGTCGTGGATGGCAACGCTGTATGCGCAGAAGCTTCGAGACTCCGACCGGATCTGATGGTTCTGGACATCTCTATGGGAGAGTACAGTGGCATCGAGATCGCTCGACAACTGCGCCGAGAGGGTTACGCAGGTCAAATTGTATTCTTATCTATTCATGAAGATCCTGACTTCATCGGCGCAGCAATTGGCGCAGGCGGCCGCGGGTATGTGTTCAAATCTCGAATGAATACCGATCTCGGGTTGGCTTTGAAGTCTGTGCTCTCGAGTCAAATCTTCATCTCCCCACAAGGGGACCTTAGGTAACGCTTCGACTTGAGTTTTGGCATGAGCGGCTCTTCGCCGTCCGCAATCAATGCAACCTTGCGTTCGATGGACAAACGAAGTTGGCCTCAATCCTAATCTCTTGATCAAACAATATGGCCCCTGAATGGATTATTGGCCGCGTTGGTCGTTCAGGTCGATTGCCCGTTATGCTGAATTGAGGTGTCTTGAGTTTGGTTTGAATGCCCACCCAAGCGCCTTTGCCCAGAAGTACAGCCAATCATGACGACTAAGAATAATCACGAACAGGAATTGCCAGAGCCTGGGGCATCCCCAGAAGTTCAAAGGTTTTATGATCGTTATCCCTATCCCCGACCTGTTGATGACCTCCAGAGTTACGGTCGCCTCTGGCAAGATTACCAACGACGTGTAGCCGACTTTCATCTGTTCTGGCCTGCCCAAATGTACCGCGAAAACTATTCGATTCTCGTTGCGGGGTGCGGCACATCCCAGGCGGCAAAGTACGCAATTCGGTGGCCGCACGCCCAGGTCACTGGAATTGACTTCAGTGCAACTAGTCTGGCCAAGACCGAAGAGCTCAAGCGCAGGCACAATCTGACAAACCTGAACTTGCGGCAACTTCCGGTCGAGAGGGTTGGAGAACTAGGCGCCGGTTTCGATCAGATTGTTTGCACCGGGGTTCTCCACCATCTCGTCGACCCTGACGTGGGCCTTCGCGCATTGCATAGTGTCCTCAAGCCGGATGGAGCAATGCATCTCATGGTGTACGCCCCCTATGGACGAGCCGGCATATACATGCTGCAGGATTTCTGCAGACGGCTCGGAATCTCGGCATCGGACAATGCGATTCGGGACTTGATCATTGCCCTGAAAGC
>Ga0302305_1000846_pt1 | contig 18054 bp, 13 predicted proteins | sample III_Palsa_E2_3_FD_198764 | JGI IMG/M metagenome (GOLD analysis project Ga0302305, IMG submission 198764) | Peat permafrost microbial communities from Stordalen Mire near Abisko, Sweden - III_Palsa_E2_3 | ecosystem: Environmental > Terrestrial > Soil > Palsa > Peat permafrost | place: Sweden... | reverse complement strand
CGTATCGCCGCATTTCGCTGATGCGACCCGGCAATTCTCAAATCAATCCTGGTTGCGCTTTCCGTTTTCGGAGCAGGCGATCGCGGGGGACCCTGAGTTGACGCGGATCAGGCTGGAAGGGCGTTAGGGAACTCATAACGCCGTAAAATATTTATAACACGGACGTCTAAATTGATTGGATCGCGTTGCCGATGAGGTTTTTTCGATGGGGTATAGGCAAACTGATCCAATTTGATTGGCTTGCATTGCCGATGCCTGGAGTGAAAGATAGACTGGGATTTTACAAAGGAAAGGGCGCTCAATCGAGCGCCCTTTTATGCAGGAAGTCGGGGGTCCGCCCACCCGGAGATAGCTGCCGACACTGATCCCGACTTTTCATTTGCGATCTTAGCAATATAGAAGGAGCCAGTCAATGCAGCTTTCGGAGGATGATCTAACTGCAGGTTACCCTGCTACTCTCAAGCGAACGCCTCAGCACGTTTCTTGCGATGACGGATTCGCCTCTTTCTGCTATTGCACTTCACCAGCGAACGCTGCAGTTGGCGGCTTCATTGATGGGTGTAATGGCTGTGGTGGAAATTGCACTACGTAACGCGGTTTGCGTTTGCCTCTCGGCGCATTTTCAGACCACTGACTGGCTTGGCAACCCTCCTGCTCCATTTGAGCCTTCAGTTTTTAGCGAAACCGCACACGGACCATGAACCGGGGGTATCGTTACAGGACGCGTGGCGGTCCCCGGCAGCGTGGCTGATTCTTCCTTTGGTGCATCGGACGGTAAGTCCGATTGCCTGTCTGCCCTTGTACGGGGAGCTGGAGGCGGCGCATTTGGACGTGCGCATGGTCAATGGCCGCCAGACGCGCAGTCTGCCGGGCAGGAAGACCGATATGGCCGACTGCCAGTGGGGCTCCACGTTGCACATGCACGGCTTGTTGCGAGCGGGCTTTGTGCCGCCAGCCGACATCCGCAGGCTGCAAGACTACCTGCGCCTGCGCGCCGACCACATCGACACGGCCGCCAGTTGCGTACAACTGATGCAGAAAGCCCTGGAGCGCATGAACATCAAACTGCACGACGTCATGCCTCGCTGAGTGGCATCAGCGGCATGGCGATGGTGCGGGCCATCGTCGCCGGCGAGCGCCCCCAGCAAGCCTTGCTTGAGCTGTGCAATGCACAAATCCGGCGTAGGAAAGAGCTGGCCGTCATCGAAGCGTTGCGCGGTACCTGGGCCGACGAACATATCTTCGCGCTGGCCCAGGCGCTGCAATCTTGGGATCACTATCAGAAGTTGATTGCCGAGTGCGATAGCCGCATCGCCGCCGTGCTGCCGCCCCATGACGAGACGCAGCCGCCACTCTGTCTGGGCGTGCCAAGCGCGGCGGTGTCAACGCACCGGAGATCGCCAACCTGCGTTAGATCCTGGCGCAGATGTGCGGCGGACAGGATTTGACGCAGTTGCCAGCGCTGACACACTATGGCGTGCTGCAACTGATCGGCGAAATGGGCACCCATCTGGAAGTCTGGCCAAGTGAGAAGCATTTCACCGCCAGGCTGAGACTGGCGCCGGGCAACCACGACAGCGGCAAACACAAGGGCCGTGTCAAGCGCAAGCGGGCGGGATGGCTATTCTGCATGTTGGCGCAAAGCTTGGTGCGCAGCAGGGACATCGCGCTGGGTGGCTTCTATCGACGCCTGGCCGCGCGCCGTGGCGGCTTGATCGCGACCAAGGCACTGGCCCGCAAGCTCGCGGCCTGGTGCTGGCGCATGATGGTCAAAGGGGGCGACTACGTTGAAAAAGGACTCGCACGTTACGAGGAGCAAGTCCGCAAGACCAAGGAATACGCCCTCAAGCGACTCGCCAAAGAACTGGGCCGACAACTCGTGCCTGCACCGACTTCAACTTGATAAAAAACCACCGGCAGACGACGGTTCACGGAGAGAGTAAGGGGCAATTTTAACTCGGCACTCGCTTCAATACGTGCCGAAGTATCGCCCAACCAATAAGGATGCCGGGAACGGCGATTGTCAGGATGAGAGGAAATGTAAGACTCGTCTGGTATTTGCTCGCCTCAGTATTTACCCGCCTTGGCGCTCCATCTCTCGATGGATAATCTGAGCCGACGAACATGGCCTACGAAGGTCGGTTGAAACGCCACGCTTACCCCACAAAGGATTGATATGCGGCTCTTGGACGCTCACTTTTATCGGCTGCATGGAGCGATGGAGAAAGTCAATGCTTGACGTGAATAGAGAAAAATACACGTATCACCTCGAAGAATACGAAAAACAAGGATTCACGATTTTCAGAAACGTCATCGATTCGGCGCTGATTGCCGAAGCGAAGGTGCATTTTCTTTGGCTTCGCGAGAAGTTTCCCGAATTCCGGCCGGAACATCTCCACCATCCCTTGATGCGTGATGATGCATTCTGGGTTCGTCTGGTGACCGACAACCGCCTGCTCGATATCGGCGAGCTCTTTGTCGGCTCCAATCTGGCCTGTTTCACGGCGCACTATATCTGCAAACCACCGTTAGACGGTCAGGCGGTGCTCTGGCATCAGGATGGCGCGTACTGGAAACTGTCGCCGATGCAGGCGACCTCCCTGTGGCTCGCCGTCGACGAAAGTACAACGGAGAACGGCTGTCTGCGGATGGTTCCCGGTTCGCACAAACTTCCGCTGCGTAGGTTGGTATTGCGCAGCGAGACGCCCAATCTGTTGATGTCGTCGATGGAAGACGAATATGTCGATATAAGTCATGTCGTCGACATCGAATTGCAGCCGGGTGATGTATCTGTGCATCATCCGAATCTGATTCACAGTTCGGAGCCGAACCGGTCCTCGAAGCGAAGATGCGGGCTGGATATTGCCTTCATCAACACAGCGACGACGATTTCGAGCGAAGGCCTTTATCTGAATCCCATTCTGGTTAGAGGCGAGCCTGTTCCGGGCATCAATAAATATCGCGCGTGGCCGTCGTACGACCCGAGCACATCGATGCCGTTCGTCGGTAGCGAATCATGGGCGCAGCAAAGTCAGGACTTTAATGCGCGGCATCCGGGCTTTGTCCCCTCCCAGCACGACGATGAGCCGGTGCAGGAAATCGTGTGGCGGATGATTTCTCGGCTGAAAAGTGGAATGACCAAGGAGGCGCGCTCTGAAGCTTAGTTTCACCTCCGGACCTCTTCAACTTCGAGACAAACGCCACAAAGAGGGACATTGATGTCTGCAGTTTCAGACCTTACGCCACAAATGCAGGGTTATGTCGGTGATTTCATGGATCCGAATAACCTTGGCTGGTTGCCGTACGTCATGTATTTCCATCCGGCTAACTTCAACACAGATATCGTGTCGACGGACGGCTCGGGTTTTCGTTACACCGTCGCCCGGGGCAAGCGATATTCGCCGGCAACGTTGAATCGGGGGGCGGTGCGTCTGCTAGTCGGCAGTTCCACGGTTTTCGGGACGGGAGCAACCGCCGATCGTCATACGCTCGCGTCGCGGCTGACGGAAAACGATTCGCGCGACGAGTTGTGGGTGAACGTCGGCGGCCGGGCGTTCAACTCGATCCAGGAGTTCGTCCACTTTTCGCTTTACCGGCACCATCTACCGCCGATAAAAGAAGTTGTTATTTTCTCCGGGCTCAACGATCTCGTGCTGTCGCGCCTGCCGTCGCAATTGCGCGGCGAGCACGGTGGGTTCTTCTTCAGCCGCGAATTCTTCGATCGCCTGACCACCAAGAAAGCGTCGGGGTTTTCGAGTTGGTTCAAGAAGGACTCGAAAGAGGTCGTGCAGGACGAGGGCGTCCTGCCGTTCGACGAGCAGCTTCAATACACGGCCGATCTGATCCTCCGGCATCTCGACTCCTGGCGGATCGTCTGTGCGGCGATTGGTGCCAGACTGACCTATGTGCTGCAACCGCTCGCCGACTGGGTTCGTCCCCGAGGCTCCAACGAGGAACAGGTCATTTTCGCGGAACTCGATCATCAAGGTTCGTTCAGGGAAACGTACCGCGATGTGTGCGCTGTCGAGACGCACAAGGCTTTCGTGGAGCGCCTGCAACCGGGCGTAGCCGCGATGGGTGTCAATTTCATCGATTTCACGCCGGTTCTGGCGAAAGCAGCGCTACCGGATCAGTGGCTCTTCGTTGATCGCATTCACTTTACTGACGAGGGCTCCGATGTCGTTGCAAAACTTCTTCTGCGTGAACTGAATCAAGGAGAGCTGGTATGAGAATGGTATGGTACTTTATTCTTCGGATGTTCGGCATCAGAAAGAAAAAGGACGAAAAGCGGAAAGACGCATCCATCTACCCGATGTTCTGATGTGCCGCGTATTACCTCAATTTAAACCGGGGGAAGAGAGCATGATGACGGATTCGAAACCCTCGGTGACCTGGACCGTGATCGCCACGGGTCTCGGATTCGCCGTCGTGCAGCTGGACGTGACGATCGTCAACGTGGCGCTGAGAAAGCTGGGGATCGCACTTGATAGCCCGCTCGCCGGGCTGCAGTGGGTGGTGGACGCCTATACGCTGGCGTTTGCCGTGCTGTTGCTGTCGGCAGGGACGCTGGCTGATCGTTTCGGCGCACGCCGCGCGTATCTGATCGGCTTCGGGATATTCGGGCTGGCCTCGGTGGCCTGTGGGGCGGCAGGCTCGGTGCCCCTGCTGATTATTGCGCGCGCGGTGCAGGGTGCCGGTGCGGCGCTGCTGGTGCCGCCATCGCTGGCGCTGCTCACTCACGCATGCGCCGACGACCGGCAACTACGCGCTCGGGCCATTGCATTGTGGACAGCGGCCGGCAGCGGATCGATCGCGGTCGGTCCAGTGATCGGCGGCGTGCTGCTGGAAAGCTTTGGATGGCGAAGTATTTTCCTTGTGAACTTGCCGCTGTGCGCACTCGGTTCCGGGCTCACCTGGCGTCTGCCCGAGACGCTACGCACAAGGCGTCCGCTCGATCTGGCCGGACAGGTGCTAGCGGTGCTCGCTCTGACCAGTCTGTGCGGTGCCACGATCGAGGGGGGGGCGGTGGGGTGGTGGCAATCGCAGGTACTGGGCGGCTTCGCGTTGGCCGTAGCCTGCGGCACGGCTTTTGTAGTCATCGAAGGGCGCAACGCGCATCCGATGCTGCCGTTGAAATTCTTCCGTCTGCCCAATTTCAGTCAAGCGGTGCTGCTCGGTGTCGCGGTGAATCTGACCTACTACGGGCTGATTTTCGTACTCAGCCTGTATCTGCAGTATGTGAAGCACTACAGCGCAGTTCAGGCCGGGCTGGCGTTCGTGCCGCTGACCGCGACATCGGTTGTCGCGAACCTGATGAGCGGATGGTTAAATAGCCGCTTCGGCGCTCGCCTGCCAATGCTGCTCGGCAGCGCGATCGGTGCTGTCGGTTATCTCCTGCTGTCACGGCTCGATGCGACCAGCAACTTCATGTCGATGCTGGCACCGTTTCTGTTAATCCCGGGCGGTGCGGCACTGGTGGTGCCGGCGATGACGGCGACGATCCTCGCGAGTGTCGAGCCGACATGGTCTGGCACAGCATCGGCCGTACTGAACGCCGCGCGCCAGGCAGCTGGTGCAGTCGGCGTGGCGGTGTTCGGAGCGCTAGTGGCCGGTGGCGACGGCTACATTGTGCCCGGTCTGCGCATTGCTGCCGAGGCGTCAGTTGTGGTGCTCTGTTGCGCGGGGCTGATGGTATGGTTCGGCATTCGCCGCGAAGATCATGCCAGTCTGTCTAGGCGCGGAGCATGACAGGGGTTAAAGGCGGGCGTCGGGCAGCGCTTTTCGGAATCAGGCGCGTGGGCTAACGGGGCACTAGTGATGTGGCGCGACATTTACAGATTAACGCTGACCCCTGAACTGTTTCTCGACTCCGACAACCTGCGGGGCCTGATCTGTCAGGCTGGATTTGCATCGGTCGATACGCTGCCTGCGCAGGTCACTGAAACGATCGACACGCTTGCCGAATATCTAGTTCACCGCGCCGGTCGCGACGAAATGGAACTGCGGTCGACGGTCGAAGCCGTTGCTCATCGCGAGAGCCTCAAGTGCGCAGTTCGAAGTCTCTTCGCACACAGCGCGCCGATGGCGTCCGCGCTCGGCCGATGGTTGCAGGGGCTGAGTTGCCCGGGCAATTTCGAAGACGAGATGCAGTTGAAGGCGCTCGCACTGCTTGCCGACGATATCGGTGTTGGCAAGGTGGAGCGATCGAGGACAGATGGCTTCCGCCAGATTGCGCGAAGAGACGGCCTGATGGAGGGGGCCGGGCAACCTCACGAACTCGTGGCGGACTGCAACCTGCATGACGGCGCGTTCCGCTTTCCTGCGCTGCTGTTTGCCCTGAGCCGACGCAGCGACATGTTCACGCCTGAAATCTTGGGGCTCGACTTTGCATTACGCACGATCGGCTTGCTCCCCGTGTGGCGCGTGCTGTCGGGATACATCGACGACGTGTGGGCACGCCTCGATCTCGCCGTGCCGCAAACCGACGCGCTGCCGCCGGGCCATTCGCCAGCCTCCCTGTCGCGCCACATTCTCGATCGCTGCGCTGGTGCTGACCACTATTCGCGGATCAAGGACGGCATGATCTGGGCGATCAATGCGCTTGCATCGGACAAAGCCGAATTCGAGGCCGTCGTGAAGCTCGCCGCCGATCCGGTGCTCGCGATGGCGCGGCTCATTCAGGAGCGTGCAGGAGAGGCTGCCGTCTATCACCACAGCTTCGAACTTGAGGGCAAGCCGCTGAATGCCTGGTTTGCCGAGGCAAAAAGCGATCCGCTGCCGCTCGTCGACGCGCTGGCGAGAAGCCGGCTGGTGCGCCCCGGCGAACCCAACCGGAGCATGTTACTCGGTTCGCTGCTGCAACCCGATGGGCGCATGTTTCGCATCTTCCTGCCGGGAGACATTGAGGTGATCCGTCGGTGGATTCTGGTTCTGCCTGAAGCGAAACTGTCAGTGCCGCCGACGCCGGTATTGACACAGGCGAGCATGACGGCACCGGAACATCGGCGCAAGATCGTGGCCGGGGATGCTTCGCTCGGTGCTGTGCCAGAGGATATCCGTGACGCTTATCACCTGCTGCAAGGTCGGGCGCTTGCGCCCCGGACGCGGGATTTCGCGCTCGCCTATGCCCGCTTCTGGCTGTCCGTCGCACGGCGTTCAATCGACGCATCGAATCGGTCGCTGCCGACGAAATGGCAGCACGGCGCTCTCAGACACTGGCTGCTCGATGCGCATGCGTCGCATGACCAGGCCTTTCAGCGTAGCGAAGAACAATCGATGCCGGGCCGTGAGAAGCTCATCGACGAAACGCTGCAACTCGCGCCGCTGACGCTGATCGACGGCGCGTGGTTGCAAGGCTTTAGCGAAGTGGCGTATGCGTCGAGCGGAGTGGGCGCGCCGCTCTTCAGGATCTATTGGGACGAACTCGGTAACGGCGACTGGTCGATCAACCATCCGAAGATCTATCGGGACCTTCTACTCTCGATGGGGATGGAGCTTGCGCCGACCGGATCGCGCGAGTTTGCGCAGGATCGGCGGATCAGGGGCGAGTCGCTCAGGCTGCCGGTCTTCTGGCTGTGCCTGGGCAAGCTGCCCGCGACACTTCGGCCGGAAATTCTCGGTCTCAATCTGGCAATGGAGCTGTCGGGCGTCGGCGGAAGCTACCGGACGGCGCGCAAGGTTCTGATACATCACGGGTTCTCCCCGCACTTCGTCGACCTGCACAACACAATCGACAACGTCTCGACTGGCCACTCGGCATGGGCCGCCGATGCGGTCGATGCGCACATGGCCGTCGCGACGCAGTTCGTCAATCAGGGCGACGAGTGGGAGCGCATCCGGGTGGGGTACGAGGCGCTTGCGCCGATTACGAAGCGCAGTACCGACCTCGACTTCTTTAAACATCAGAAGCGTCCATGGGGCGCCAGGACAACGCGGGAGTCGTCACATGGCTAAAGCCCATCTGGGATTGTCTGCGTTTTATCACGACAGTGCCGCGGCGTTGATCGTGGATGGGGTTCCTGTCGCGGCCGCGCAGGAAGAGCGTTTCTCGCGCAAGCGTCATGATTCGGCGTTTCCGCGTAACGCCGTGCGCTATTGCCTGAGCGAAGCGGGACTGCAGCTGTCCGATCTCGCGTCAATCACGTATTACGAGGAGTCGGAGGTCAAGTTCCGGCGAATACTGTCGTCGTTCGCCAGTGCGGGGCCGGGCGGATTTTCGGCGTTTTCGCGGGTTTTGCCACAATGGTTCGAATGGAAGCACTCCATTCTGGAGACGGTCGACCGAGAACTCGACCTGCTCGGATTTGGACGTGGGCCGCGCGCGATGGCAATCCCTCATCACCGCTCGCACGCGGCCTCGGCGTTTTTCGCGTCGCCTTTCGACCACGCCGCAGTCGTTTGTATCGACGGAGTAGGGGAGTGGCACACCACGACCATCTGGTGCGGCGATAAAGATCGGCTTGATCTGGTCAATTCGATTTCCTATCCGCATTCGCTGGGCCTGCTCTACTCGGCATTCACGGAGTTCTGTGGCTTCAAGGTCGACTCGGGAGAATACAAGCTGATGGGGCTCGCGCCATACGGCGAACCGCGCTATACGCAGTTGGTCCGCGATCACGTCGTGAGCCTCAAGGACGACGGCTCGTTTTCGTTGAATCTAGACTACTTCGAGTTTCTCCGCGGACAGCGGATGACCGGTCCCGCGTTCGAGCGCCTGTTCGGCGGATCCGCGCGATCGCCAGAAGCACCGCTCACGCAGCGCGAGTGCGACATAGCGGCATCGATACAGGCCGTGACCGACAGCGCGGTACTCGGCCTCGTCAAGGCTGCGAGGGCCATGACGGGTATGTCCAATCTGTGCCTCGCAGGCGGCGTCGCATTGAACTGTGTGTCCAACGGCGGCGTCGCGCGATCGGGGCTGTTCAGCCGCTTGTGGGTACAGCCGGCTGCGGGGGATGCGGGCTGCGCATTGGGCGCGGCGCTGGACACCGCGATAAAACACGATGGCCGAGTGTCGGTTTCCTCCGACGACGCGATGCACGGCACCTACCTCGGGCCGCAATTCTCCGACAACGAGATCGTCGAGTTTCTGCAATCGGAAGGGCATCTGTACGAGCAGCTCGACGAAACCAGGTTGCTCGACACGGTCGCGGTGGCACTTGAAGAGGGGAAAGTCGTCGGGTGGTTCCAGGGGCGCATGGAATTCGGTCCGCGCTCGCTCGGGGCACGTTCGATTCTCGGTGACCCACGCAACGTCGCGATGCAACGGACGATGAACCTGAAGATCAAGTATCGGGAATCGTTCCGTCCGTTTGCACCGTCCGTGCTGAAGGAAGATTCGAGCAGCTATTTCGCGCTGGATAGCGAAAGCCCCTACATGCTGATCGTCGCACCTGTCTCAGAACAGATTCGCGAAAGCGCCGCGCCGCGGCGCTCGCTGGGTTGCATCAACGACGTTCGCTCCGATCTGCCGGCCATCACACACGTCGATTTCTCGGCGCGAGTCCAGACCGTGACGGAGGCGCGCAACGATCGTTATGCCCGGCTGTTGAAGGCGTTTAAGGCGAGAACCGGCTGCTCGGTGGTGGTCAATACTTCGTTCAACGTTCGCGGCGAGCCGATCGTCTGTACGCCGCAGGAAGCGTTCCGCTGCTTCATGCGCACCGAGATCGATATGCTGGTGCTCGGATCGTGCGTGCTGCTGAAATCGCAGCAGACCGCGCCGCTCGAAACCGAAGACTGGCGTGCCGAAATCCCTTTGGACTAAAAAATCAGGACGATATCGCCATGGGTCGAGTCACAGCGTCGCTTATCTATTCGTTTGTTCTTCTTCCGGTCTGGGCGTGGAGGCGACTGACGGGCAGCTCGCGCTTCGGCTGCCGTTTCCATAGGCGACTATCTACCTGGGACGCTCAGGGACGCCGCAGCTTCGGCAAAGACGGTATCTGAGCAGGACCCGGCAGGCGGATCAATTTCCCGATTGCGTGTGAAGTTGTGTGGAGGGTTTCTCGATCCCTGCAGCGGATCGAGTCCTGTTTTGCGTCGTCATGCATTGTCGTTATTCAACATGGCTAGCTTCGAACCCGGCATTACGGTATTCATAAAATAAAGGGGGCAGGCGATATGAGCAGCAGTATCAGCAAACGTAACGGGGCTCACTCATGGGAGCGAACCTTACTTCTGTGTGCCGGCATTGTGACCGGTCTGGCGGCGTATAACGCTTCCGCGATCGCCAGCGAGGATAATACCCAGCAGATCGCTAGGTGCGCCGCGCTTCAGAAGGCGCAGATCAAGAACACGCAGATCGAACTGGCTCAGGCGCTGCCCGCCAACAGCAACCTGAAGAGCGTGGACGGGACGACCGTGACGACCAGCACGCCGGTGTGCCGGGTCGTCGCGACGGTGAGTACCGCACCCGAAAAGCACCTCGGCATCGAAGTGTGGTTACCGCTCGCGGACTGGAATGGTCGACTGCTCGGCACCGGCAAGACTGGCTTCGGCGGCTATATCGACTACAACGAACTGACCGCAGCCGTCACCCGCGGATTCGTCGCAGTCAACAGCGACACGGGCTACAAAGGGAGGGGCTCGGGCGAACCCGGCAAGCTCCTCGCGTGGGCGGAAAACCGGGAAACACTGCGCGACTGGGGGCATCTGTCGGTCCACCTGATGACGGTCATCGCGAAGAAATTCATTCAGGCCTACTACGGACAGGGCGCGCGGTATTCGTATCTCGATACCTGCGGCGGCGTCGAGGCGATGACGGAGGTCGAATATTTTCCGGACGATTACGACGGCGTGGAGGCACGCTCCCCCGGCGTGTACTACAGCCATCTGATGGAGAGTTTTCTGTGGGGCGCGATGTTGCCTGCGCATCAGCCGGACGCGTTGCTCACGCATGATGCACTCGCCTTACTCAATCACGCCGTGCTGCAAAACTGCGGAGGCGCGGCCGCGCTTGAAGACGGTTTCCTGGAACACCCGATGCAATGTCATTTCGATCCTGCGCAACTGCAGTGCAAGACCGGCGATAACCCGGCGAACTGCTTGAGCGCCGTGCAGGTTCATCAGGCGCAGAGGCTGTATTCGCCGCCCCGCAACGTATTGACCGGCGAAGTGCTTTATCCGGGGTTCGCGCGCGGTAGCGAGCTCGGGTGGGGTGCCATTCAAAATCACCTGGCGGCTTATTACGCGCAGCCACTGCTTGCCAGCGCAGTGTTCGACAATGCGGGCTGGGACTGGACGACGTACGATTTCGGCACCGACTCCGCGCTGGTCGACCAGAAGCTCGCGCCGCTCGTGAATGCGACCAACCCGGACATCTTCCGTTTTGCGAGGCGTGGCGGCAAGGTGATCATGACGCAGGGCTGGGCGGACGAGATCAATGCGCCGACGAAGCCGATCGAATATTTCGACGAGATCGTGCGACGCGAGGGCAGCAGATCAAAAGCGCAGCGCTTCTTCCGATTATTTATGGTGCCCGGAATGGGGCATTGCGGCGTCGGCCCTGGCCCCACAACAATTGGCGGGTCTTTGCCACCGACGAAATACACGTGGAACCGCGACGTTGTTAGTGCATTAGAGGCTTGGGTCGAACACGGTAAAGCGCCGCCGTATTTCATCTCGACAAAATATGTCGGCGATAAACCGAATGCCGGCGTGAAGTTCGAACGGCCGGTTTGTGTGTACCCGATGGAGCCACGTTATAACGGTTCAGGCAACCGTAATCTCGCCAGCAGTTTCAGCTGTGTGAGTGAACGATCCCGGCGTGGTTCAAACTGATCTGTCAACCGGCCTTGTCCGCTGTCTTGAAAGTGCCCAGCATGGCCGCTTGCTGTTCCTTCATCGCCCCGACCTGGCCGCGCAATGTGGCTGCATCCTCGCGCGCCTGGCTGGCTTCTTTGCGCGCCTGATCAAGCTCCGACTGCAGCTTGGTCGTGAACTTGACTGCTCCCCGTCCTGAAGGAAGGGGATTCCCACTTCACAGAGTCCAGCCCATGCCTCAAAGAGACACAGGACTTACAGCCTCTGCATGGATTGACACCGCCAGTCCGGCGGCCAAAACATTGCGCTCAGCGTTGATGTCGCGGTCGTGGATGCTGCCGCATTCCGGGCAGGTCCACGACCGCACATTCAATGGCATCTTGGCCACGGTATACCCGCAATCACTGCACCGTTTGCTGGACGGATACTCAAGTACACCAAGGCGGACGTAGGCTAAGTGTCTTTGCCGCGACTTACTGCGCTCGCTCAAAATAGAATCCCTTCTTCGACTTCACCCGTACCGTATTCGGGGAACTATCGCTGGTAAATCCCTGGTATGTAATACCAGCGCATAACCATTTGAAGGAGACGTCCATATTAGGAGAGTGGAAGGAACAAGAACGCGGAAAGATCGGCGAAGCCATAAGTAGCGCTCAACGTGTCGCTTACTCAAAGATGCAGACGGCACAAAAGCATGCTATTGACGCTCGGATATTTCGGAATGGGATACCCGGTGACTTAACTTACCAACAGCACGCGAAGATCCGACAGAAATCGATTGTTGTGCCTAATGGGCAGATCATCGCTTAATTGACGATGTTTTTCTGGAAACGTTTATTCTCTGCCGAATATGAAAAATTGTTGTGGCGTCCTTCAATTAAACGCGTTTTCCCCAGTAAAATTCTGAGAAGGTCAAACGTTGCGGCTCATCTGGAACGAATCTACCAGACGCGCAACCGCATCGCGCATCATGAGCCTGTGTATGGTTATCGGTTACGCGATGTGCTTGGCGCAATAGATTTTGTCTTGAGCCAGTTGTGGGCTCATGAAGATTGCTCTGCCAGGCCACTTGAGCGGTTATTGCAGATGGAGCGGAAAACACTGGGAGAACAGGCGGAAATACTCCAGACAAGCATTGTGACACTTCCGGGCCGTCATAAATTATTATCAAGCTGGATAGCGGGCGCGAATACCTATTCTGGATAGACATTGTCTCGATCATAAGCACTGACATCCAAACCAGACTCCCAAAAGCACGCCCATGGTGCAATGCACGATGGGCGTGCGTTCCACCGTGGCGCGATGCCCCATAAGCGTCGGTTTTCTCAATCCGGCAAGTGCGAGATACGGGTTGAAAGCCTCTCGCGATAGTTGTCCGACGGCACCCGTTGCCGGCGCTTGGAAGCCCTGCCAAGCCGCGTCGATATTGGCGGATAGAACTAAAGCCAGATAAAAATCCGCGCTTCCAGGCAGATTCAAACCGGCTGATGGCATAGCAATTGCTTATCTTGCTTGCGAGACCAATGGCGGTCTCGTAATAAGTCGGCTTGCCCAACTTGGGCGACCCGCAGGGACAACGGCGTCCCGAACCGTTATTGCAGGAATCGCGTGATCGATTCCTGCAACGACGGTTCGGGACGCTTTTTTTTTGTGTCACGGAAACGGGAAAACGGAGCGACGGATGAAACATCTACTGCATTCTTTGAAAAGTGGAAATTGGCGCGCGCTGCTTGCCTGTTTTCTCTACTTCGACACGGGTTTCACCGTCTGGGTGATGTTTGGACCGTTGGCGCCGTTTATCAAAAAAGACGTTCCCATGTCGCCGGCCGAATTGGGTTTTCTGGTGGCCGTGCCGGTGCTGGGCGCGGCCATCTTACGAGTCACGTTGGGTAATCTTTATCAGGCTTATGACGGCCGCCGTGTGGCCCTGATGGGGATCGCCTTATCCGCCTTGCCTGCGGTAGTGCTGCTGTTTTTACCTTTTACGCCTTCCTACACCTTGCTTTTGGTACTCGGTGTATTGCTCGGTGTGGGCGGCGCCAGTTTTGCGGTCGCATTGCCCATGGCCGGCAGCAATTATCCGCCCAAGGTACAAGGCCTGGTTCTGGGACTGGCGGCGGCCGGTAATATCGGCGCTGTGCTGGATGGATTTATGTTCCCCGGTTTGGCCGAGCATTTTGGTTGGGCTAAAGCCACCGGTGCGGCCTTGCCTTTGCTGGCATTGGCTGCCACGGCGATCTTTTTCTGGGCCAAGGACAATGCACCCAAGAGTGGCAATGCGGCGCTCGCCTTGCGCAGTTTCGGCATCACCTTGGCTGGTTTGCTGGTGTTGGTGGTAGCAGTCCATGCCGGGGTCTTCGGCAGCGGTAAAAGCGGAGTATTGCTGTTGCCCGTGATGGGTGCGTTGCTGGCGATCGCGGTACTGCCCAAACATTATCGCAGCGTGCTGGTGGAGAGCGATACCTGGGTAGTGATGCTGGTGTACAGCATCACCTTCGGCGGTTTTGTCGGCATGTCTTCGTATGTGACCACGCTGCTGATCACCTTATACCAAATGCCCAAGATTGAAGCCGGTCTGTTTATGTCTTTGCTGGCTTTTATCGGTGCAATGGTGCGTCCGGTGGGTGGTTTGATCGCGGATCGGGTCTCCGGTGTGCGCGCATTAATCGTTTTGCTGGCTGCGATCTCGGCCTGCGATTTCGCCTTCGCGATCTGGATGCCACCCGTCGCGAGCGGGATCGTGTTGTTGTTGGCGACCTATGTATGTTTCGGGCTGGGCAACGGTGCGACGTTTCAGTTGGTGCCGCATCGCTGGCAAGGCAGAACCGGCCTGATGTCCGGCATCGTCGGCGCGGCGGGGGGTATCGGCGGCTTTTATTTGCCGGTGATTATGGGCATCGCCAAGGAAAGTACCGGCAGTTATCAAATGGGCTTCGCCACCTTCGGCGCTATCGCGGCGCTGGCCTTTGTGCTGGTGGCGGCGCATCGCGCGCGTTGGCTGGTCTGGGCTTTGCCGCAAGAGGTACATCTGACGCATGAGGTGCCGCAGGGTGTCGCGATACAAGCTGACAGCGGCGCCTGAATCGCGGCTTATCCAGCTAACTATTGAGCTACATCGGTAGCAACTTGAACCGCACTCCATGCAGCACTGAATTCCGGGAGTAAGCATATGAAAATCATCGTTGTCGGCCACGGCATGGTCGGTCACAAACTCGTTGAAGCGCTGGCTGAGACGGGCTTGGGCCGGATCGAAATCACGATCCTGGGAGAAGAGCCGCGCGCCGCATACGACCGGGTTCATTTGTCGGAATTCTTTGCGGGCAAGTCGGCTGACGATCTTTCACTGGTCGCTCCAGGTTTTTTTGAACGCGACAATCTGCTGCTTAAACTGAATGCTCGCGTCGAGTCGATCGATCGTGCGGCCAAGACCGTGACGCTGGCCTCGGGCGAAGTGCTGCCTTACGACAAGCTGGTGCTGGCCACCGGCTCATATCCTTTTGTGCCGCCGCTGCCGGGAAAAGATCGCCCCGATTGTTTTGTGTATCGCACCATCGAAGATCTCGAAGCGATGCAAGCCTGCGGTAGCCGCTCCAAAACCGGGGTGGTGATCGGTGGCGGTCTGCTCGGTTTGGAATGCGCCAAAGCCCTGCGCGATATGGGATTGTTAACCCATGTAGTCGAGTTTTCTCCACGCTTGATGGCGGTGCAGGTGGATGACGGCGGCGGCCGCGTATTACGGCATAAGATCGAAGAGTTGGGGGTGGTGGTGCATACCGGCAAGAGCACCACCGAAATTGTCGACGGCGAAACGGCCGCGCATCGCATGCAGTTCGCCGACGGCAGTTATCTCGATACCGACATGATTGTGTTTTCCGCGGGGATCCGCCCGCGCGATGAATTGGCGCGTAATTGCGGCTTGGAAATTGGCGCCCGCGGCGGCATCGTGGTCGACGACACCTGCCGCACACTCGACCCGGAGATTTACGCCATCGGTGAGTGTGCCTCCTGGAACGGACAGGTATTCGGCCTGGTCGCCCCTGGTTACGACATGGCCCGAGTGGTGGCGCGGCATCTGCTGGGACAGGATGCGGCATTCAGCGGCGCCGATATGAGCACCAAACTCAAACTGCTGGGCGTTGATGTGGCCAGTCTAGGCGACCCGCACGGTAAACAACCCGGCAGCCGTTCCTATCAGTTTACCGATGAGCGTAAACAGATCTACAAGAAGCTGGTGGTGTCGGAATGCGGTAAATATTTGCTGGGCGGCGTGATGGTGGGCGACGCCGGCGAATACGGCACGTTGTTGCAGATGATGCTGAATCGGATTGAATTGCCCGAGGCGCCCGAGTTTTTGATTTTGCCGCAGGCTGACGGCATGAGCAAGCCTGCCTTGGGCGTTGACGCTTTACCTGCAACCGCGCAAATCTGTTCCTGCAATAGCGTCTCCAAAGCCGAGATCTGTGCCGCGGTGGGTGCCGGCGCCACCGATATCGGGACCTTAAAAACCTGCACCAAAGCCGGAACCTCCTGCGGCGGTTGCGTGGCTTTGGTCACGCAGATTATGAAAGCGGAGATGAAAAAGCAGGGTCTGGCCGTCAACAATCACCTCTGCGAACATTTTCCATATTCGCGGCAGGAGCTGTATCACCTGGTTCGAGTCGAACGAATCAAGACTTTCGGTGCCTTATTAAGCGCGCACGGCAAAGGCCTGGGTTGCGATATCTGCAAGCCGGCGGCCGCGGGCATTTTTGCCTCATGCTGGAATGAGTTTGTGCTGAAGAAAGAGCACGCTGCGCTGCAGGACTCGAATGACTATTTCCTCGGCAACATCCAGCGCGACGGCACCTATTCGGTGGTGCCACGTATGCCGGGCGGCGAGGTTACGCCCGATGGTTTGATCGCGGTCGGGCAAGTGGCAAAAAAATACGGTTTGTATACGAAGATCACCGGCGGCCAACGCGTCGATATGTTTGGCGCCCGTGTCGAGCAGTTGCCGTTGATTTGGGAGGAATTGATTGCCGCCGGTTTTGAATCCGGCCATGCCTACGGCAAATCGCTGCGCACGGTGAAATCTTGTGTCGGCTCGACTTGGTGCCGTTACGGTGTGGATGATTCGGTCGGTCTGGCGATCGAATTGGAAAACCGCTACAAAGGTTTACGCACGCCCCATAAAATAAAATTCGGCGTTTCCGGCTGCACTCGCGAATGCGCCGAAGCTCAAGGCAAAGACGTCGGCATTATCGCCACCGAAAAAGGCTGGAACCTCTATGTCTGCGGCAATGGCGGGATGAAACCACGGCATGCCGAACTGCTGGCCGTCGACCTCGATAAAACCACGCTGATTCAATTGATCGACCGCTTCCTGATGTTTTATATCCGCACCGCGGATCGTCTGCAACGCACTAGCGTTTGGCGCGACAACCTCGAAGGCGGCCTGCAGTATCTGGTTGATGTGATCGTGCAAGACAAGCTGGCTTTGGGCGCTGAACTGGAACGCGAAATGCAGTATGTGGTGGATACCTATGTCTGCGAATGGAAAGCGGCGGTTGAAGACCCCGAGACCCGCAAGCGCTTTCGCCATTTCGTTAATAGCGAACAAGCCGACCAGAATGTGATGTTTGTCGAAGAGCGTGGGCAGATCCGGCCGGCGACGGTGCAAGAACGCCAGACACAAGCCAAATGGATTCCCCTGGTAGACGTCGCGTGATGGAGTCGATCATGAACACGCCTCTCGCCGCAAAAAAATGGACTCTGGTGTGCGACCTCAACGAGATCGTGCCCAATACCGGCGTCTGCGCCTTGGTCGATGGCGAACAAGTGGCGGTATTTCATGTCAGCGATGGAGCTACGCGGGTATTTGCCATCGGCAACTATGACCCCAATGCCGAGGCGGCGGTGCTGTCGCGCGGTTTGATCGGCAGTTTGGGCGAACGCCTGGTGGTCGCATCCCCCATCTATAAACATCATTTCGATTTGCAAACCGGCGCCTGCATTGAAGTGCCGGAGCATTCCGTCAGCAGCTTCGCCGCGCGTATCGAGCATGGCCAAGTGTGGGTTGCGCGATGACAGTCGCGCATGCAAAACCATCCTTGGTGGTAATCGGCAACGGCATGGCGGGTATGCGTACCGTCGAGGAGTTGTTGAAACTGGCGCCGGACCTCTACGATATAACAGTCTTCGGTGCCGAGCCTCACGGCAACTACAACCGCATCCTGTTGTCGCCGATGCTCGCCGGTGAAAAAAATCTGGACGACATCATGCTCAATACCCGCGCCTGGTATGAGCACAACC
>Ga0302305_1000836_pt1 | contig 18169 bp, 7 predicted proteins | sample III_Palsa_E2_3_FD_198764 | JGI IMG/M metagenome (GOLD analysis project Ga0302305, IMG submission 198764) | Peat permafrost microbial communities from Stordalen Mire near Abisko, Sweden - III_Palsa_E2_3 | ecosystem: Environmental > Terrestrial > Soil > Palsa > Peat permafrost | place: Sweden... | reverse complement strand
TCAACACACGCAGAATGCCCACCGCGCCCACCATTCCGCAAACTCCTCCGGCCAAAGAGACTAGAATCGCTTCCGTAAAGAGCTGGCGCAGGATAAGTTGGCGCGGCGAACCAAGCGCCATGCGTAATGCGATCTCCCGCGAGCGATCGGCCGCGCGCGCGGCGAACAGGCTGCCAAGGTTGGCACAGGCGGCCAGCAGGATGAGGCCCGCCAGGAGCATTAGACCAGCCATGAAGGCCCTTGCAGGCTGGCCGAGCGTGTCTCCGACCAGTCCCGGCTTCGTCAACGCAAACTTAAGTCCCTCGTCCTCTTTCGGATACGATTTTGCGAGCGACGCGGCAATGGTATTGAGTTCCGAGGTAGCCGAGGTCGGCGTTACTCCAGGCTTCAAGTGTCCCATCACCCAGGTGAAATGAGAGCCACGCTCCTCCAGCGGGTCCCATCCGCCAATCTGCGGCAAATCTACGATTGGCGCCCAGAGGTCAGGTGCAAAGAACAGTTCGGTTCCGCGGAAATCCGAGGGGGCGACCCCGGCAATGATGAAGGGATGTTTGTTGATCTGAACGGTGCGGCCCACCGCCGCGGGATCGCTATTGAAATGACTGTGCCAAAAAGCATAACTCAGCACGATGAATGGCACACTGTTCTTTCCGCGCTCGTCGGAGGCATGGATGAACCGGCCGAGGTAAGGCTGGATGCCGAGTGAGTCGAAGTAATTACCGCTCACCATGTATGGCCAAACGACACTGGCATTCCCGCTGCCGGTATCCAATCCGACCGAGCCGACGATGTCATAGGAGACCAGAGACTCGAAGCTCCGGCTTCGTTCCCGCAGGTCGAGGTAATCCAGATACGACTGAGAAGGTGCGGTTCGCGATCCGAAGACGCGTTCCAGCATGAACAGGCTCTCGGGCTGTTTCACCTTGAGGGGGCGCAGAACCAGCGCATTCAGCACGCTGAAGACAACTGCGTTTGCCCCGATCGCCAGAGCCAGCGTGAGCACCGCAGTCACAGAAAATCCGGGCGCCTTGCGCAATTGGCGCAATGCAAGTCGTATATCGGCGTTCATACGTCCCCTTTCCGGCGTTTTGCGCGAACAATTTCTACCCCTCACCCTTTCGAGTAGCAGGGTATACGTTCGCTTGAAAGCCTCAGTTCCATTAGCACTCGCAGGAAAAAATGTCGTCGCGATTTCCAGATAGAAGCTCGGCAGAGCTGGAAGGCGATGCTGAAACTGGAGAAAGCGCCATGATAACTGTCGAAACGCCGTTGTCGATGATGACCTCGCCGCCTGCCATCACCCGGCCCATGAGCCCAGCAAGATCAGTGCTGCATCAGTCTTTGAAATGTGCACAATTGCCATGCATGGATGATGAACGGCGTTGCCTTTGCTCCCGCCGAAATTGTGTTGGCCGGTGTATCCAAGATGTAGACGGATCAACAGAGTGCCGCGTCTTACCGAGCCAAGTTGTCGATCTTCTTTCGTATAAGTGGTTTCTTTGGGATTCCTATTCCGCACGTCGGCGAAGACGTTGCACTACTGGAATTGCGGTGCGCGGTTGGCGTTCTCCTTGAGAAGCTCCCTGAAGACTTAGAACAAAATTGGGTCGAACGAAAAATGCCTGAGGGGAAATTCCTTCTCTTTGCGCATCTCTGTTTATACGAAGCGGAATCGTGTTCTTCCTGGTCTGAATTGGCCTGTTCTGCGTATGGGCTCGGCCTTTGGAACCGGAGTATTGCCATTTTCAGGGAATGAGTGGACGGCGCAAATGGGTTTTGGGAAAGCGGATATCGGTTGGTTGCAGGTGGGTTGCAGCGCGGTGGTCGTTGGTTTGTGGGCGGTGACTCTGCCTGCGCAGCAGTCGGAGCGATCTCCAGAGGCTCCGGCGCAGGTCGTCGAGTCGGTCCGGATTGTCGATTCGGTTGACGAAGCGCGGATGACGACACTCAAGGGCAACACGCATCCGCTGGCGCAGGCCAGGTTCGACAGGGGTAGAGTGAGCCCGGATCTGCAGCTGGGCGACCTGGTTCTGGTACTACGGCGCAGCCGGGCGCAGCAGGCGGCTTTCGATGCGTTTGTGGCCAGCCAGTATGACGAAAACTCTCCCAACTTCCACCTCTGGCTCACAGCCGAGCAGATTTTGGAGCGATACGGGCCTTCCAGTTCTGACCTTCAAGTGATCTCGAACTGGCTCAGCGGGCATGGGCTTTCGGTCGATGCAGTGGCGGGCGACGGGATGTCGATCCGATTCAGCGGGACCGCGGCGCAGGTGGAAGGCGCGTTTCACACCGAGGTGCACAACCTGGACGTAAAGGGCGAGCGGCATGTGGCCAACATGCGCGACCCGCAGATTCCGGCGGCGCTGGATCCGGTCGTGGTTGGGGTGAAGGCGCTCCACAATTTCTTTCCTCGGCCGATGCACCGGCTAGGCGGCGTCGTGACGCGGGATGCGGAGGCGGGCGGATGGCGGCGCGTGCCAGGACGGATAAATAGCCAGACGGAGGGCGCCGGCAAGTCGATCGGTTCGGCGGCGGATGGGCGAGTGAGGCCGCAGTTTGGGACGACCGATCCGTACGGTGATGTGGTGGAGGATGTTGCGCCCTACGATTTCGCGAAAATCTACAACGTGCTGCCGGAGTGGACCGCAGCTTCGCCGATCGACGGCACTGGGCAAACCATTGCGATTGCCGGGACGAGCAATATTTATCTGTCCGATGTGGCCGCATTCCGGAGCGCGTTTGGGCTGCCCGCGAAGGCCCCTACGATTGTGATTACGAACAGCGACCCGGGAGCTTGCCCAGGGTTTGCCTCGTCCTGCGCGGACGACCTGGTTGAGAATACGCTGGATGTCGAGTGGTCCGGAGCGGTAGCGAAGGGCGCGAATATTGTGCTTGTAACTTCAAGTGCACCGACGACGACTTCGGACCCGCTGTATCTCTCCGAAGACTACATCGTGGAGCACAAGACGGCTCCGATCATGAACGTGAGTTACGGTGCTTGCGAACTGGTATTGGGGACAGCGGGAAATACCGAGTACAACAACCTGTGGCAGACAGCGGCAGCAGAGGGGATTGCGGTCTTGGTGGCTTCGGGGGATGCGGGGTCGCCGGCCTGCGACCAGGGCTTCGACGCGATTTATGGTGTGCCGTACCCCGCACAGTTTGGCTTGGCTGTGAATGGGATTGGTTCTACGCCATACGACACAGCTGTGGGCGGTACGGACTTGAACTGGGGTGCGACGGCTGCCCCCTATTGGAGCGCGAGCAACGGGACAGGGCTTTCAAGCGCGGCGGGATACATTCCGGAGGTGCCGTGGAACTCGACCTGCGTGAACCCGTTGGTGCTGCCGGCGCTGGAGAGCGATGCGGCGTATATCGGGGTTTCCGGGGTGGTGGATGCGGAATCGGCCTGCAACTTTGTGATTGAGAGCGGCCAATATATCCAGACCAACTTCGGGGTAGATCTAGCTGGGCTGGTGGATACGATTGGCGGCGGGGGCGGGGCGAGCAACTGCACCGTAAGCGCGAGCGCAAATCCGGAGAGCTGCAACGGACACTATGCAAAGCCGGTGTGGCAGGCGGGAGTTGCGGGGATTCCGGCCGATGAGGCGCGGGATGTGCCGGATGTGGCGTTCTTCGCCTCCAATGGATTTCTGGGGAGCTCGTACCTGATCTGCGTTGCGGAGGCGGGGAGTGCGTGTGTGTACTCGGCAACGTCTGAGCCGGCAGCGCAGGAGGTGGGCGGGACATCGGTCGCTTCTCCCGCGATGGCTGGGGTGATGGCGCTGATCAATCAGAAGTCGGGTGCATCGCAGGGAAGTCCCAATACTGTTCTTTACGAGTTGGCGGCACGGCAGAGCTATGCGAAGTGCAGCGCGGAGACTGTCAAGGCGACGAACACAAGCTGCATCTTCAACGACATCGATACGGGGACGAACGCGATGGCTTGCGTCAACCCGGAGTTGCAGGAGAGCCCGGACTGCGCGGTGATGTATGCGGGCGACCCGGCGGGGATTCTCACGGGGTTCAAAGCGGGCACGGGATATGACGAAGCGACAGGGCTGGGCTCGCTGAATGTGGCCAATGCGGTGAACAACTGGCCTTCGATTGCACCTTCTGCCGAGTTTTCGACGACAGGGTTGACCTTTGCAGTGACTTCCGAGGGGTCACCGAGCGCGAGCCAGCTGGTGACGCTGAAGAACCAAGGCAAGATTCCGCTGAATTTGAGCGGGACTGGCCTCGGCATCACGATCATCGGGACGAATGCCAGCTCGTTTTCCCAGACGAATACCTGCGGGACGAGTCTGGCGGCTGGGGCTTCGTGCACGGTGACGGTGGTTTTCAAGCCGGCGGCGATTGGGGCGCTTACTGCGTCATTGAGTTTTGCGGACAATGCCTTTGGTTCGCCGCAGCTGGTGACGTTGAGCGGGACGGGTGTCGCGCCGGCGCCGGTGGCGAAGCTGTCGGCGCAGACGTTGAGCTTCAACTCAACGACGGTAGGTTCGACGAATACGGCACCTAGCATTACGCTGACCAATTCCGGGACGGCGGCGCTTGCAATTACCAGCATCAGCTTTGTCGGGACGAATGCGACCGCGTTTACGGAGACCAACACCTGCGGAATCAGCCTGGCGATCGGGAAGAGTTGCGGGATCGTGGTTTCGTTCAAGCCGACGGTGGCTGGGACGCTGACGGCGACACTGGATGTGAAGGACAACGAGGGGGGTACGCCGCAGACCCTGGCGGTGAGCGGCATTGCGGTGAACACGGCTCCGGCGGTGACGCTTTCGGCGACGTCGCTGACCTTCGCTAGCACGGCGGTGGGAACCGCGGCGGCGACCCAGGCGATTACGTTGAAGAACTCGGGGACAGCGGCGCTGAGTTTGAGTGGAACTGGGCTGGGAATCACGGTCACGGGGACAAACGCGACATCGTTTACGCAGACGAATAGTTGTGGGACCAGTGTGGCGGCTGGGGCTTCATGCGCGATCACCGTAACGTTCAAGCCTGCGGCTGCAGGGGCGCTTACGGCCAGTGTGAATCTTGCCGACAACGCTACGGGCTCGCCGCAAAAGGTGACGCTGACAGGAACGGGGAAGTAGAGCATGAGGGATTCGCGGCAAATTCGGATGGGAAGTCTGGGCCGGTGGCTAGTTGCCGCTTTCGTCTTCGGCGTGTTTGCGGGCTCTGCCCAAGCCAGTTCGGAGGCTCCTGCCGGCGTCAATCCGCAGATTGCGGGCGAATATGGTCGGCTGCCCCTTCGGTTTGAGGCGAATGAGGGGCAGACGGATGGGCAGGTGAAGTTCCTTGCCCGGGGAAGCGGTTTTTCGTTGTTTCTCACCGGGCGCGATGCCGTGCTTTCGCTGCGCAAGCCAGGCAAAGATTCTGCAACGACCGATGTGGTGCGGATGGTGCTGAGCGGGGCCAATGCCGAGACGGAGCCGGAGGGATTGGAACGCTTGCCGGGGACTGTGAACTACGTGCTGGGAAATGATCCGGCTCGTTGGCATACGAATGTTCCGAACTACGGCAGGGTGCGGTACGGCCATGTGTATCCCGGCGTGGACCTGGTGTACTACGGCAATGGCCAGCGGCTGGAGTATGACTTTCAGCTTGCGGCTGGGGCTGATCCTGGGGCGATCCGGTTGAATTTCAACGGGGCGCGGCAGTTGCGGCTGGATGCGGACGGTAATCTGGAGATTTTGGCAGCGAACGGACAGATTGCTTTCCATGCGCCGGTGGTTTACCAAACGATCGATGGGCGCAGGCATCCGGTCGCGGGCAAGTTCAAGCTGTTGGCGGAGAATTCTGTTGGATTTGCACTGGGGATATATGACCGAAGTAAACCGCTGACGATCGATCCTGCGTTGGAGTATTCAACTTATCTGGGCGGTAGTAATTCGGATACGATTACTGCGATTGCTGTGGATGGTTCGGGCAATGCTTATCTTACAGGCTACACCGCTTCCACTGACTTTCCAGTAACTCCGGGAGCGTATCAGACTACGGACAAGGATGCGCAATCAAGCGTATTTGTGACCAAGCTGAATTCCTCCGGGAGCGCGTTGATTTATTCGACGTTTCTGAGCGGCACAGGCGGACCCTCGGGCGGAGATTCCGGGCAGTCGATTGCTGTCGATTCGGCCGGAGACGCTTACGTGACGGGCTACACGTACTCCAGCAACTTTCCGACCACCACGGGTGCTTATCAGACGACCAACAAAGGAGCTGCGGCTTCGGGCACAAACGGCTTTGTTACAAAGCTCAACCCAACAGGAACGGGGCTGCTGTACTCGACCTACCTGGGCGGAAGCGTGGGCGATTACGCGACTTCGATCGCCGTCGATGCGACTGGTGACGCGTATGTTGCTGGGGTTGCGTTTTCCGCGAATTACCCAGTAACGACGGGGGTATTTCAGACCACCAACAAGGGCGCAGCCGATTTCTATGGGACTGCTTTTGTGACCAAGTTGAACCCGACAGCCAGCGGGCTGATTTACTCGACATTTGTGGGCGGCAGCACGGACTATATTTCTCAGGCAATTGTTCGCGTGGCGGTCAACTCGGCAGGGGATGTGTATCTATTTGGCGTTTCAGGTTCGACGGATTTTCCCGTTAGTGCGGGGGCTTATCAGACGACCAATAAGGGGATTGCCAAAGGCGGCAGCAACCTTACTTTGACGGAGCTGAATCCGACTGCGACCAAGCTGATTTACTCGACTTTTCTGGGAGGAAGCGGTGCCGGGTATCTTTGGGATGCTTCAAACGGCCTCGCGATCGACAGCGCAGGAAATGCGTACTTAACAGGAACGACTTACGAAGCGAATTTTCCGGTTACGAAAGGCGCCTTTCAGCCGACGGACAATGCTGCGGCAGGCGGCTTTCCTACCTGCTTTGTAACCAAGATGAACCCGACCGGGACGGCGCTGGTGTATTCGACGTTTCTGGGAGGGAGTTCATCGGATCGCGCCACCGGCATCGCAGTGGACAGCGCTGGAGACGCTTATATCACGGGCTCTGCTGGCTCGACCGATTTTCCGGTGACCAGCAATGCGTATCAGACCTCCAATCTTGCGGCGTTCAATGACGGCGCCGTGGTCTTTCTGACGGAGTTGAATCCTGCCGGAAGCGCAGAGACCTATTCCACATATTTTGGAGGCGCGAATTCCTTCTCGGACACTGGGTATGGCGTCGCCTTGGGGGCGAACGGCGCGGTCCTTTTCGCCGGCACAACGGGCGCTTCGGACTTCCCCATCACTTCAAGCGCTTACCAAAAAGTCTTCAACTCGACGAACTTTACGACCGGTTTCGTCTCGGAGTTCACCTTCAGCACGGGCCCGGCAACAGCGCCGACCGCGACGCTGCTGACTTCGAGTGAAAACCCGGCGACCGCCGGGACTGCGCTGACTTTTACGGCGTCAGTGACACCGGCTACGGGGACGGTCGTGCCGACAGGGGACGTCATCTTCAACATCGACCAGAAGAATGTGGCGACGGTGGCGCTGAACAGCCTGGGGTATGCGTCTTACACGATCTCGACCCTTGCCAATGGTCAGCATGCGATTCTGGCTAGCTATCAGGGGAGCACCAAGTATTCAGCCAGTGGCGGCAACATTGTGGAGAGTATTACGGCTGCGACACCGGCGATCACGCCTGCCGCGGGAACCTATCCCGCGGCCCAAATGGTGAAGATTTCCGATGCTACCTCGAATGCGGTAATTTACTACACGACAGACGGGAGCGCGCCCGCGACTTCAAAGACGGCGGTGAAGTATACGGGGCCGTTTGCTGTGAGCGAGGCGGAGACGGTTCAGGCAGTGGCGGAGCTGACTGGCGCACCGAATAGCAATGTGGTCTCGGCCAGTTACCAGTTCATTACCGCGCCTACGGCCTTGGCGGTTCCGGCATCGGGCGTGAGCACGCCTGTTGCGACGTTGAATGCGCTGGTGAATACGTATGGGATGTCGGGGAGCTATCGCTTTGTGTATGGAACAAGCGCGACAGCGTTGACGCTGAGTACGCCAGCGACGCCGCTGGTCAGTTCGCCGATTGGCAGCCGAATCAACTTTGTTCCTGTCGCGGTGAGCGCGAAGCTAACTTCACTTACCACAAAGACGAAGTATTACTTCCAGGTCGTGGTAACGACTGCGGCGGGAACAAGTTCGGGGATCGTGCAGAACTTTATCACCAATTAGCAGTGCCGGGTGTTGGGAATCAGGAGCATCGGATGTCGAGGGGATTTGAGCTACGAGGTTGGCGGACTGGAGCGGTAGCTCTGGCTATGTTGGCGGTTTGCGGGTTGGCGTGGACGGAGTTACCGCAGCCAACGCCTTCGGCGGCCCGAAACGCGCATGTGAGGCGAGAATACGGCCAATTGCCGATGAGCTTTGAGGCGAATCGTGGGCAATCGGACGCCGCGGTCAAGTTTCTAGCGCGGGGTGACGGGTACGGGCTGTTTCTGACCGGGCAAGAGGCGGTTTTGACCCTACATACGCCGGTGAGTGCTGGCCCGCCTCCACGGCTTCATCCATATGGCGTGTCCTTGCCGCCCACTGGCGTTTCAGCGTTCGCGAATCGTGAATCGGAAGCTCGCTCCGGTGGTACGGAGCCGCGGTGGAAGACGGATATAGTGCGGATGCAGTTGGCGGGAGCGAATGCAGCGGTTGAGCCGGAAGGTGTAGATCCCCTGCCCGGGAGTTCCAATTACTTTTTGGGCAACGACCCCGCCAAGTGGCGCAGCGATATTCCCAACTATGCGAAGGTGCGTTACGCGGGCGTGTATCCCGGCGTGGATCTGGTGTATTACGGCAACCAGCAGCAGTTGGAGTACGACTTTGTAGTGGCGCCGGGAGCAAGCGCGGAGCCGATCCGGCTGCGATTTGCGGGTGCGCGTGGGTTGAAGCTGGATGGGGACGGGAATCTGGCGATTGTAGCGGCGAACGGCAGTATAGCCTTCCGCAAGCCGGTGGTTTTCCAGAACTTGAACGGAGCGAGGGTTCCGGTTGAAGGGCGATTCAAGCTTCTGACGGATAGGTCAGTAGGATTCAGCATAGGTAAATACGATCGTTCGGCTGCTCTGGTGATCGATCCGATCCTGGCTTACTCGACTTACTTTGGCGGTACGGACGCCGAGTTTGTAGTGGCTGTTACTTCGGACGCGGCGGGAAACGCGTATGTTACTGGGCTCACTCTCTCGGAGGATTTTCCGCTGACTGCCGGCGCCTTTCAGGCAGTGAACTATGCCACGCCTTCCAATAATGTGAGCACGGCGTTTATCAGCAAGTTCAACCCGTCCGGGACGGCGCTGCTTTACTCGACATATCTGGGCGGTGTGGCGATTTCAAACACGCTGCATCAGCAGGGCGATTATGGCAAAGCGATCGCGGTCGATGGTTCGGGGAATGCTTACATCACGGGTTATACGTATTCGGCGGATTTTCCGGTTACCAGCGGGGCCTTCCAGAAGGGCAATCAGGCGGCGACAGTCGAGTTGGCGACGGGGTTTGTGACCAAGCTGAACCCGAGCGGAACGGCGCTGGTCTATTCCACCTATCTTGGCGGAAGCACTCTGGATGAGTTGACGGCGCTGGCAATCGATTCCGCGGGAGACGCGTATATTTCGGGTATCTCGTTTTCGTCGAATTTTCCGACGACGGCGGGAGTATTGCAGACGGCAAACAAGTCTTTTACCTCGAATGGTTATAACGCAGTAATTAGCAAGCTGAATCCAACGGGGAGCGGGCTGATTTATTCGACCTATCTCGGCGGTGGCAGCACGGATGGCAGCACGCTGAGCAATATCTACTGGACCAACCCGAATGTGGTGGATAAGAGCGGCAATGTGTATGTGGCGGGCTTCAGCAGCTCGGGAGATTTTCCGGTCACCGCTGGGGCGTACCAGGCGAAGAATAACGGGACGATCAATATCACGGTGTCGAAGCTGAATCCGACAGCAACCCAGTTGATTTATTCGACCTACCTTGGCGGCAATACCGTGTCTTACTGCGAGGGGCTGGCGGTGGATAGCGTGGGAAATGCCTATGTGGCGGGATACACGTCGGATCTGGATTTCCCGGTGACCAAGGGCGCGTTCCAGACGGTGAACAAGGCGGATACGAATACGTCCGATTCTGCCGATTCGAATCAGAATGGATTTCTGACTAAGATCAACCCGGCGGGGACGGCGCTAGTGTATTCGACCTATCTGGGTGGGAGCACCGGGCCTTGGGGCGGCGACCAGATTTACAATCTGACGATCGACGCGGCGGGTGACGCCTATGTGGTTGGATCCGCGATGTCGGCGGATTTTCCAGTGACTTCGAATGCGTTCCAAGCCAAGAACAAGGGCGCGACGCACTGCTGCGATTACACGGCGTATACGTCGAATGGGTTTCTCACTGAGTTCAATCCGGCCGGGACAGGGCTGATCTATTCGACCTACTTTGGCGGCACCGGAACTCAGAACGCGGCGGGTCCGGGCGGCTCAGGCGACACCGCGTATGGGTTGGCGCTGGGAACGAACAGCAATGTTTATCTTGTAGGCTACACGACTTCATCGAACTTCCCGGTGACGGCGGGCGCATTGGAAACGGCGTATCACACGCAGCAGAATACGGGTTTTGTAGCGGACTTCGATCTCGCAGCTACTCCGCCGGCGACCAAAGATACGGAGACGACACTGACGCCGAGCGCGAACTCGGTTACTCCGGGGACTTCGGTGACGTTTACGGCGACGGTCAAGCCCACTTCCGGAACGGTGATACCAACGGGCAATGTCGTTTTCAGCCTAGATGAAGCAACCGTGGCGACGGTTGCGCTGAGCGCCGGCAAGGCTGCGTATACCACTGCGACGCTCCCAGCCGGTCAGCATTATGTGTTGGCCAGCTATGGCGGCAGCACAGCCTATGAAGCGAGCGGGGACGGATTGAACGAGATTGTGTTGCCGATCAAGCCGGTGATTTCGCCAGCGAGCGGGACGTATTACGCGCAGCAAACAGTCACTATTACGGATGCGACTGCGGGATCGCCCTTGTATTACACGCTGAATGGTTCAGCGCCGACGGTCTTCTCGACGCTTTACACGACGCCGCTTTTGGTCAACACTTCGAAGACGGTGGCCGTGGTTGCAGTCGCGGAGCATGACGCGACGAGCCCGGAGGTGAGCGCGACGTACACGATAGTGGGCTCGCCGACGGTTCTGGCCGGGCCGGCGACTGCAGTTGGAACGACCGCAGCCACGCTCAATGCGTATGTGAACACGGCGGGCGTGGCGGGGTCGTATTCCTTCCACTACGGTACAAGTAGCGCGGCTCTTGATATGGCAACGGCTGCGACGGGGCTTGGTGCGTCTGCAACGCGCGCGACGGCAAGCGTAACCCTTTCGACACTCGTGGCGAAGACGACCTATTACTACCAGGTTATTGTGACAACGGCGGGTGGTACGACGACAGGGGCAGTGCAGAGCTTCACCACGAATTAGCTGACGTTAGGGTCGATTTCAGGTTGTAGCTCGCCATCGTATATCTCAAGCGCCATCTACACCACTCCCCGAAATGCTCCGCCGCCTTCGCCGGATACTCCAGCCCCGCAACATGCCGCGGCAAGACTTCAAGCGCCGACCGATCCTGAGCCGGCTGCGACCGACTGTGATGGGCCCCGATAACGGCCCCAAGATGAGATCGTCAAGGCGCATCGCCTTATGGAGGAGAGCCATTCCACGAGGCTATTCGGACTGGAGTGTAGAGATTGGATCGAGGCGCATGGCGCGTAGCGCCGGGATATAGCTGGCGGCGAGCGCGACGGTGGTGAGGACCAGGGTGACGCAAGAAGAGGTGGGCAGATCTTCAGGCGACACGCCGTAGAGCAGTCCTGCCATGAGGTGAGAGACGAGGAGAGCACCGGCCACGCCCAGCCCGCTGCCAGCGGCGGCCGAACCGAGTCCTCGGCGCAGGACCATCTTGAGGATGGTGCCTTTTGAGCTCCCAGCATATCACTGCGCCGAGTTCGACATCGCTTCTATCTCCGTGCTCTTCCCAGCAGCGCTTTCGGGATGCACTGCGAGAACCGGACAGCTACCGAGCTGGACCACACGGTAGGTAGTAGAACCAAACACAGCCTCATCCATAGAGTTGTTGCCATGGACTGCCATGATCACGAGGTCCGCGTGCTTGTCGTTAACAAGCTGGCTGATTTCTTTATAGGCTCTGCCTGCTCGTACCACCGCCGTAATCCCCTGACCTTGTGAAGATTGCGCGGAGATGAGTTTGTTCAGAAGATCGTAGGCCTTTGCTGAACGCTCTGAATAACGCAATCTGGAAAGCCCTTCAATGACATGAACGAGTGTGAGATGGGCATGGTACTCTTCGGCCAAAGAGACTGCGTAATCAAAGGCGCGGTTCGAGTGATCCGAGAAATCGGTGCAGAAGAGAATTTCTCGCAGTTCCGTTCCGCGCTGCGATGTAACAGGTCGACACGAATCTTGAGGTGTCTGATACATCGCTAGTACGGGACAGAGGGCCTTCTTGAGGACGGCCTCTGTTACCGAGCCCACAAGCACACGGTCAAGGCCCTGAGCGCTGTGGGTTCCCACTACGATCAGATCTACTGCCTCTCTTCGTGCGAACGAGAGAATAGAATCACCAGCCCAGCCCTCTTCTACAACCAATTCAGGCAGAATACCTGCCGCTGGATGGTCTTTCACGAAAAGACGCAGCCGTTCGTCGCCGGCGGATAAAAGGCTTCTACGGAATTGCTCGTACTCCGCACAACTCGCAGCGAAGCACGCCGATGGGTGTTGCCACAATTCAACCACAAACTGAAGGAACAATTTCGCGCCATAGCGTCTAGCTAAAGAAGATGCGTATTCATACGCGGGAACTGAATACTCGGAGAAATCGATGGGGCAAAGGATACGTTTCATTGAAGTTCGCTCCATGATGTGTCTGCCTCCACTCGCTCGCTCGCGGGAAAGCTATTCTATCCAGTCCATGGGACTTTCTATACCAACGCTTCCTCATTTCAAGGTAAACCTGAATCTGGCAAATGGATGTGATGGCCGTCTCACTCGATCGAGGCGCGGTTAAGCGCGTGCCGTGGGCATTCCGCCCCACATTGCGCTGAAGGTGTCGCGCGTCACTGCGTCCTGCTCATGACGGGGTGAACATGGATAGCAAGGTTTGGTTCGGCGTACCGGCCACCGGTTCCTTGCTTGTTGTCTGCGTTATGTTCGACGCGAGGACAAAGGGAGACGTATGAAGAATTTGGAAACTGTCATTCTCGACGCCAACGAAGCAGTAGCGTCCGTTGCCTACCGGTTGTCGGAAGTCATTGCCATCTACCCCATTACGCCTTCTTCACCCATGGGGGAATGGTCGGATCAGTGGAAAGAGGAAGGCAAAAAGAACATCTGGGGCTCGATCCCGGTCGTTGCTGAGATGCAAAGCGAAGGCGGAGCCGCCGGAGCGTTGCATGGCGCTTTGCAGGCCGGTGCGCTGAGCACAACCTTCACTGCTTCGCAGGGCCTCCTGTTGATGATTCCGAACATGTACAAGATCGCCGGAGAACTGACAGCGTCGGTCATGCATGTGACCGCCCGCGCGGTGGCCACCCATGCGCTTTCCATCTTTGGCGATCACTCCGATGTCATGGGTTGCCGGAGCACGGGCTATGCCATGCTGTGCTCCAACTCGGTTCAGGAAGCCGCCGATCTGGCCCTCATTGCGCACATCGCGACTCTCGAATCTCGCATCCCTTTCTTACATTTCTTTGACGGCTTCCGCACCTCGCATGAAGTGAACAAGATCATCCCAATCGGCGACGAAGATATTCGCGCCCTTCTCGACGATTCATTTGTCATTGCGCACCGCGAACGCGCCTTGAGCCCGGACAGGCCTATTCTGCGCGGCTCAGCGCAAAACCCGGACGTCTTTTTTCAGGCTCGGGAAGCCTGCAATCCCTTTTACCGGGCCACGCCAACGATTGTTCAGCATGTGATGGATCGCTTCGCTGCCCAAACTGGCAGGAGCTACAAGCTATTTGACTATGCCGGCGCTCCGGATGCCGAACGCGTCATCATGCTGATGGGTTCCGGTGCAGGAGCTGCAGAAGAGACCGTTCTTCGCCTCATCGCTTCGGGTGAGAAGATCGGTATCTTGAAGATACGTCTGTTCCGTCCCTTCGACGCCTCCGCCTTTCTTTCTGCGTTGCCCAGGACCGTTCAGTCGATTGCCGTGCTGGATCGCACCAAGGAGCCTGGCTCATTGGGCGAGCCGTTGTACCAGGATGTGATTACCGCCTTGGCCGAAAGCGCTGCGGATGGCACATCGCGTTTCGCGCAGAATCCGCGCGTCGTTGGCGGCCGCTACGGACTAGCCTCCAAGGAATTTACTCCCGCCATGGTCAAAGGCATTTTCGACGAGCTCAAGAAAAAGCGGCCGAAGAATCATTTCACCATCGGCATCGAGGATGATGTCACGCACACCAGCCTGTCTTACGATCCGGAGTTCTCAACTGAGGATCCTCGCACCATCCGGGCATTGTTCTATGGCCTTGGCTCGGACGGCACCGTCGGAGCAAATAAGAACTCAATCAAGATCATCGGTTCCCAGACCGACAACTATGCCCAGGGGTACTTTGTTTACGATTCCAAGAAGTCAGGCTCTGTCACGACCTCCCATCTGCGCTTCGGGCCTGAGCCGATCACATCTACATATCTGATCACTAAAGCAAACTTCATTGCTTGCCATCAATTCTCCTTCCTGGAGCGAATGGATGTGCTCGCAGCTGTAGCGCCTGGCGCAGTCTTCCTTCTGAATACGCCGTATGGACCGGACGAAATCTGGACTCACCTGCCCAGGAAGATCCAGGCAACGATCCTGGAGAAGAAGCTGCAGTTCTATGTAATCCACGGCTACAAGGTTGCACAGGCGGCGGGAATGGGCAATCGCATCAATACCATCATGCAGACCTGCTTCTTTGCCATCAGCGGTGTGCTTCCTCGCGATGAAGCAATCGTGCAGATCAAGAAAGCAATCAAGAAGACTTACGGCAAGCGCGGTGAAGCGGTCGTGCAGCAGAACTTCGAAGCGGTGGACGCTGCGCTGGCTCATTTGCATCAAGTGACAGTTCCTGGGGCCGTATCGGCGACATTCGACATCCTGCCTGCCATCCCTGCGGCCGCACCTCAATTCGTCCGAGACGTTCTGGGCACGATCGCGGCTGGTCTTGGTGACAGCCTGCCAGTGAGCGCCCTGGCTGCAGGCGGAACATTCCCGACAGGCACAGCGCAGTGGGAGAAGCGAAACATCGCTCAAGAGATTCCGGTTTGGGATAAGGACATTTGCATCCAGTGCGGAAAATGCGTGATGGTCTGCCCTCATGCCGTCATTCGAGCCAAGGTCTTCGACACTTCCTACGCTGCAATCGCGCCCTCCACATTCAAGACTGCGAAGCCGAAGTGGCGCGCCATGGAGCAGGAACTCTACTCGCTCCAGGTATCGCCGGAAGATTGCACCGGTTGCGCTCTATGTGTCGAGGTCTGTCCCGTCAAGAGCAAGAGCGAAGCCAAACACAAGGCTCTCAACATGGAAGCTCAGCTTCCTCTGCGCTCTGCTGAGAACGAGAATTGGGCTTTCTTCGAGTCGTTGCCCAGCGTCGACCGGAGCCGCGTGAATCACGGACAGGTTAAGGATGTGCAATTGCTCGACCCCCTCTTCGAGTTCTCCGGAGCGTGCGCCGGGTGCGGCGAAACCCCATATATCAAGCTGCTCACGCAACTTTTCGGCGATCGGCTGTTCATCGCCAACGCGACCGGGTGCTCTTCCATCTACGGTGGAAACCTTCCGACCACGCCCTACACAGTCAACAAACAAGGACGAGGTCCGACCTGGTCCAACTCGCTGTTTGAAGACAATGCGGAGTTCGGCCTGGGGATGCGCATCGCAGCTGATCAGCAAAAGGAGTTCGCGGAGGAACTGCTCACGCGGTTGGCCCCGATTGTAGGCGAGGATCTGGCGCAAGCAACGTTGTCAGCGGATCAGTCCACGGAAAGTGGAATCGAGGCACAACGGGTACGTGTCGAAAAGATCAGGAGCATTCTTGCCAAGATTGAAACGGGCGTCGAATGGGCCAATGCACGCAATCTGCGCGCAATTGCCGATTCTCTGGTCCGCAAGAGCGTGTGGATCGTCGGCGGCGATGGCTGGGCGTACGATATCGGTTTCGGCGGCCTGGATCACGTCCTCGCTTCCGGCAAGAATGTCAATGTGCTGGTCCTTGACACCGAGGTCTACTCGAATACCGGCGGACAGATGTCCAAGTCGACGCCTCGGGGCGCGGTCGCCAAGTTCGCCGCGGGTGGTAAGCCAAACAGCAAGAAAGATCTGGCAATGGAGGCGGTAAGCTACGGTTCGGTCTATGTGGCCCGCGTGGCGCTGGGCGGCAGCGATACCCAGGTCATCAAAGCCTTCCAGGAGGCAGAGGCGCACAACGGACCTTCCCTCATCATCGCCTACAGCCATTGCATTGCGCACGGCTTCGACCTGGTGCACGGCCTTGAGCAGCAGAAGGCAGCTGTGCTGTCCGGATACTGGCCGCTGATGCGATATAACCCGGCGCTGCGGAGTGAAGGCAAGAACCCGTTCCAACTGGACTCCAAAGCACCGTCCATACCTTTGAAGGAATATGCGTATCGTGAAGCCCGCTACACGATGCTCGCGCGCAGCCATCCCGAGGCGGCAAAGACGCTGCTCAGCGAGGCTCAGGACGATGTCGAACGCCAGTGGCGTGTCTATTCTTCGCGGGCAGCGATGCCTGGCCGCGGCGAAACACCCCACATCGCCCCGCCGGAGGGAGAAGAGGAAGTGGTTGCCATTGGGAAGGGAAGGGAAGAATGATGATTGACCTGAGCACGGATTATCTTGGACTGAGACTGAAGAGCCCGCTCGTAATCTCCTCCACGCCACTTAGCAACGTGGTTGGAAATGTACGGCAGATGGAGGACTGTGGGGCCGCCGCCATTGTGCTTCCGTCTGTCTTCGAAGAACAGTTGAGCCTCGAAAGCCGCGCCTTGGATCATGACCTTTCGCGCGGCACCGATTCCTATTCCGAATCGCTCAGCTATTTGCCTGACTTCAATGATTACAGAACCGGCATAGACACCTATCTTGAATATCTCGCAAAGGTGAAGAGCAGTGTCTCCATTCCGGTGTTGGCCAGTATCAATGGCGCCACACCCGGAGGCTGGGTTCGCTACGCCAGGGAAGTAGAGGCTGCCGGCGCAGATGCTATCGAGCTGAACACCTATGCACTCGCCACCGATCCGGGTACTAGCGGCAGTCAGGTCGAACAGCAGTTGATTGATCTAGTCAGTCAGGTGCGCGCGACTATCAAGATTCCTCTTGCAGTCAAGCTGTCTTCTCAGTTCACGAGCATTCCCGCACTTGCCGCTGGGCTGGACCGGGCAGGTGTGAACGGGCTGGTTCTCTTCAACCGCTTTTACCAGCCGGACTTTGACATCGAAAATCTCTGTGTGGTTCCTCGGCTCGCATTCAGCCGGCCGGATGAGCTGTTACTGCGCCTGCACTGGGTTGCCATCCTTTATGGGCATATCGACACAGACCTGGCCATTACTGGCGGAGTCCATTCGGCGGAAGACGTGCTCAAGGGCGTAATGGCCGGCGCAAACGTCACGATGATGACGTCCGCAATTCATATCAATGGGATTGGGCACATTGCCACCATCTTGATGGGGCTGAAGCAATGGATGGCCGACCATGAGCATGAATCCATCCGTCAAATGCGCGGTGCGCTCAGTCGGCGCGCGGTGCCAGACACATCCCCCTTTGACCGCGGCAACTATATCAAGACGCTTAGCTCATACACCCTGCAGCAACCAGCACTCTAAAGGAAGCTGTATACGGCTGGACTACTTCGCTGAAAACACATGCGCTCCAGGCCTAATTATTGCTCTGTTGACGACCGAAGGGCTGTAGTATTCGAGTCCTGATTGAGCAGCCGCAAATAACTTGCATGCATCTTGTCTTCCAAGCACAGCGAACTTCTCCGAATTGCTTCTAGGCCCTTTCAGAGTTAGGTAGATTTTCCCACTTGTCGCCTTCGTGTCGGAATGCTATTTGTTCCTTCGCTCTAATAAAGGCGATGTGGGTGGACT
>Ga0302305_1000835_pt1 | contig 18173 bp, 16 predicted proteins | sample III_Palsa_E2_3_FD_198764 | JGI IMG/M metagenome (GOLD analysis project Ga0302305, IMG submission 198764) | Peat permafrost microbial communities from Stordalen Mire near Abisko, Sweden - III_Palsa_E2_3 | ecosystem: Environmental > Terrestrial > Soil > Palsa > Peat permafrost | place: Sweden... | reverse complement strand
CCCGGCGCCATGTGGGATGACGCCAAGCTCGGCATGCGACACCTGAGCGGCTGGGACCGCGTCGCCCTGGTCACCGACGTGCAGTGGTTGCGGATGACGGCGACGGCGATGGGTTTTGCGATACCGGCGGAATTCCGGTTGTTCGGCAACACGGAAATCGCGCAAGCCATCAGCTGGATCAGCGAGCCGCCGCGGGGCTAGTTACTCCGGGCATGTTCAACATCGGATGCGCCAGCGGGCTTGCGTTGGCGGCCCGGATCTGTTTTAGTCGAGCCATGACTTTAGTCACCGCCTATTTTTCGACCACCGCTGCGCTCGTCGCGCAGTCGGTCGTGCTTGCGGGCAACACCAATAACAACGCGAATAATAACGTCAGCCGTTGGCGGGCCCTCGCGTAGTTCGGATTCCACGAAAGACACGCGAAGAAGGCCCGCCCAGTGCGGGCCTTCTTCGTTTATGACCATGGATGGCCGGTATGCCGGAAATGCAGGAGCAATTTCCGGCCAGCACCACGGATGGCCGTATGCCGAAACGCAGTAATAAATCGCCGGGCCATCCCGGTTGGTAATCGGAAAGATCAATCAGACAAGACAAAGGTGAAATGCGATGTGTTCGATTTTCGGAATGTTTGATCTACAACCAGGCGATGATCTGGCGCAGTTGCGTCGACAGGCGCTGGAGCTGTCGCAGCGGCAGCGCCATCGCGGACCGGACTGGAGCGGCGTGTTTGTCGACGCCGGCGCGATTCTTGTGCACGAACGCCTCGCCATCGTCGATCCGGCCAGCGGTGCGCAGCCGCTGCGTTCGCGCGATGGTGCGCTGGCGCTGGCGGTCAACGGCGAAATCTACAACCATCGCGAACTGCGTGCCGGCAGCGATTACGACTTCACTACCGGCTCCGATTGCGAAGTCATCAGCGCGATGTATCGCGATGGTGATACTGATTTCGTCAACAGGCTCAACGGCATCTTCGCCTTTGCCCTGTGGGATGGTGAAGCGCAGCGCTACCTGATCGCACGCGACCCGATCGGCGTATGCCCGCTGTACTGGGGCCACGATACGCACGGACGCCTGTGCGTGGCGTCGGAAATGAAATCGCTGGTTGGCCTGTGCGCGGATGTCACGGCGTTTCCGCCTGGGCATATCTACGACAGCGCCAGCGGTGAGCTGCGCCAGTACTATGTCAAGCCGTGGCGCGACTACGCGCATACGCAGGGCGCGTCGGTGGAACCGGCGGATTTGAAACTCGCCTTCGAGCAGGCTGTGCATCGCCAGCTGATGACCGACGTACCTTATGGCGTGCTGCTATCCGGTGGCCTCGACTCTTCGCTGGTCGCTGCCTGCGCCGCACGTTTCGCACGCGAACGCATCGAGGATGAAGATCGCAGCGAAGCCTGGTGGCCGCGGCTGCATTCGTTCGCGATCGGTCTGGAAGGCTCGCCCGATCTCGCCGCCGCGCAAATTGCCGCCGATGCGCTGGGCACCGTGCATCACGGTTTCGTCTACACCTTCTGGGAAGGGCTGGACGCCTTGCCCGAAGTCATTCGCCATATCGAAACCTATGACGTCACCACGATTCGCGCCGCTACGCCGATGTATTTGCTGGCGCGGCGCATCAAGGCGATGGGCGTGAAGATGGTGCTGTCGGGCGAGGGCTCGGACGAGCTGTTCGGCGGCTATCTGTATTTCCACAAGGCGCCGTCGGCCGAGGCGTTCCACGAAGAAACCGTGCGCAAGATCGACGCGCTGCACAGCTACGACTGCCTGCGTGCCAACAAGGCGATGATGGCCTGGGGCGTGGAGGCGCGCGTGCCGTTTCTCGATCTCGAATTCATCGACGTGGCGATGGGCATGGACGCGAAACACAAAATGGTAGACAAGACTGGCGACAGTAAACGCAAGATCGAGAAATCAATACTGCGCGAAGCATTCGACGGCGCGCTACCGGATCAGATCCTGTGGCGCCAAAAAGAGCAGTTCAGCGATGGTGTTGGCTACGGCTGGATCGATGGTCTGAAAGCGCAGGCAGAACAGGCTGTCACCGACCGCGAATTTGCTGCGGCCGCCGCGCGTTATCCATTCAACACGCCGGCAACCAAGGAAGCCTATTTCTATCGACGCATTTTCGAGCAGCACTTTCCGGGCGAGGCGTGCGCGGCCACGGTGCCAGGTGGCAAATCTATTGCGTGCTCATCGCCGGCAGCACTGGCATGGGATCCGGCATTTGCCAACGCAGCGGACCCATCCGGTCGCGCGGTACGCGGCGTGCATAGCGATGCTCTGGCCTGACTGTTTTGGAGTGGAGTGGCCTGCAAGCAGGCCACTCCACTCAAAATTTGCCGATTTTTCTTGAGTGTTTCCGACGAGAATCAACGTAACCGATGTCCTTGGACTGACCATCTCATCCACCTTGAAGCACGCCGATGCGCCAGTGACCGTCAATGACTATCCCGCGGCAGTCCCTTCGTTTGCGCGATCTGCTGATAGTTTTCAGCGCCTTCGAGAATGGCGCCGGTTTCCATCTGACCGACGATCTTGCGCTGGATTTCCTGCCACGGCGTTTGCGAAGCAGGGTAGGCATAGCCGCCCGCTTCGGTAAGTGCGCGCCGCCGTTCGGCAAGCTCCTCATCGCTGATCAGCACGTTGGCGGTGCCCTTGCCGAGGTCGATGCGAACGCGATCGCCGGTGCGGATTAGCGCTAGGCCGCCCATTACCGCCGCCTCCGGGCTGGCGTTTAGGATGGAAGGCGATCCCGAGGTGCCCGACTGGCGGCCGTCGCCGATGCAGGGCAGGGCGTGCACACCTTCGCGAATGAGATAGTTGGGCGGACGCATGTTCACCACTTCGGCCGAGCCCGGGTATCCCACCGGCCCCGCTCCGCGCATGAAAAGCAGGGTGTCGGTGGTGATGCCGAGCGCGGGATCGTCGATGCGGTGGTGGTAATCTTCCGGGCCGTCAAATACGACCGCCGGGCCCTCGAACGCTTCGGGATCATCCGGGTTGCTGAGATAACGTTCGCGAAACTGCGGGCTGATGACGCTGGTCTTCATGATTGCGCTGTCAAACAGGTTGCCGCGCAGCACGATAAAGCCAGCGTCCTCTTTCAACGGGTCGGCAAACGGACGGATGACGCGCTCGTCTTCGATGGTCGCATCGCGGCAATTATCGCCAATCGATTTGCCGTTCGCCGTCATGGCATCCTCGTGAATCAGGCCCTGCTTCAGCAGTTCCGACACCACAGCCGGTACGCCACCAGCGTGATAGAAATCCTCGCCGAGATATTCGCCGGCCGGCTGCAGATTCACCATCAGCGGCACCTTGTGGCCGTGCGTCTGCCAGTCGTCGATCTTCAGATCAACGCCGATGTGGCGCGCGATTGCCGCCAGATGAATCGGCGCGTTGGTTGATCCTCCGATGGCGGAGTTGACCACGATGGCATTAAGGAACGCCTCGCGGGTAAGGATGTCCGAGGGCTTCAAATCCTCGGCGACCATCGCGACGATACGTTTGCCGGTGTAGTAAGCAATCTCCTGCCTGTCGCGATACGGCGCAGGGATCGCCGCTGATCCGGGTAGTTGCATGCCAAGCGCCTCGGCCAGGCTGTTCATCGTGGTTGCCGTGCCCATCGTGTTGCAGTAACCGGTCGACGGCGCGGACGAGGCGACCAGTTTGATGAAGCCATCCTCGTCGATGGCTCCGGTTGCCAACAGCTCGCGTGCTTTCCACACGATGGTGCCCGAGCCCGTCCGTTCGCCCTTGTGCCAGCCATTGAGCATCGGCCCGACCGAAAGGGCGATCGCAGGGATATTCACTGTGGCCGCCGCCATCAGGCACGCTGGCGTGGTCTTGTCGCAGCCGATGGTCAGTACCACGCCATCGAGAGGATAGCCGTACAGCACCTCTACCAGGGACAGATAGGCAAGGTTGCGGTCGAGGCCGGCGGTAGGGCGCTTGCCCGTTTCCTGGATCGGATGCACCGGAAATTCCAGCGGTATCCCGCCCGCTTCGCGGATGCCGTCGCGCACGCGTTCGGCAAGTACCAGGTGGTGACGATTGCATGGCGAAAGATCGCTGCCAGTCTGGGCAATGCCGATGATCGGCTTGCCCGAACGCAGCTCTTCCAGCGAAAGACCGAAGTTGAGATACCGCTCCAGATAGAGCGCGGTCATGTCGATATTGTCGGGGTTGTCGAACCATGCGCGCGAACGCAACTTGGGTTGGGCGGAATGTGTCATGGCGAGTTGGGGATTCCTTTGGGAAACATGGAAAGGCGGTAAATCATGACGTGCACGCATGGCTTGCCGGAATCGGCGCGCAGCGAGACAAAACGGCGCTCGTTCGGTTCATCGGGAAATTTCTGCGGCTCCAGCGCGACGCACCATCCATCCGGTAGACACGGCTGTGCTTGTCGATATGCCGTACGCGAGAATTCTCGCCCTTATGCCGTGAGAATTACTCTGTGTAATTGCATCGACGTTATTGCCGTCCCTCAGCTGGCCTGCTGCGGCGCGACTTGCTTCAGCCGCTAAAACGTGTCCAATAGGCAGGAGCGGTGCGGTGAAAACACCTGCAGGGTTGATCTTAAGCAGCGTGCTCATATCCATGGCTGTCAGTTCGAGAGGCGGTCGTTGACGCACGTTGGTTGCATCGATAGTCTATTACTCAGACAAGATAAACGATGATGCTCGCTGCAGTAAAGGATTTCCCCCAGTCATCGACCTTGATCGAAAAGCGATCTCAATCTCTACGTGCAATGCCCTGCCACAGTATTTAAGGTGCGACGTTGAAAAGCTGCAGGACCCGAGTCTGGACGAACTTATCAGCACACTACCGGCTTGCAGCTCGGCTCTAAATAGTCATTCAAAAACTGGCCGCCTGTGCCCAAGATGGCGGCAGTGGGTTCGTACCCGGACAACGCGGATCCACCAGCATCACATCGATGAAGTGTCCAGAAATCAACTGAAAGGTGACCCACAGTGAAGGCACACAAATTACTTACCGGCATCGCAACGATGGGACTCGCGTTCTCGCTCGCAGCCTGCTCCGGCGGACGCGGTGGTACGGACACAACGGCCGGATCATCCGATAACAAGGGAGCCCTGGTCGGAGTAGCCATGCCGACCAAGGTTTCCGAGCGCTGGATCAAGGATGGCGACGCCGTCAAGGCCGACCTCGAAAAGCTCGGCTATAAAGTCGACCTCGAGTACGCCGACAACAAGATTCCGCAGCAGGTGCTTCAGGTGAGCAACATGATCACCAAGGGTGCGAAGATCCTGATTGTCGCGTCGATCGACGGTGGCTCGCTCAGCGACCAGCTCGATGCCGCGGCGAAGGCTGGCATCCAGGTCATCTCCTATGATCGTCTGCTCACCGGCAGCAAGAACGTCAACTACTATGTCTCGTTCGACAACTACAAAGTCGGCGTTGACCAGGCGACCAGCCTGCTGACCGGCTTGGGACTCGTCGATGCAGACGGCAAGAGGACCGACAAAAAAGGTCCGCTCAACGTCGAGCTGTTCGCCGGCAGCCCGGATGACAACAACGCCACGTTCTTCTTCAATGGTGCGATCGATACCCTCAAGCCGTATATTGCCGATGGATCCATCGTCGTCAAGAGTGGCCAGACCGGTTTCACCCAGGTCGCAACGCTGCAGTGGGACCCGGCAACCGCCAAGGCTCGCATGCAGAACCTGATCGCGAAGTCCTATTCGGACGGTGCCAACGTCGATGGCGTCCTCTCTCCGTACGACGGCTTGTCGATCGGCATCATCTCTGCTCTGCAAGGCGCAGGTTACGGCACGTCCGCAAAGCCGCTTCCGGTCATCACCGGACAGGACGCTGAGGCAGCGTCGGTCAAGTCGATCATAGCCGGCCAGCAGTACTCGACCATTTACAAGGACACGCGCAAGCTCGCCGACCAGGCCGCTGTGATGGCCAACGATATCCTGACTGGCAAGAAGCCGGAGACGAACGACGACAAGACCTACAACAACAAGGTCATCACCGTTCCGACGTACCTGTTCCAGCCGACCGTGGTCACGAAGGCGAACTACCAGAAGGTGCTCATCGACAGCGGTTACTACACTCCGTCGCAGCTCCAGTAAGTATCGCTCAAGGATTGGCGCTGGTGGCGGATGCCCGCCACCAGCGCCGTTCTATTTCCCCTCTTCTATTTACGGAAGAAGCAGAAAACGTGACAACCAATATTCTCGAGATGCAAGGCATCACGAAGACGTTTCCCGGCGTCAAGGCGTTGCAAAACGTCTCACTCGGCGTCAAACGCGGCCATGTCCATGCCATCTGCGGTGAGAATGGCGCGGGTAAATCAACCCTGATGAAGGTACTCAGCGGTGTGTATCCCGCGGGCAGCTTCGACGGCCAGATCGTGTTCGAAGATGCATCGGTCGATTTCAAGAGCATCAATGATTCCGAGGCCGCTGGCGTCGTCATCATCCACCAGGAACTTGCGCTCAGTCCTTATCTCTCCATTGCCGAGAACATCTTTCTCGGCAATGAGCAGCAGACGAATGGCTGGATCGACTGGAACAAGACCAATCTTGAGGCGGCCAAACTCCTCGCCCGGGTGGGCCTCAAAGACAATCCGATCACCAAGATCACCGACATCGGTGTTGGCAAGCAGCAGCTCGTCGAAATCGCGAAGGCGCTGTCGAAGCGCGTGAAGCTGCTCATTCTCGATGAGCCGACGGCGGCTCTGAACGACGAAGACTCGGCGCATTTGCTCGGCCTGATCAAGCAGCTTCAGAACCAGGGCATTACGTCGATCATCATTAGCCACAAATTGAATGAGATAAAGGCAATCGCCGACGAGGTAACGATCATCCGCGATGGACGCACGATCGAGACCCTCGACATGCACGCGGACGAAATTACCGAAGAGCGGATCATCAAGGGCATGGTCGGGCGCGACCTTGAAAGCAGGTACCCGGACCACACCCCGACGATCGGCGAGGAGTTGTTGCGCGTCGAACACTGGAACGTGTTCCACCCGATTGACGTGTCGCGTCAGATCGTCACTAACGCCAGTATCTCCGTTCGCGCAGGCGAAATCGTCGGCATTGCTGGACTGATGGGGGCAGGGCGTACCGAGCTCGCGATGAGCATTTTTGGCAAGAGCTACGGTGTGAAGATCAGTGGAAAGGTCTTCAAGCGCGGCGTCGAAATCGATACCAGCACCGTGCCGAAGGCGATCCGGCATGGCATTGCCTATGCGACGGAAGACCGCAAGCGCTACGGGCTGAATCTCATTGATGACATCACCCGCAACACCTCGGGTTCGGCGCTTGGCAAGCTCGCGGGAATGTTCGGTTTTGTCGACGGCCACAAGGAAGCGACCGTTGCCGGCAAATATCTCAAGAGCTTGAACATCAAGGCGCCGAGTGTCGACTCGATCACCGGAAAGCTCTCGGGCGGAAACCAGCAGAAAGTCGTGCTGTCCAAGTGGATGTACGCCGACCCCGATGTGCTTATCCTCGACGAGCCGACGCGTGGTATCGACGTCGGCGCCAAGTACGAGATTTACACCATCATCAATCGACTCGCCGATGAGGGCAAAGGTGTGATCATGATTTCGTCGGAGCTCCCGGAGCTTCTCGGCGTCTGCGACCGCATCTACACCCTCGCTGAGGGTCGCATCACGGCGGATGTTCCGCGCGCGCAAGCGACCGCCGAATTCCTAATGCAGCACATGACTAAAGAACGGGAGAACTCCACCAGTGACCACGTCTAATGAATTGACGAAACCAGTCAGCGAGGCGAGGAAGGCACTGGGCTATCTCACCGGTCAGCTTCGTCAGGTCGGTCTGTTTCTCGCTCTGATCGCGATTGTGCTGTTTTTTCAGATCACAACCCACGGCATCACGCTTCGCCCGATCAACGTATCGAACCTCGTCATCCAGAACAGCTACATCCTGATCCTTGCAATCGGCATGGTGATGGTGATCATTGCCGGTCACATCGATCTCTCCGTCGGTTCGGTCGTGGCGTTCGTTGGAGCGATGGCCGGGGTCATGATTACCGAATGGCACATTGCGTGGCCGATCGCGATCGTGCTTTGTCTGATCCTCGGTGCGCTCGTCGGGGCCTGGCAGGGATTCTGGATTGCGTACTTCCGGATCCCGGCTTTCATCGTCACTCTGGCCGGCATGCTCGTGTTTCGCGGAGCAGCGCAGATAGCATTGCAGAACCAGCAGATCTCGCCTTTCCCGGAAGCCTTCCGTCGGCTTGGATCCGGCTTTCTGCCGAGCTTCGGAACGAGTGGCTACGAGCCGCTTACGCTCATTCTCGGCGCTGTAGCGTCGATCGTGCTGCTCTTCGGCTCGCTGCGTCAGCGCTCGGTGCGCCACACCTACGGGCTGGAGTCCGAGCCGCTCTGGTACTTCATCCTCAAGCTGGCCTTCGCTGTCTTCCTGATCCTTTACATGGCTTTTTTGCTTGCGAGCTACAACGGAACCCCGATCGTTCTTGTGATTCTCGGTGCGCTCATCGTCGTCTATGCGGCAGTCATGGCGCGGTCTGTCTTCGGGCGCCACGTCTACGCCATCGGTGGAAACCTCAACGCCGCGGCGCTCTCTGGTGTGAAGACCAAGCGGGTCACCTTTCTGTTGTTCGTGAACATGGGCGTGATCTCAGCTCTCGCCGGGCTTGTTTTCACTGCACAGCTGAACCTCGCGAGCCCGAGCGCGGGATCCGGCTTCGAGCTCGACGCGATCGCTGCCGTATTCATTGGTGGTGCCGCTGTCACCGGAGGCATCGGTACCGTCACAGGAGCCATCGTCGGTGGACTCATAATTGGACTGCTCAACAACGGCATGTCGATTCTCGGCGTCGGCACGGAATACCAATCCCTGATCAAGGGACTCGTGCTGCTGGCTGCTGTGGCATTCGACGTCTACAACAAGCGTCGCACCGGCGGTCGCTGAAAAGCAGGTTTCGTTTCGAAGAACGTTAGGGCTGCATCGACTGGCGCGTATCTTCCAGCGCCAGTTCGACCAGCACCCGCATCGCCTCGCTGGCGGCGGCTGGGTCACTGGCGGCAATCGCATCGAGTACCCGACGATGGTCGGGAATGGCGTTGCGCGGCAGCGTTCGCTGGCGCTGCTTGAACTGCGTTGTCCAGGTTACTGCGGCGCACACGCTTGCACTGAGCACGATCAGCGCATCGTTGCCGGTGGCGTGCAGGATGGCGTTGTGAAAATCCCGGTCAGCCTCGCGGCCCGCTTCGCTGGCGAGCGTGTGCCGGGTCATGCCGGCGAGTGCGTCACGCATGCTCTTGAGTGCGGCTTTGTCACGGCGCTCTGCTGCAAGCGCTGCAGCGGCTGGCTCAACGATGGCACGCAGTTCGAACAGGCTGCGAACGAAGGCCATATCGGGTTGCCCTGCAAATGCCCATCCCAACACTTCCGGGTCCAGCAGGTTCCACCGGTTTCGTGGGAGTACGCGCGTGCCCGCCTTGGGGCGACTTTCGACCAGTCCTTTGGCGCTAAGCACCTGGATAGCCTCGCGGTATGCACTGCGCGACACGTCCAGCAATTCGGAAAAAACGACCTCGCCGGAGAGCACGTCACCCGGAAGATATTCGCCAGCAAGGATTGCGGCTCCCAGCTTGTGGGCAATGGCACCGTACAGGCGCCGACCCGTTCCGCGCGGCTCGCGGACACGCGCGATGGGTTCTGCTGGCGTGGTTGTTTTGCTCAAGAGCTTCATCCCTTGGTAACAGTCAGTGCTTGCCGGCGAGGGTCTCAGGAAAGCCGCCGGCATTGCAAAACCAGTATATGCGCCTTAACCTATTTGTCTGAGTAATTAATTGCGGTGAAGCATGATGTTGAACGACGACAAGACCAAATTGACCGGTGCCACTAAAGCTGAGTTTCGCTCGATAGATGCCGCTACTGGCCAGCCCTTTGGTCCGGCTCTCGAAACGGACGGTATCGACGAGGTCAACGCTGCTTGTGCGGCTGCTGAGGCCGCGTTCGACATCTACCGCGCGATTGATGCCGACGCCAGGGCCGTTTTTCTCGAGCGTATTGGCGCCGAAATACTGGCATTGGGCGACGATCTGATTGTCGCTGCCATGCGGGAAAGTGGCCTTCCACGTCCGCGCCTGGAAGGCGAGCGCGGACGCACCATAACGCAGCTCAAGCTGTTTGCCAGTGTGCTGAGGCGCGGCGATTGGATGGGTTTGCGCGCTGATCCAGTCGCGGCAGCCACGACACCTCCGGCGAAAACCGATCTGCGCTTGCGGATGATTCCGCTCGGGCCGGTTGCCGTGTTTGGTGCGTCGAATTTTCCGCTGGCCTTTTCAACGGCAGGCGGAGACACCGCGTCGGCGCTTGCTGCGGGCTGCACCGTTGTCGTTAAAGGCCATCCGGCACATCCGACCACGGGCGCACTGGTAGCCGGTGCCATTCACGCCGCAGTGAAGGCGTGCGGATTGCCGGCGGGTGTGTTTTCGCATCTCACAGGCCCGGGTATCGAACTAGGCACTGAACTGGTCAAAAATCCCGCGATCGCCGCGGTCGGCTTCACTGGATCGCGTGCAGGTGGGTTGGCATTGGTCAAACTGGCCCAGGCGCGCGAGGTCCCCATTCCGGTGTTCGCAGAGATGTCGAGCATCAATCCCGTGCTGCTGTTGCCGGAAGCACTACATGCACGCGGGACTGCTCTTGGCGCTGCATTTGTCGGTTCACTGACGATGGGCGCCGGGCAATTTTGTACCAATCCGGGCCTGTTGCTGGCGATCGAAAGCGACGGACTTGATGCCTTCGTATCGGCGGCTGCCGAAGCCATTTCCGTAGCCGGTGCGCAGACGATGTTGACCGGCGCGATCCACGCCGCCTATGAAAAATCCATCGACACGCTTCAGCACAATGACACGGTGGCAACCGTAGCGCAGGGTCCTGTTGGCGAAGCTGCCAGCGCCGGACGCGCCACGTTCTTTTCGACCAGCGGCAAGGCATTTTTGAGCGACAAGGCGCTTGGGCATGAAATATTCGGCGCGTCGTCATTGCTGGTTCGCTGTGCTGACGAGGCGGAACTGCGCGCGGTCATGCTCGCTGCGGAGGGACAGCTGACAACGACGCTGCAGATGGATGATGGTGACACCGAAATGGCGGCAAGGCTGCTCCCGCTGCTGGAGCGCAAGAGTGGGCGCATCGTCGTCAACGGCTGGCCAACGGGTGTCGACGTCACCCATGCGATGGTGCACGGTGGCCCGTACCCGGCCACTTCCGATGGGCGTTCCACATCGGTTGGCAGTCTCGCCATCGAGCGCTTTCTGCGGCCGGTTGCGTATCAGAACTTCGCGCCCCGATTGCTGCCTGCCGTGCTGCGTGACGATGCTGGCTTGCCGCGATTGCTTGACGGCATTCCGAGCAGTTGATTGCCGCCATCCGCACTCCATGTCCGCGCGCGCCAGCTATCAGTGAGCGCGACCTTCCCTTGAAGAGAGAAACATCATGACACTGCGTCTTTTGCAACATCGTGCCGCGGATGGCACGCGCTCCGTGATCGCCGCCAGCAGTCACGGCGACGCCTTCGTGCTCGGCGTCGACAGCGTGCGGTCGCTGGCGAACAAGGCGATTGCCATGGGCACGGATCTGGCTGGCGCGGTGGCGGCGTGTGGTTTCGGGGAACCGGTCGATATCGCCGCTGAACTAGCGGCTGGCCGGCTACTCGCGCCGATCGATCACCCGGACGCAGCGCATCTGTTCATGACCGGCACCGGCCTCACCCATCTGGGTTCCGCCGAAGGGCGTGACAAGATGCATCGCGAGGCGGCCGCCGCCGAAAAGCAGACGGATTCGATGCGCATATTTCTTGAAGGCGTCGAGGGCGGCAAGCCAGCGGCTGGCGAAGTCGGCAGCCAGCCGGAGTGGTTCTACAAGGGCAATGGCTTCGGCCTGGTCGGACCAGGCAAACCGCTCACGTCGCCGTCGTTTGCGAAGGATGGTGGTGAAGAGCCTGAACTGGCCGGCATCTACCTGATTGGCGAAGATGGAACTCCATTTCGCCTCGGCGTTTGCCTTGCCAACGAATTCAGCGACCATGTCATCGAGCGCCATAATTATCTCTGGCTGGCCCACTCCAAACTCCGGCAGGCGGCGCTAGGTCCGGAACTGCTCGTCGGCCCGATGCCCAAGCAGATCGAAGGCACCAGCCGGATTTATCGGGACGGTGCCGTCTTGTGGGAAAAACCGTTCCTGTCGGGTGAGGAAAACATGTCACACAGTTTCGCCAATCTTGAAGCGCATCATTTCAAGTACGACGTGTTTCGGCAGCCCGGCGATGTCCACGTGCATTTCTTCGGCACCGCCACGCTGTCGTTCTCCGATGGAATCAAAACCGAAGTTGGCGATGAGTTCGAGATAGAGGGCGCACCGTTCACATTGCCTCTGCGTAATGCGCTGGTGCAGGCCGAGGCCTCAACCTTCACCATCAAGGAGCTTTGAGCATGGAGCCTATTCGTTTGGCCATCGTTGGCATGGGCAAGATCGCGTGCGATCAACACCTTCCTGCGATTGCCAGTAACGCGGCTTTCAAACTGGCCGCCGTAGTCAGTCGCAGCAAGCCGGCTATCGAGGGCGTTGCCGGGTTCGAAAGTCTCGAAGGTCTGTTACGGGATGGACCGGACGTCGACGCCGTCGTTATCTGCACACCGCCTCAGGTTCGTTACGCGATCGCCCAACAGGCATTGGCAAACGGGTCCCACGTCTTTCTTGAAAAACCACCGGGCGCGACGCTGTCCGAGGTTGCGGCACTGGAGCAGCAGGCGAACGCGAAAGGTCTGACGCTGTTTGCCAGTTGGCATTCGCGCTATGCCGCCGGCGTGGAGCCGGCGCGTGCGTGGCTTGCCGAGCGGCGTATCGACAGCGTTTCCATCACGTGGCGAGAGGACGTTCGCGTCTGGCATCCGGGGCAGGCCTGGATCTGGGAAGCCGGTGGTCTGGGCGTGTTCGATCCAGGCATCAATGCGCTCTCGATCGCCACGCGAATCCTGCCGCGGACGTTTTTTCTTGACTCCGCAGTCCTGTCGGCGCCGGCCAATCGCGCCGCGCCAATCGCCGCCAAGATGACATTCAAGGATACTGCCGGTGTCAAGATATCGATGGATCTCGATTGGCGTCAGACCGGCCCGCAGAGCTGGGACATCGTGATCGAGACCGACGCAGGTACGCTGAAGCTTGCCAATGGCGGTGCGGTTTTGGAGTTGCCGAGTGGTATCGAGCACGCTGAAGATCGTGAATACCCGGGGCTGTATGCGCGCTTTGCAACGCTGATTCACAGCGGTTGCAGCGATGTGGATACGACGCCGCTACGCCTGGTCGCCGATGCCTTCCTGTGCGGACGTCGCGAAACCGTCGAGGCGTTCGACGACTGACGTATCTACTGAGCAAGCCCAATAGCAAGGCACTGGCGAGTCTTGGGTGAAGTTGCCGGGACAGACCGCGGGTCGTCCTCTGCTATTATTAGCGGTCGAAAAACCGGTAAGAGCCAACCCATGATCGAGACCAATCCCATCCTTGCGCAGATTGCGGACCTCAGCGGCCGCGTCGAGTCGCTTCGGGGGTATCTTTGACTACGCCACCAAGCGTGAGCGTCTCGAAGAAGTAACCCGCGAGCTGGAAAGCCCCACCGTGTGGGACGATCCGGCCCGCGCACAGGAGTTGGGCCGCGAGCGCGCACGGCTCGACACCATCGTCAGCGGTATCGATACGCTGACGGCCAGCCTCACCGATGGCAACGAACTGCTGCAGATGGCGATTGCCGACGAAGACGAGGAGACCGCGTTGTCCGTGGTTGCCGACGTTGCGCGGCTGGACAGCCAGATCAGCAAGCTGGAATTTCAGCGCATGTTCTCCGGCAAGATGGATTCGACCAATGCGTTCGTCGATATTCAGGCCGGTGCCGGTGGCACCGAGGCGCAGGACTGGGCCGAGATGCTGCTGCGCATGTACCTGCGCTGGTGCGAATCGCGCGGCTGGCAAACCGAACTGATGGAAGTGTCCGGTGGCGATGTCGCCGGCATCAAGTCCGCCACGTTCCGCGTGGAAGGCGATTACGCCTACGGCTGGCTGAAAACCGAGATCGGCGTGCACCGGCTGGTGCGCAAGTCGCCGTTCGATTCGGACAATCGTCGCCATACCAGCTTCACCTCGGTATTCGTGTCGCCGGAAGTCGATGACGACATCGATATCGACATCAACCCGGCCGATCTGCGTACGGACGTCTATCGTTCCTCCGGCGCCGGCGGCCAGCACGTCAACAAGACCGAATCGGCCGTGCGTATTACGCATATCCCGACAAATACCGTGGTCGCCTGCCAGACCGGCCGCAGCCAGCACGCCAACCGCGCCACCGCGATGAAGATGCTGGCCGCCAAGTTGTACGAGCTGGAAGTGCAGAAGCGCAACGTCGAACGCGATGCATTGGAAGCGACCAAGTCGGATATCGGCTGGGGCAGCCAGATCCGCAACTATGTGCTGGATCAGAGCCGCATCAAGGATCTGCGCACTGGCATCGAGCGCACGGATACGCAGAAGGTGCTGGACGGTGATCTTGATGATTTCATCGAGGCCAGCCTCAAATCCGGCCTCGAGGCCGGTTCGAAACGCAGCGATGGGTGAGTACTGATCCGTTGAAGCGACCCGATCCTCGAGAAGGAGCCCCAGCATGAACAACATGAAGATCTGGGGAATCCTTATCGTATTCGCCACGTTTGCAGCGTTTAACGGCACAGCCGGCGCGCAGCAGAGCTCATCTGGCCAAGGTGTCAAGCAAGATGCCAAGGCTGTCGGCCATGGCATCGGCAACGGTGCCCGCGATATCGGCCACGGCGCGAAGAAAGCTGGTATCGCTGTCGGTCATGGCGCGCGCGATGGCTGGAATGCGACCAGGCATGCGGTCAAGCATGTGTTTCACAAGGGCGATTGATGGGCGATGTCATTCTTAAGAAGAACCTCTCCATTTTGTTTGCGCCCAACCATAAACTAGAGAAACGTCCGCCGCTCGGCGTGCGCGCCGGCAGCAAGGGAAACCCATGAGTGAACCGTCTGACACCCCATCGATCGATGAAAACAAGCTGATCGCCGAGCGTCGCGAGAAACTGACCGCGCTGCGCGGGCAGGGCATCGCGTTTCCGAACGACTTCAAGATCGACAGCTTTACTGGCGACCTACAGAGCGAGTTTGCGGATAAGGAAGTCCAGACGGCCGAAGTGATCGAGGCGGCAGCGCGGCGGGTGAAGGTGGCCGGTCGCATCGTGCTCAAGCGCGTGCAGGGCAAGGTCAGCTTCGTGCAGTTGCAGGATTACACCGGCCGCATCCAGCTGTTCATCCATCAAGGCACGGTGGGCGAAATTTACGAGGCGTTCAAAGGCTGGGATGTCGGCGACATCATCGGCGTTGAAGGCGTGCTGATGCGTACCAAGACCGGCGAGCTTTCCGTGCGTGCTGACATCATTCGTCTGTTGACCAAGAGCCTGCGTCCACTGCCCGACAAGTTTCACGGTCTGGCCGATGTAGAACAGCGCTATCGTCAGCGCTACGTCGATCTGATCGTCACCGAGGAAGCTCGACACACCTTCGTGACGCGATCGAAGATCATAGGTTTCATGCGCCAATGGCTGGAGGCAGCGCCGCGTCGTTTCATGGAAGTCGAGACGCCGATGATGCATGTGATTCCCGGCGGCGCCACGGCCAAGCCGTTCATCACGCATCACAACGCGTTGGATATGGATCTGTATCTGCGCGTGGCGCCGGAGCTTTACCTGAAACGACTGGTGGTTGGCGGTTTCGATCGCGTGTACGAGATCAATCGCAACTTCCGCAACGAGGGCGTGTCGACCCGGCACAACCCCGAATTCACCATGCTGGAGCTGTATCAGGCCTACGCCACCTATCACGAGATCATGGACATCACCGAATCGGTAATCCGCGATACGGCGAAGAGCGTGCTCGGTACGACGCAGCTGACCTGGGACGGCGCCGAGATCGACGTCGGCCCGGCGTTCCGTCGCTGGCGCATGGAAGACGCCGTGCTGGAACACAATCCCGAGATCAAGCGCGAAGAACTGCGCGATCGCGAGGCGATGGCGACACATGCCGTACGCTTGAAGGTGCAGGTCAAGCCCGGCTACGGCTGGGGCAAGCTGCTGCTGGAAATCTTCGAGAAGACCGTCGAGCACACCCTGATCCAGCCGACCTTCATCACCGATCATCCGGTCGAGGTGTCACCGCTGGCGCGTGAGAGCGACACCGACAAGGGCATCACTGACCGCTTCGAACTGTTCGTCAACGGCAAGGAACTCGCGAACGGCTTCTCCGAGTTGAACGACCCGGAAGATCAGGCCGCACGCTTCCAATCGCAGGTCGATGCCAAGGAATCCGGCGATGACGAGGCGATGCATTTCGACGCCGACTATATCCGTGCGTTGGAAGTCGGCTTGCCGCCCACCGGCGGCCTGGGCATCGGCATCGATCGCTTGGTGATGTTGCTGACCGGCTCGGCGTCGATTCGTGACGTGCTGTTGTTTCCCTATATGCGCCCGGAGGCCTGAACCATGTGGTTTGCCATTGTTGCCAATGACGTCCCCAACTCACTCGAGGCCCGCGTGGCCAACCGTCCACCGCATTTGGCGCGACTACAGAAGATGAACGACGAAGGTCGCCTGCTGTTAGCCGGCCCGTTTCCGGCGATCGCCTCGGAAGACCCCGGTCCGGCCGGTTTCACCGGCAGCCTGATCGTCGCGGAATTTGCCTCGCTGGAAGAGGCGGAAGCTTGGGCAAATGCCGATCCCTACAAAGCGGCTGGCGTCTACGCCGACGTCAAGGTTCGACCGTTCCGCAAGACGCTGCCCACCGCGTGAGCAAAGCGCCAGCCGTGACATCGATGGTGGACGAAATCCGCAACCGACTGCAGGCAACCTTCGCGCCCACCGAACTCGAGGTGCTGGACGAAGGTTACAAGCACGCGTCGCACGGCAACGCCGGCAAGGGACATTTCCATGTGCGCATCGTCAGCGCGGCCTTCGCCGGCCAACTACCGCTAAAGCGCCACCGCATGATCTATGCGGCGATGGAGGGGTTGATGGATAACGGCATCCATGCGTTGTCGATCGATGCTTGCGATAAATAGTCATTTATAACAATAAGATAAATATACTATTTAAAGTTATTTCACCTGCGAAACGCGTTGCAGCTCTGCCCGCGGTTTGGCACAGTGACTCGCCGCTCGATTAAGAGTGTTACCCGATGAACGTGTTCAAGATGAACCTACTGATGTCCGCATGCGCCTGACCACCATCAAACTTGCCGGTTTCAAGTCCTTCGTGGACCCGACCACTTTGCAACTGCCGACCAACATGATTGGCGTGGTGGGTCCGAATGGCTGCGGCAAATCCAACATCATCGACGCGATCCGCTGGGTGATGGGCGAGAGCGCGGCCAGTCGTTTGCGCGGCGACTCATTGACCGACGTGATCTTCTCCGGTTCCAACACGCGCAAGCCGGTGGGTCAGGCCACGGTCGAGCTGATCTTCGACAATAGCGACGGTTCGGTCCAGGGCGAATACGGCCAGTACGCCGAGATTTCAGTAAAGCGCCAGGTCACCCGCGACGGGCAGTCGGCTTATTACTTGAACGGCACGCGCTGCCGTCGCCGCGACATTACCGACCTGTTCCTCGGCACCGGCCTAGGTCCGCGCAGCTACTCGATCATCGAACAGGGCATGATCAGCCAGATCATCGAGGCGCACCCCGAAGAGCTGCGTACGCATCTGGAAGAGGCCGCCGGCATCTCCAAGTACAAGGAGCGCCGCAAGGAAACCGAGAGTCGCATCAAGGCCACCCGCGAAAACCTCGACCGCGTGCGTGACGTGCGCGACGAGGTCGACAAGCAGCTCGATCATCTCAACCGGCAGGCTCGTGCTGCCGAGCGCTGGAAGGCGCTGAAGGAAGAGCAGACACGCAAGGAAGCTGAACTGCGCGCGTTGGAATACCGCGGCCTGAAAAGCCAGCACGATGGCGAAGGCGCCGATCTGTCCGCCGCCGAAACCGAAATCGAGAAGCAGCTTGCCGGTCAGCGTCAGATCGAGGCGCAGCTGGAGACTGTGCGCGAGCGCCATACCGGTGCCAGTGAACATCTGAACAGCGTGCAGG
>Ga0302305_1000831_pt1 | contig 18193 bp, 11 predicted proteins | sample III_Palsa_E2_3_FD_198764 | JGI IMG/M metagenome (GOLD analysis project Ga0302305, IMG submission 198764) | Peat permafrost microbial communities from Stordalen Mire near Abisko, Sweden - III_Palsa_E2_3 | ecosystem: Environmental > Terrestrial > Soil > Palsa > Peat permafrost | place: Sweden... | reverse complement strand
TAACACGTCGCCCTCTCAAGGCGAAGAGTCCGGGTTCGAGCCCCGGTAACGCTACCAAATAAATCCCCCAAAATGAATAGTTTGCATAGTTCCCAAAAAGCTTGCAAGATGCCTGGAGGCTGGATGGTCCCATCCCGTTTCGTCTCCCCATCGATTGCATGCTAGTGTTTGTCATTGCAATTTATCTAGCTCTTACCGGCACGAGATGGAGCAAGCCACCGTGGAAAAGATCGACAGGTTTGTCGAAAATCAGATTTCGGGAATTCAGAAGGGCGTCATCATTGCACTGGCGGCCATGCTGGGTGTTGTCGTGATCCTTTCCACCCTCCATTTGGCCCTGCTGGTTTGGGAGCAGTTTTGGGCTCCCCCTCGCTTTCTTATCCCGGTCCAAGGCCTTCTCGAGATCTTCGGATACTTTCTGCTCGTTCTCATCGGAGTTGAGCTGCTGGAAACGCTCAAAGCCTACATGATCAAGGACGTCATTCACGTGCGAGTCGTGATCGAAGTAGCTCTCATCGCGATGGCCCGCAAGGTGATCGTTGAAGAGCCGAACAACGTTTCAAGCCTGACCCTCTTCGGAATCGCGGCGCTCATTCTCTCTCTCGGAATTGCTTATTACTTTGAGAGGCAAGGCAAACGGGAAGTCACTCCCACTCCCTGAGCCTCCATTCATTTGCCGGCTGCTCATTCGCAACCAACAATCAGTTGCACCCTATTGCACCGTGTACGTGTGCGTTCCGCTCCCGATTGTCTCCGCCTTCTGCCCCGATAGCTCAACGGTCGCCGTAGTATTCGCCGGAATCGTCACCGTAAAGCGATGCTCGCTCTGCTTCCAGTCCGACACAACCGTGCCATACGCCGAGTCATACTCCACATGCAGCGCTGGCAGCGCCGCATCGAAGTGCGGACGAATCGTCAGGTGATGGAATCCCGGCCCGGCTCCATCCGTATCGATCCCGGCCGCACGACGATACACCCACGCCATCACCGATCCGAACGCATAGTGGTTATATGAGTTCATACTGGGATCGCCCGTGTCTCCATTCCATCGCTCCCACCACGTTGTCGCGTCCTTCTTCACCATGTAGCCCCACGAAGGATACGTCTCCGACAGCAACAGTTTAAACGCCAGTTCCGTCCGCTGATTCTCATCCAGCACAAACAGCAGAAACGGCGTTCCCAGAAATCCCGTCGTCAAATGATCGCCATGCGCGTGAATATTCTTCGTCAGTCGATCCACCATGCTCGCCCGCAAAGAATCCGGCGCAATGCCAGTAAACAGCGTCGCCAGATACCCCGTCTGCGTATCGCCCGCAATGCTGCCATCCTCCTTCACAAATGCCGCGCGATACGCCGCAGCAATCTGTCCATACTGTTGCCGATACTTCTCCGCCTCATCCGGACGATGCAGCGCCGTGGCCAACTCCGCCATCTCCCGCGCAACCAAAGCCCAGTACGCAGTATTGATCAACGCTTTCGGCGTGTTCTGATCCGGTGCCAGCCAATCCCCATAGTTGCTGCCAATCGCTTTGCGCCGAATGCAGTCAGGATTATTGCTGGCAATAAACTCCATCCACTGCTCCATCGCCGGCCACGCGTGCTCCGCCACGCTGATGTCCCCGTACTGAAGCCACGCAGCATACGGAATAAAGATCCCCGCATCTCCCCACCCAGGCGCTCCCGGCCCCGGCCCAAGCAGGTTCGGCGACACGTCCGTGAACGCTCCCTCCGTAGTCTGCGCATCCATCACATCGTCCATAAACTTGTGCGTGAACGCATCAACGTTGAAGTTGTACGAGCCAGTACGCCAGAACACGCCGGCATCGCCCATCCATCCCAGCCGTTCATCGCGCTGCGGGCAATCCGTAGGGATCGACACAAAGTTTCCTCGCTGCCCCCATGTTCCAAGCTGGTTCATCTTGTTCAGCGTCTCGTTGGAACTCGTCAAACGCACGGTCGGCGGCTCCTCCAGGCTGTTGTACACCAAACCTTCCACCGTCGAGAGCATCGGCGGGGATGCAGGCGCACCACCGAGATAAGAAATCTCAACGTACCGAAATCCATGAAACGTAAACGTCGGCGTCCATGTCTCTTCGCCATTCCCTGACAGCACATACGTGTCGGTCGCATCGGCGTTGCGAAGATTCATCGTATAGATGCTTCCATCCGGATTCACCCGTTCCGCGTAGTGTAGCTTCACCACCAACCCGCGAGGTCCGCGAACATGCAGCCGCACGTCGCCAACCATGTTCTGCCCCATGTCGAACACCGCGGGATGCGCAGCGTTGGCAGCATCGATCGCAACTGGATGAACCGTCAGCGCAGTGTGTATGGGTAGATCCGGCTGCGCTGTCAGCGCCATGCCACTATCCGGCGGCGTCCCTGTCGCCGCATGCGTCCAGCGCGAGGCATCGAAACCCGGCGCACTCCATCCGGCTTGCTCAAGACGTGAATCGTACGATTCGCCCCCATAGATCTCCGCAAACGTAATCGGCGACGATGCCGTCTGCCACGACCCATTCGTTCCAATCACCTGGTGGCTGCCATCCTCCAACGTCATGTCCAGCTGCGCGCGCAGAAGATTCGGCCCTGGATAGTCACGATATCCCGCCCACGTCATCGGCGAGCTGTACCAGCCGCCACCCAGCACCACCCCAATCGTGTTGTCCCCATGCTGCAACAGGGAAGTCACGTCATACGTCTGATATAGCACCCGCTTATGAAAGTCCGTCCAGCCGGGCGAGAGCATCGTTCCCGGCGCAACTGGTTTGCCATCGAGAAACGCCTCATACGCTCCCAGCGCCGTAATGCTCAGCCGAGCCGACCGAACCCCCGCCTCAATGCGAAAGTCCTTGCGCAGAAGGGAAGCATCCGTCGAAACACGATCTGGCCCCGGTTTCACACGCAACCGATCCGTGCCCAGCGCAAAACCCGCAGAGATTGGACCCGCGGTCGCAGAAGCCTGCCACGCCTCGTCGGATCCAGCCCGCGCCTGCCAGCGTTCGTCCGTCACAATGCGCTCTTCCTCGCCGTTCGCCAGCGTCACGTGAATCGACGCGGCCACGGCCGATGGCGCACTCTCCGTCGGCGCTCGCGCTCGCTGCGACGTAACCTTCAACTCAATCTCGTTGTCGCCGGCATGCAACAGTCCCACAAGCTCCTCGCGATCAAAGGCGCCAAACTCATCGTGATGCCCAGTGATGGTGCCGTTCACACTAGCCGTGAAATGTCCGCGTACCAGCACATGCAGGCTTGCCGCCTGCGGCTGTGCATCCAGATGCAGCCGGTAACGAAACTCCGCCGGCGTCGCAGAGGGCACCTGCCTGGCATCTTGACCAGGTAGCCATATCCAACGAATCGCCTTCAATTCCTGCTCGTCCGCAGGATCGCGACGCAGAATCCAATCGGCCTTCCAGTCACCCACGTTCATCAACCCAGTTTCAAACCACGCAGCAGGGGAAACAGTCTCCTTGCCGTGTACATCCCACACCATCACCTTCCACGCATAGCGTCTTTGTGATTGAAGCGGCGCACCCGCATACACAATGTCCACTGACTCCGACGACGTCACGCGCCCGGAATCCCATACCGCCGCCTTGCCCGGTCGCAGATGCTCCGCATCCGTCCCCACCAGGATCTCGTAAGCGGACTGCAACCAGTCCGGAGTCGTCGCGTCGCTCTGCCACGAAAACGCGGGCCGTGCCGTATCAACGCCGAGTGGGTGCTCGAGCGCATTCGTCCGAAGATGGACAGGCGCCGCATCGGCACACACCGAGAACGCCAGAACCAGGGCCACAACCTTCGAGGTCTTGCAAAGGGATCCAATCATAACTGGAAAACATCCTATGCCAAGTCCGTGTATCTCGCGGGCAAACGCCTTCCACCGATTGACGCGCTCCCAACCCCTCTGCGAGACTTCGTCTATGCGCTACAGCGGAAAAGTAGAGTTCGCTCACCAGCGCAAACTCCGCACCAGCAACACGCCCCTCTACCGCGCCGCCCACTGGCCCATCTGGATCTGGGTGTTCTTCCTCGCCCCCGGGCCTCTCACCTTCAGCCTCTTCGCCAGCGGCTTTCACCCCGCCAACCTTCTCTGGCTAGCCGTCGTCCTCATCGCCACCGGCATCGCCGCCCTCCGCGGAAGCCTTCCCGGCGCCGAACCCCGTCCCTACATCCTGCGCTTCGACGAAGACAAGCCCAACCCTCTCTACCGCCGCGTCTGCTACACCTTCGCCTGGAACGCCGTCCTCAGCTTCGCCTTGCTCAACCTCGCCGGCCTCACCATCGCCGTCATCACCGGCACCTGGTACCTCAAGCAGATCTACCACTACGCCTACGCCCCGCTCTGCCTCCTGATCCTCACACTTGGCGCCCTCGGCAAACTCCCTCGCGTCGGCCGCTCCACCCTCGGCGAGGGCACAGAGCGCCGCTATTTCTACGGCTCCGTCTGGGCCGTCACCATCGGCCAGGCGGTCCTCATGTTGCTCTGGAAACTCCTCCCCCACACCCGCGCCGCCGACCTCACCAAGCTCGTTGTCTTCCTCGCTACGCTCACCCTTGTAGGCCTCGCCGCGCACAGCGGCAAACTCCCCCGCACGCGCCCCATCCTCCCTGGCGAATCAATGGTCGCCGACTAATCAAATCCGGCTGTCGCAAAAAAGTTTCAACGCCTTTTCCGACCGCACCATCCAAGGCCCGCGCCACGGTGTAAGATTTCGAACAACCGGCTAACATCACCGGTCATCCAACTGCCATGGCCTTCCAGAATCGTCTACTGAACTCGCCTCCCTCCGCAGCCCCTCTCCTGAAGCTCACAATCGATGGCACCGAGACAGAAGCGCCTCAAGGCTCACTCCTGATCGACGCAATCAACCACACGGACGCGAAAGTCCCGCAGGTCTGTTACCACCCTCAGCTTGGTCCCATCGGCACCTGCGATACCTGCATGGTCGAAGTCAACGGGAAGCTCACGCGAGCCTGCACGTGTGAAATCACCGGCGGCCTCACCGTCCAAACCCAAACCAAGGCAGCCGACGCCGCACAGCGCGAAGCCTTCGATCGTATCCTCGTCAACCATCTCCTCTACTGCACCGTCTGCGATAACAACAATCAGAACTGCACCGTGCACAACACCACCGCAGACCTCGACGTGAAGCACCAGTCAGTCCCGTATCAGTCAAAGCCCTACGAGCAGGACCGCACTAATCCCTTCTATCGCTACGATCCTCAGCAGTGCATTCTGTGCGGCCGTTGCGTCGAAGCCTGTCAGAACGTCCAGGTAAACGAAACCCTCACCATCGATTGGACCTCGCCGCATCCCCGCGTCCTTTGGGACGGCGGCCACGACATCGCGGGCTCCAGCTGCGTCTCCTGCGGCCACTGCGTTACCGTCTGTCCCTGCAACGCGCTCATGGAAAAATCCATGCTAGGCCGCGCAGGCTACTTCACCAACCTCTCCCCCGAAACCCTCGAGGACATGATCGAGGTCGTCAAAGATATTGAGCCGCAAATCGGGTACGGCCCCATCCTCTCTCTCTCCGAGATCGAATCGGACATGCGCGAGCTCCGCGTCAAGAAAACCAAGACCGTCTGCACCTACTGCGGCGTCGGTTGCAGCTTCGATATCTGGACCCGCGACCGCCACATCCTCAAGGTCGAACCCGGCCCCGGCCCCGCCAACGGCATCTCCACCTGCATCAAGGGGAAATTCGCCTGGGAGTACATCAACTCGGACGATCGTCTCACCAAGCCGCTCATCCGCCACGGCGATCGCTTCGTCGAGGCTACCTGGGACGAAGCCCTCACCCTCATCGCCTCCAAGTTCACCGAAATCAAAACCACCCACGGCCCCGACGCTCTCGCCTTCATCGCCTCCTCCAAGTGCACCAACGAAGAGAGCTACCTGATGCAGAAGCTGGCCCGCGCCGTCATCGGCACCAACAACGTCGACAACTGTTCGCGCTACTGCCAAACCCCCGCCACCATGGGCCTTTCGCGTACTGTCAAGTATGGCGGCGACGCCGGCTCCATCGCCGACATCGAAAAAGCCGGCCTGGTCCTCATCATCGGCTCCAATACCGCCGAGTCCCACCCTGTCCTCGCCACCCGCGTAAAACGTTCCCACAAGCTGCACGGCCAGCGCCTCATCGTCGCCGACCTCCGCAAGCACGAGATGGCCGAGCGCGCCGACCTCTTCGTCCGCCCCAACCCCTCCACCGATCCCGTCTGGATCAACGCCGTAGCAAAATATCTCCTCGACCATAACCTCGCCAAGCTGGATTTCGTCGAGAAGTGGGTCAATAACTTCGACGCCTACAAAGAGTCCCTCCAGTCCTTCACCCTCGAGTACGCCGAGAGTATCACCGGCATCGCAGCCAAAGACATCGAGACCATCGCACTTGAAGTCGCCAAGGCCGATGGCACCTGCATTCTCTGGGCCATGGGCGTCACCCAGCACTGCGGCGGCTCCGACACTTCCACCGCCATCTCCAACCTCCTCCTGCTCTCTGGCAACTACATGCGCGAAGGTGCCGGCGCCTATCCTCTCCGCGGCCACAACAACGTGCAGGGCGCCAGCGACTTCGGCTCCATGCCCAACCTCTTTCCCGGCTACCAGTCCGTCAACGATGGCGCCATCCGCGGCAAGTTCGAGGCAGCCTGGGGAGTGACCTTGCCCACCAGCATCGGCCTCGACAACCGCATGATGATGGAGGCGATCCACGCAGGCAAACTACACAGCCTCTACATCAAGGGCGAAGACACCATCACCTCCGATGCCAATGCCAACGATGTCGAACGTGCCCTGCGTATGGTCGACTTCCTCGTCGTTCAGGACGTCAACCTCTCCGTTACCGCGCAGTACGCGAACGTCATCCTGCCCGCCTCTCCCTCGCTCGAAAAAGAAGGCACCTTCACCAGCACCGAGCGCAGAATCCAGCGCATCTACAAGGCGCTCGAGCCCCTCGGCGAATCCAAACCCGATTGGGAGATCATTCAGCTCATCGCCCAGCGCCTCGGCGCCAACTGGTGCTACACCCATCCCTCCGAGATCATGGACGAGGTCGCCAGCCTCACCCCGCTCATGGCTGGCGTCAGCTACGAGCGCCTCGAAGGCTACCGCTCCCTGCAATGGCCCGTCGCGAAAGATGGAACCGACTCGCCCGTCCTCTTCAGAGAAAAGTTTCCCTTCGATGACGGCAAGGCGAGGTTCTATCCAACCGAGTGGATCGAACCTTCCGAAGAGCCCACCGCCGAATTCGATCTCCACCTCAACAACGGCCGCCTCCTCGAACACTTCGAGCAGGGAAGCATGACCTATCGCACCGCCGGCATCAAGCGCATGACTCCTCGAACCTTCGTAGAGGTCTCGCACGAACTGGCGGCAGAGCGCGGCGTCACCGACGGCAGCTACGTCCAACTCCGCTCGCCCTACGGACAGGTCAAGGTCCAGGTCCTCGTCACCGACCGCGTGCACGGCAAGGAACTCTACATGCCGTTGAACTCTATCCTCGAACCCGTGAACAAGATGACCAGCAGTCATCTCGACCGCGCCACCCACACGCCCGCCTTCAAAGAACTCTCCGTCCAGATGACCGTCTTGAACGAAACCGGCCCTAATCCTCTACCCCGCGAGAACTTCCGCTGGGGACACCGCACCCCGCAGGAGGGTGTGGAAGTCGAAAACAAGTGGCAGCGCGCCGACTACTACGTCCCCGGCACCAAACCTCGCGATGAGCTGGTCCAGATTAAAACAACCACTGTCTAACACCGCACGACCTGGCAAGGAGATAGCAGCATGGCAAACCCGATTCACTTCAGCCCGAAGGTCGACCCGCAAACCGAGCTACAACGCCGTCTGAAAGCTGCTCCCGAAGAACATGCGGAGGCTCTGCTTGTCCTCTTCGACCTCCTCGAAGAGGCGCACGACCAGGGCGTACTCGACTTACTCCACGGCGCGGTCGGCAGCAAGAACGCGATTGCTGGCAAGCTCGCTTACTACGCAAAACAGCCGATGAGCACACAAGCTATCAGGAACCTCTTGATCCTCGGCGAACTCTTAGGAAGCTTCGATCCGTCCATCCTTGCCGACACAAAGAATGAGGTCCTCGATCGACGCAGGCAGCCTCCTTCGCTCTGGTGCCTGTTCCGCCAGGCGATCAGTGCAGATGGGCGCCGAGGAATGGGCATGTTCCTCGCCTTCGTCTGTGGAGCCGGGAAGTCGGCTCAAACCTCCGACACCTAGCATCGACCCGGCATGTGTGTCACGAAACCCAGCTCAACAACTCGATTTGCATCACGAAACCCACCTCAGTCGCGCAGAAAGCGCCCACAGCACCAACAAAGGAAAAGCCCCCTCACCGGGGGCTAACTCGCTTGGAATGTTGGAGGCGCGGGTCGGGATCGAACCGACGCATAAAGGTTTTGCAGACCTCTCCCTTACCACTTGGGTACCGCGCCCTGGGCATAAAAACCAGCCCCAAAACCACAATCCAAAACACACCGAACCGTGGTGCGCAGTTCTAAACTTGTAATCCGTAAGTGGTCGAGATTGAGGTTGTTGGAGCGGGAGACCGGGGTCGAACCGGCGACATCTTCCTTGGCAAGGAAGCACTCTACCACTGAGCTACTCCCGCCCTGCCAAGCATAAGTATAGCCACCCCTCACCCCTTTTGCAACGCAACTACTATTCCACCCCGATCGCCCCACTACCCCCACGGGCTGTATCGATCCGGCGACTCGATACCTCTAGGCGCCCGCTTCGCACGATATGGGGGGTGATCGTAATAAGGAGTGCAGTTGAACTTTTTTGGCGGTCCTGATCCGTGCCCTGAAATCCAGGGAGATCATTGAGGCCGGGCAGACCCGTAAGAGCCTTCATCTCAGACGAGCTCACGAGTGTGGCCAACATCGCAGTTTGACCTGCGGGAACACTGATCGTCGAAGTCAGCGCGTGATTGTTCAAGATCGGAATGTTATTGATGCTGCTGCCGGCCAACGCCTCCACGTTCATTTTTAGAACCACGGAAACAGCATCGTTGTGAAGTATCTGGGGCGTTAGGGTCAGGGTGATGCCAAGGTCCTCGTATTGAAATTGAGGCACAGACACTGAATTGGCCCCAAGATATTGTGAGAGAAGCGAGCTAACACTGGTTCCATTGATATTCAGCCCCGAGAGCGAAGAGGCAAGCGTGCTGGTGGCCCCGGAACTATATGTCCCCGTGATTACTGGATATCGAGAGCCCACACGAAAAGTCGCAAGCTGCTTGTTGCTTGCACGTATCTGTGCCGAGTCGAGTATGCTCACATCAGTTGAATTCAAAGCCAGGTTGAAACTGGAATTCGAACCTAAATAAAGTCCGGCCAACGTAAGGCCGCCACCAAACACCCCAAGAAGGTTGGTGTACTGAACCGCGGTAACAGCTCCCGAAGCGACAAGAAAGCCTACCTCTGTGATGAGGTTCTCCAGCGGTGTCCCGTTCAATGTAAGGAGGCCAGCCGCAACGGCTTGATTAATCAATGCCTGGTTTGCGGATACGAGCGACTGAGCTTGGGCCGCAATGCTGAAAACCCCTGCGGAATTCGGAAGAATCGCTCCAACATTGTTATCCAGACTCTTGTCGATCTCATACAGCGAAACGTCGAAGAGGACCTCTGGATTGCCGTCCAGCATGTCGTCGTAAACGGCATTGACCTCGCGGAGGACCTGTTCATTTCCGCGCAGAAGCAAGAATCCTCCGGTGGAACTCGCGGTCACCTCTTTGATGTCGAAGATATTACGCGCCACGTTGGCGAGCTCTTGCATCTCGTCGTTGGTTCGACCCGGAAGATAGACTGTCTCCTCTACCAGCGGCATGAGCGCGTCACGGTTCTCCTGTGTATCTCGTGCGACAAGCACGGAGGTCGGCTGGACAGGAACGGCGAAGATATTTGCGGCGATCCCGAGAGCTCTCGTAGCGCCACCAAACGTCACGTTGTTCATATCCAGATTGATTGGCGCGCCACTACTCACCGAGGGATCGAATGCGACCTTGATTCCGAAAAGGCTGTACAGGTTTCGAACGACAGTCTGTACATCTCCATGAAGATGTACGTCGCGGTTTCCCGCGGTTGGGGTTAGCTCAACCGGGCCCTGGAGGGTTGAGGCTATGTTTTTGGCAGGGAATTTGGACGGGTCAACACTTGAATAAAATGGGTCGGGCTTTTTCCCCGCACTCGCGATCTGGCTCCCAGAACCCGCCGTAGTTTTGAAGTGCTGGAGGACAACGTAATTATTGGGGTCCAGGGTGCGTGCCTGAGCCAGCAAAGAGTCGGAAAGTGCTGCGTCGCCAACGGAACGCGCCTGAGCCGCACGTTGAACTAGTCCAGTAATATAGCCTTCGCGTGTCACGATCAGAGCTAAGGAGTAGTCGGAGTCATCCGGGTTAAGGCGGACCGCCTCTTGGAAGCTGCGTAACGCGGCAGCTATCTCCTTATGCTGCACGTGCTTTGCCCCTTCAAGGTAGGCATCGTCCGCTGCGCGAATTTGTCTGGGAGATAGTGCTCCCGAATGTGTGCTTGGTTGTTGCTTTGCGGGAAGTGATGGAATCGCGCCGGCTGGAACACTCGCAGGATTGTCGGCAGGGCTATTTGTTTGTGCGCTGGCAGTCAAAACAGCAATGCCAGAAATAGCCAGTAGTGGACACCCGCATAACACTGCATAGGCAATCCTCCTGCGTCTGCGAAACCAGCGGCCCTGGGGTAAAGGAAACATTATGTGCTGTCTTAGACGCACGAACGTGACTAACGTCCGCCGGAGATAATTTGTAAGTTCGGACGCGTCGCTCTCGCTGGTCGCACCGACATTGGTGGACGCCGCATCCCTTGCCGTATCTGCGTCGAATCCATGCCCAATTCGGAAAGCGTGCGGCTTAGCGTGTTACGGTGCATGCCGAGCTCTTCTGCCGCTTTACATTGATTGCCGCGGTGGCGCGAAAGAACCTCGAGAATGTACTGCTTCTTAAACTCACGCACCGCGTCGGTGTAACCGATACCAGCGGCATGCATTTGGAGGATGAGGTTGTCGAGTTCGCGTTTCAATCGCGGGTCTTCCTTTTTTGGAATGGACATGGCCCTGGTTGGGATCCGACTACATGATGCCACTTTGGAGGTTACAGACTGCCCTTGATCCAATCCGATGACGTGTGCTCGAGATGGTCGAGCCCCTCCAGCAGACGTTGTTTGAGATCTGACGGCATGACGAAGGATACAGCATGAGCGGCCCGAAGAAAATACGGGGCCAGATGAGATTTTTCAACCCAGGGGGCGCTAGGCAGAAAAGTTGTTATGGCGAATAGCAGAGCGACCCCAAGAAGTGACCCGCGAACGATCCCAAAAGTTGCTCCCAGAAGGCGGTCGAGGAAACCTAGACCAATGGCCGAGGCTGTATGCCGGAGGAGCTTACCTAGCAAGGTGGCCAGGACCATGGTTCCTATCAAAACAAACAGAAATGCTGAAAGTTCTGCAACCGGTGTCGACGTAATCAACCCCTTAATTTCGATTGACAGGGGTCGATAAGACCAGCAAGCAAAGACAAAGCCAAAAATCAGGCCACCTAGGGCGAAGGCCTCCTGGAAAAAGCCGCGCAGGAATGCCCGGACGGCTGAATAGACCACCAGGATAACGAGCAGCCAATCAAGAGCATTCATAAACTTGATTGGTTCATTGGTTATGCCGCATTTCGAGCCTCGCGGCCCCTGCTCCGGCCACTCAGAGACACGCTGACGATCTTCGATACGCCCGGTTCCTGCATCGTTACCCCATACATCACGTCGGCCTGCTCCATCGTCCGCTTCGTGTGCGTGATGATGATCACCTGGGTATTCAACGCCACCTCTGAAAGCAAGTTGGCGAACCGTCCCACGTTGGTCTCATCAAGCGGAGCATCCACCTCATCAAGCATGCAGAACGGCGCAGGCTGAAACTGGAAGATTCCCACGAGCAGAGAGAGGGCCGTCAGGGCCTTTTCGCCGCCCGAAAGCAACAGAACGTTTTGCAGTTTCTTTCCTGGAGGCGACGCAATGATGTCAATACCGCTGAGATCGGAACTCTTTCCACCATTGGCCTCAGGATCGGTAAGGCGCATAAATGCCTGACCACCGCCGAAGAGTTTGGTAAACGTAGCGGAGAAGTTCTCATTGATGATTTTGTACGCCTCGTCGAATTTGATGCGGGAAACGTCATCAATCTCTTTGATCGAAGCCTGCGTATTCTCGATGGAATCGAGAAGATCTTTACGCTGCGTCTCCAGAAAGGCATGGCGCTCGGAGGTCTCGTGAAACTCCTCCAAGGCCATCATGTTTACTGGGCCCATGGCTTCGAGACGCTGCCTGAGAGTGCGCGCTGCCTCATCTTCTGCCGTGAGAGCCTCAGCTTCAATTCGCTCGATCGACGTGTCCCCGCGAAGCGTCGTCGCGTCAACAGACAGATCATTGAGGCAAGTAGCCTCGATGTGTTCGAGATCGGATGTGAGCTTCGCAGCCCGAGCACTGAGGGTCGCGCGTTGTTCGCGCAGGACCTCTGTTTCGTGGCGTAGGGCCCGAAGCCGGGCATCAAGCTCGGACATTGCGACACGCAACGCAGCCGCTTCAGCAGAAAGCGCTTCCGTGCGAGCAATGGATTGAGCCCGCGTTTCGGTGAGTTCTGCATGCTTTAAAGAGAGCTCGGCGGTTTCCTCTTCACGCTGCTGCCGCTCAGTCGCGGCGTTGGCAAGCTGCGACTCCAGCTGCGTTATTCTCTGGGATTGACTCCTATAGAGACGGTCCGTCTGTTCGAAGTTTGCGCTCGCATTACGCCGGCGCTCTTCCAGGCCGGCCAAAGCTGCCGCCGCGGCAGAAGCCGCTGCCTGGAGCTCTTCGCGGTTGATGCGCAGGGAAAGAATCTTTTCTGTCAGTTCAGCGACCTGCTGCTCGATCGTTGCCCGTTCCGCCTCGAATGTTGAAGCTTCTTCGCGCTTTCGGGCGATAAGATCCTGACGCTGCTGACGTTGGTCCTTGTTTCTGTTGGCCGCAATCTGCCATTGTTGGAGTCGATTTTCCAGGCGCGCGGCCTCCTGCTCCATCTGCCGCAAGGCTGCGCCGGAATTGGCGCTCTCCCGTTCGGCCTCGCGACGTTCGTGGTTCTTGGCGTCGAGGGACGTGGTATGGTCCGAGATTTCTCGCCCTAGTGTTGCAGTCGCCAGCTCATTCTCACCGAGTTCGGTCTCGACGCCCGTCAGCTTACTCTGCAGCTCAGCCAGCTCACGCTTGAGCGCCAGCGGTCCCTGCTCACGCGGCTTGCCCCCGGTCACGGTGACGTTATGAAAGGTTTCCCCGGTCGGCGACAGGAAGAAGGCCTGGGGGAATTCGAGCGCCAGCCTGCGGGCGGTGTCCGTATCAGGCGCTACGAAGCCGTTGCGGAGCTTCGGCAGGATAGCCTCGAGCGAATGCCCAAAGCCGTTGAGAACATGGATGCAGTCTTTCAGCGCCACGACGCCATTGCCCGGGTTTGCGATGCCTTCAGTCGGCAGGGTGGTATCAAGTCCATCGGGATGCACCAGGAAGGTAGCGCGACCTGCTACGTCGGTCTGAAGCAATCGCACGCCTGCATCTGCGGCATCCCAATTGCGAACCACGATGAAATTGAGCTCGTCCCGCAGAAACTCGTCAACGACATTCTCGTAACGGCCATCAACTTCAAGGAAGTCAGCAAGCGTGCCCAGCGGCGCCGATCCGTCCTGGTGTTTCGCCTGTGCGCGGAAGACATTCCGAACCGTATCGGTGGAATAGCTGTGCTCGCGAATCAGAGATTCGAGTGAACCGCGGCGGCCGTTGAGGGTGGCAGCCTGGGCGCGCAATTCGTCGCCGCGACGGCGCGATTGCGTCTCCTCCATTCGCCTGGTTTCGAGCGTATGCCGGAGCTCGAGGATTTCGGCCTCCAACCGCTTGAGGCGATCGGTCACACTTTCAAAAGACAATCGGGCAGTCCCGCGTTGCAAGTCTAAAGATTCCAGTTCAGCGCGCGCGGTTTGGGACTCGGACTCAAATCGTTCATTCTCGCGGTCGAGTCCTTCAAGGGCGGCTTCAGCTTGTGCAATCTCGCTATTGGCCTGCGCAGCTCGTTGCATCGACTGCATGGCATTGCGACGTTGTGTCTCGGTCAGCGCCTCAGCCGCAAGTACGCTACGTGTGGCTTCATGGGCCTGCGCTTGCTGCGATGCCGCCGCGTCACGCGAGGCCGTCGCTTCGGCTGTTGCATTTTCGAGAAAACTGCGGTGTTGCTCGAGATCACCGGCGAGGGATTCGATCTGGTTTCTAGCCTGCGCAAGATCATCATTTCCGCTAAGAATGCGCTGGGTGAGATCTGAGATTCTGTCGGAGTTCGAGGTGGTGCGCGCGCTTATGCGCTCGAGTTCCACCGCGCTGGCGTTCGCCTGGGCGCCTGCTTCACGAATCTGGTCATCAAGCCCATAGCCGTGATTGACGCCGATAGAGTGTTCGGCGTCCATACTTTCGACTTGCACAACCTGGCTATCGATCGATTCGCCAAGACGCGCGATCTCTTTCGACGTCGCTGCCTGTTCGGCGTCCATCTGCGAAAGACGGCTTGCGATCACCACACGAAGCTTGCCACGAAGTTCGTCTCGAAGTGCACCATAACGCTCAGCCTTGGAAGCCTGTCGCTTGAGGACGCCCATCTGTCGAGTAACCTCCTCGAAGATGTCGTTCACGCGTGACAAATTTTGCTTTGCGGATTCAAGCCGCAGCTCGGCAAGCCGCTTTTTCGTCTTGAAGCGAGTGATGCCGGCTGCCTCTTCGATGATGGCGCGGCGATCCAGAGGCTTGGCCGAAAGAATGCTTCCGATACGCTCCTGGCTGATCATCGCATAGCTTTCGCCGCCAAGACCGGTGCCCATAAAGATGTCTTGAATATCGCGCAGGCGGCAGATCTTGCCATTCAGTAGATACTCGGAGTCTCCGGACCGGAAGAGCCGCCGCGTGACGGTGATCTCGCCCGCACGAATGGGTGCGCGGCCGAATTTGCGGCGGCGGATCTTGAGAACAACATTGTTTCCCGCTGTAAGTTCGGCTCCAGCTTCCGCCACGTCGGCAGCGGAAGTTTCCGCGGCCTTCTTAACCGGAAGCTCCGCTTCATAGGTTGTGCCTGGCTGAGCGTCCGCGACAGCCTCTTCTGTCTCCATGGCCGCTTCGGCGCGAAGCGCGGACTCGTCCCAGTCGCTCAGCGTATTAATCGCGGTGACATGTTGGTCGGCATCCAGTGCAGCGGGTAGATCGGCTCCTAGCACCTCCGCTTCGCCGTCGGCGAGTGTGTTGCCGTCGTACACTTCCGGATCAACCAGTGTCAGAGACACCTCGGCCATGCCGGTAGGTTTGCGCTCCCGAGTTCCCGCGAAGATGACGTCTTCCATCTTGATGCCACGGAGACTCTTCGCCGACTGCTCCCCTAGAACCCAGTTGATCGCGTCAGAAATATTCGACTTGCCACAGCCATTCGGGCCGACAATCGCAGCGATTCCATGACCGGTCAGCTGCACCTCGGTACGATCACAGAAGGACTTGAAGCCGAGAATCTGAACTTTTTTAAGCTTGAGCAAGGTGCAAAACCTCTTCCACGAGTAGGCATATCCGCGTGTATTACGACCGATCTGGTTCGTTCGACACGCTGCTAGGTCGAATCGTAAGCGGCAGACGAGGTGGAATCAACGCGTAATCGAGCCTCGTTCGCAGGATGTTGTGGATAAGGGCGGACGAATCGAATTTATCCGCCTGCCTCGGGTTCTCGGTTGCACATGGGCAACACGCTTTCTATAATGCGCATCATCCCCCTTATCTCCCTGGTATGGGGAGGGTTTTCATCCGGAAGGCGCATTTTGCGCTAATCTTGATTATTGCTTTACCAATTGACGCATCTCCCCGAGGAGTTCTCTTTATGAAGAAGGTCGTACTTGCTTCGCTGCTGGCTGTGGCCGGCGCAGTACCATTCGCGTCTCTCGCGTACTCCCAGCAGCCGTCGTCTGGTGGTATCCAGATGTCGCAAGATGAGTACGCGGCTTACAACAAAGCCAATTCGGAGACAACGGCAGCAGCTAAGGCCGCTGATTTCGAAGCCTATCTGAAGGCATATCCGAATTCTGCCGTGAAAGCGGACGTGTTGAATCAGATTCTGTTCGCCGATAGCCAGACCGGCGATCAGGCAGCTACGCTCAGCGCCGCCGATCGGCTGTTAGCTGTCGACCCGAATAACCTTCGTGCCCTGACCTTCGAGGTTTATTACCGCCGTGCCGATGCCGATAAGTTGACGGATCCGGCAGCCAAGCAGGCAGCGCTGGATGCAGTCGCGAAATATGCGCAGCAGGGTCTGAACGCGACCAAACCCAAGGACATGTCTGACGCTGATTTTGCTGCCCTTAAGACGAAGACGGATCCTGTGTTTGAGAGCGCCCTCGCCGATGCCGATATGGCGAAGAAAGATAACGCCGACGCCATCACGACCATCAAGAAAGAGATTGACGGGGATAAGGACGACACGACCAAGCCCAGCCCCGTGCTTCAGGATGTCTACGTCCTGGCCCAGGCGTACTACACGTCAACGCCTCCTGATTATTTGAACTGCGCCTGGTACGCTACGCGTGCAGCGGCGTTTGCTCCCGCGGCTTATAAGACCACCATTGAGCCGTTGGCGAACTATTGCTACAAGAAGTACCACGGCAGCCTGGATGGCTATGCGGCTATGCAGACTGCCGTTCAGACCAATCTTGATCCACCGGCTGGGTTCACGGTGACGGCGGCTCCTAAGCCGGAAGACCTTGTGGCTCAGCTAGTTGCGAGCACGCCGGATCTGGCTACTTTGGCGCTGGGTGATAAGGAGACGGCGCTGCAGTATGGCAAGCCGGCTGACGCGCAGAAGGTGTTCGATTCGGTGAAGGGCAAGCAGGTTGAGTTCCCGAATGTGACGGTGGTTACGGCGACGGACAGCCAGCTGGTTCTGGAGGTCTCGGACGACGCCGTGGCCAGCAAAACCCCTGATTTTACGGTCAATTTGAAGGAACCGTTGAAGACGATCCCGCAGCCGGGCGACAAGATTACCGTGGACGGAACGTACGATTCGTACACGGCGTCGCCCCTGATGATCACGATGACGGATGGTTCCGTGGTGCCGGCGAAGAAGCCGGCTCCGGTACGTCGTCCAGTTCATCACTAGACAGAAATGCAATTAAGCGAAACGGCCTCCTTGGAGGCCGTTTTTCTTGTTTGCGCTGCATTTTGAGACATACTGAGCTCGGTTTCGGGTTACAAATCGACTGCTTGAGCTCGGTTTCGGGACGCACAGTTGGTCAGGTTTGGTGCAGATTGGGTCAAGGTGGGTCATATGACCCACCTTGCTTCAATGGGCGGGCGAGATGAGGTTGACGAAGAGGCGGTAGGCTCCGGGGACGGCTTCGGGGAGCTGGCGGTAGAGGGCGAAGGCGCAGTAGGTCCAGCGACCCTTGCCGACCGTCACGGTGAGGAGGCCGCCGCGCTGGGGGAGCTGGGCGGGGGTCACGGCGCCGCCAGGGTCATGGGTCTCGGTGAGGGAGAGGTAGTGGGGGTCCCAGGTGTTGAGGAAGCCATGGCCGCGTTCTTCGACCCAGTTGTTGAAGTCGGCGGGGGTGATCTGGTTGGGGGTGGTGAGAAGGGGATTGGACGGGGTGAGGATCTGGACGGGGGCGGTTTCGTCGACTACTTTTTCGCCGCCGCCGAGGGAGAGGGGGTAGGGGGCGTCGGCGGAGGTTAGGCCGGAGGTCTCGTATTGGACTACAACGTTGCCTCCAGAGCGGGCGAAGTCGAGGAGGGCTTGCGAGGGGGGCCCGTGGAGGTCGGGGTTGGCGGTGTAGGCGCGGACGCCGAGGATCACGGTGTCGTAGTTGGCGAGCTTGGTGGGGGTGAGGTCGGCTACGGTGATCATGGTTGGGGCGAGGCCGATGGAGGCGAGGGACTCGGGGACAGCGTCGCCGGTGCCTGGGAGGTAGGCGATGCGGACGTGCGCGGGGAGCTTGAGGTCGACTGGCACTACGCGGGTGGTTGCGGGGGTGTAGTAGTTGGTGTAGATGAGGCCGGGGTAGCCTACGGCGCGGTAGCCTTCGGTGTAGGTGTGGTGGTCGGGAGTCTGGGCGGTGATG
>Ga0302305_1000830_pt1 | contig 18197 bp, 13 predicted proteins | sample III_Palsa_E2_3_FD_198764 | JGI IMG/M metagenome (GOLD analysis project Ga0302305, IMG submission 198764) | Peat permafrost microbial communities from Stordalen Mire near Abisko, Sweden - III_Palsa_E2_3 | ecosystem: Environmental > Terrestrial > Soil > Palsa > Peat permafrost | place: Sweden... | reverse complement strand
GTAGCCGTCGCGTTCGATCTCATCGAGCAATGCCAGCGCGAGAGCGGCCTGCGCCCGCAGGGTGCGTTGCGTGCGCCGCTCTTCTGCAGGTATGGCGGCGAGGGCGGCGTTCAGTGCCTCGCGGGCGCGCTTCGTCTGAAAGCGGATCAGCTCGGTGAACGCGTCACTGTATTTGCGATTGATCACGTCGGCCGCGGTGACGTTGAAGCGCTGCATTTCGTCGACCGGAATATAGATGCGCCCGTGTCGCGCGTCGTTACCGAGTTCGGCGACCAGTTGCGCCAGCAACATCGCCTCGCCTAGTGGTGCGGCCCACGCGGCGGCCTGCGCAGGGTTCCGCGCGGTGGCGCGTGCGGTCAGCGTGGCAAACGTGCCGCCGACACCCTGCAGATAGCGGCGCAGATTCGGATAGTCGAGGTAACGGGCCTGATCGAGGTCCATTTCGAAGCCGGCCAGCAGCGTTTGCAGCGCCGGATACTCGGCCTCCATGGCTTTCGCGCCGCCACCCAGATGAGCGGTGAGCGCCTTCGAGACCGGATGCGAGGGCGCGCCTGCCGCCAATGCCGCGATTTCCTTTTGCCACCACGCGAGCTTGGTGCGGCCGATGGCCGGATCGCTGGTTTCCTTGACGGTCTCCTCAAACTCACGGCGCAACGCGAACAGGGCGGTCAGGAGCGGCCGGCGTCCTGCGGGCGCCTCGCGCAACGCGTAGTAGCTGCTCGAGCCGGGGGGCACCGCTTTCTGCTGGCAATATTCGTCGAAATTCACTTGAATGGAGTGTGAGGCTGAAGCGCGGTGGGGGCACGGCATACGTGCCGTACGAACATTATCCAAAAATTGTAGCATCGACATACGTCGGGCAAATGCAGACAAGCGCAAATCAATCGGTTAGAATCTCGCGCTTACGCTTTCGGACGTACGTCAAACCGGCTCTTGCCGGCGAGGCACGGCTGCTGGCAAGCCAGATATCGGGCGCGGCGCGCATGCGCTTGACCCGGCGCGAGGATGGCGAAATTGGTAGACGCACCAGGTTTAGGTCCTGACGCCAGCAATGGTGTAGGGGTTCGAGTCCCCTTCCTCGCACCACGTATTTTAAAAAGCCCCGCCAGTCGATGACTGGCGGGGCTTTTTACTTACTGGTTGCACGCACAACCAATCGCCGCGGAACCTGTTACACCGAGCGCGCCTGCATGCTTTCGATAATGCGGTCGAGCGCGTCGCCGAACGCAGCTTTCTCTTCCTCGTTGAGGCAGTCGAACAGATCGACGTTCCACTTGCGGGCGATCGGCATGATCTTGCGGTACAGCTCGCGTCCGTCAGTGGTCAGCGAAATCAGTACGACGCGCCCGTCCTCTTCGCTCGCTTCGCGTTGCACAAACCCCTGGTTGATCAGCGCTTCAGCCGCGCGGCTTGCCTGACTCTTGTCGAGGTTTGCATGCCGCGCGAGCTCCATGATCGAAAACGGTCCAAACGATCCCACCGACGCAATCACGCGAGCCTCCGGCAACGTCACGCCGAGCTTCTCCTGATAACGCTCGCCGATGCCGCGCTCGGCAAGCTTGTTCAATACGTGCAGACGGTACGTCAGAAACTGTTCGAGCCCGGCTTTGGCGGAGGCCTTCATGGTCGTCCCGATGGTGAGTGAAAGCGATCGTGGCGCTGTGATTGTTGCCGCAACCGCCTCACCGGTCAACGCATGCCGTATCTGAGACGCATCAGCTGCTCGGCTTCGTTGGCGAGCAACTGTGCGGCGTCACGAATCGCGACTTCAAGCGTGATCGGGCCGGGCGCTGGCGAGAAGCAGCCGCTGAAATGTTCGGCAAGGCGCGGCAGCGCGGAGGAATCCACTGCGCCCGACAACAGCGTGGCCGGCACGCCTAAGGCGCGCGCATGAGCGCAGGCGATAAACGGCGCCTTGCCGTGCAGCGTCTGGACATCCGAGCGGCCTTCGCCGGTGATCAGCCAGTCCGCCCCATCGAGCGCTGCATCAAGGCCGATCTGGCGAGCGACGGTTTCCGCGCCCGGTTCGAACTGCGCGCCGAGCATATGCAGGGCGAAACCCAGGCCGCCGGCCGCGCCCGCGCCTGGCAGGTTGCGAGCTGTGCGTTGCAGAGCCGGTTCGAGCAGATCCGCGAAGCGGGCGAGGGCAGCGTCGACGCTTGCGATCTGTTCGGGCTTTACCCCTTTCTGCGGCCCGAAGATCGCAGTGGCGCCATGTTCGCCCGTGAGCGGATTGTCCACGTCGGACATGCCGACAAACGACGCATCGGCAAGCCGCGCATCCAGCTGCGATACGTCGATGCGAGCGAGCCGGGCAAGCTGCTCGGGCGTCGGCTCGAGTTCCTCGCCCTGGGCGTCGAACAGCTTCATGCCGAGGCCGGCCAGTAGTCCCGCGCCACCGTCATTCGTGCTGCTGCCACCGAGCGCCACGAAGAAGCGCCGCACGCCGACGTCGAGCAGCGCGCGAATCGCTTCGCCCATACCGCGTGAGCTGCGCGCTTGAACCGGTACACCCATGCCGACCGGATCGGTAATGCCCACGATCTCGGCCGTTTCGATGATCGCGCTACCGTCGCCGAGCAGCCCCGTGGCTGCTTCACGCACTGGACCCGCGGCGCCGCGCACGGTCAGGATGCGGCGCTCGCCGCCGCCGGTCAGCATGGCGTCGAGCGTGCCTTCGCCGCCGTCGGCCATCGGGCAGATACGCACGATGACATCGGGCCGCGCACGCGTTATGCCGGATGCGACGGCTTGCGCCACCTGTTCGGCACTAAGCGAACCTTTAAAAGAATCGGGAGCAATGACGACGACGGGCGCGGACGACAGGTTCGGCATGGTGTCTCTTGATAGTTGAAATCGGTGCGGAGGCGGTGCAGGCGGGCGCGAGCCCAACGCGTTCGCTAGCTTATCAGCATGCCGCGCGCGACTGAATACGTCGAACGGCATAGCCGGCATGGAGTGACCGAAGCGGCGTAAACACCCGCGCGGGCCGTCAAAACGGGCCCAAACCGACCCGAAACCAGCACCAAACCGGACAAAAATGGGCGCGGAACTTCGAATCCCGGCTAAGCGCGCGAATAGTTTGCTAAAATATTCGGCTCTTTAGACCCAAACCGTGCTGCCGGTGGCCTGTAAGCCCGCGGCGCAGGCGCTGAATCGATGTGACGCGATGCGAAGCGACGTCGAATAGCGGCACGAAGAAGATAACTGATTCGCTCGAATAATTTTAGGACGATTGAAGCCATGGCTAACGTTGTTGAGAACCTCGGCAAGCTCGAACGCCGCGTCACGATTTCCCTGCCGAAGGACACCGTGCAGAAGGAAGTGGACTCGCGTATCCGCCAACTCGCGAAGAATGTGCGCATGCCGGGTTTCCGCCCCGGCAAGGTGCCGCTCAAGATGGTGACGCAACAGTATTCGGGCCAGGTGGAAGCCGAAGTGCTGAGCGACAAGGTTGGCAAGGAATTCTTCGACATCAGCCGCACTGAGAACCTGCGCGTTGCCGGTCAGCCAAGCTTCGCGCCGAAGGTCGATGCAGCGGAAGGCGACTACGCTTTCGACGCAACCTTCGAGGTGTACCCCGAAGTCAAGCTGGGCGACGTTTCCACGGCTGAGATCGAGCGCACCACGACGACCATCAGCGAAGCGGAAATCGACCGCACGCTGGATATCCTGCGCAAGCAGCGCGTGCATTTCCACGCCCGTGGTGACGCCGGCGAACATGGCGACGGCGGTGCGGACACGGCGGCGAAAGACGGCGACCGCGTGACGGTCGACTTCGCCGGCAAGATCGACGGTGAAGTGTTCCAGGGCGGCAGCGCGGAAGATTTCGCGTTCGTGCTCGGCGAAGGCCGCATGCTGCCGGAATTCGAAAAGGCAGCGCTTGGCCTGAAGGTCGGCGAAGCGAAGGAATTCGACCTGGCGTTCCCGGCCGACTATCACGGCAAGGACGTCGCCGGCAAGACGGCGCAGTTCACGATCACGATGAAGAAGATCGAATGGCCGCATCTGCCGGAAATCGACGCTGAATTTGCCAAATCGCTCGGCATCGAAGACGGCGATCTGGTGAAAATGCGCGCTGAAATCAAGGACAACCTCGAGCGCGAAGCAAAGCGTCGCACGCAATCCATCGTCAAGAACCAGGTGATGGATGCGCTGTTGAAGATTTCGGAACTCGACGTGCCGAACGCGCTGATCGAGCAGGACCAGCTGCGTCTCGTCGAAATGGCGCGCCAGGATCTGACGCAACGTGGTGTGCCGAACGCCGCCGACGCACCGATTCCGGTAGAAATGTTCAAGGAGCAGGCTGAGCGTCGCGTCAAGCTGGGCCTCGTGCTCGCCGAACTGGTCAAGGCCAATGAGCTGCAGGCGAAGCCGGAGCAGATTCGTGCCGAAGTCGACGAATTCGCGAAAAGCTACGAAGACCCGAAGGAGGTCGTCCGCTGGTATTATTCCAACCAGCAGCGCCTTGCAGAAATGGAAGCCTACGTCGTTGAAGCCAACGTCGTTGATTTCGTCCTCAGCAAGGCCAAGGTGACGGACAAGGAAGTGAGCTTCGAAGAGTTGGCAAGCGCAACGGCGCAAGCGTAAGCGTCGCTGCAACGGCGTGCCGGCTGTCGGAGCGACGGCCCGCACGCCGTTTTTTTCTGAAGCGTCGTGTTGAGCGGGGTGCGCCGGGGTCGGCGCACTTGAATATTGCGCTGTCGTACTCACCTGTCCGGTACCTAATAAATATTCCCAGACAAGGATCCATTGCATGACCTTTCGCGCCCAAATGCTGGACACGTTGACCTCCCAGTCGTCCCGGGATCTCGAAGCGCAGGCGCTCGGACTCGTGCCGATCGTCGTGGAAACGAGCGGCCGTGGCGAGCGTTCGTATGACATCTACTCGCGCCTGCTGAAGGAACGCGTAGTGTTTCTGGTCGGCGAAGTGAACGACCAGACGGCCAACCTCGTCGTCGCACAGTTGTTGTTCCTCGAAAGCGAAAATCCGGACAAGGACATCAGCTTCTACATCAATAGCCCGGGCGGCTCGGTTTCGGCCGGGATGGCGATCTACGATACGATGCAATTTATCAAACCGGACGTGTCGACCCTGTGCATGGGCCTCGCGGCCAGCATGGGCGCGTTCCTGCTGGCGGCCGGCGCAAAGGGCAAGCGCTTCACGCTGCCCAATGCACGCGTGATGATTCACCAGCCGCTTGGCGGCGCACGTGGCCAGGCATCGGATATCGAGATCCAGGCCCGTGAAATCCTGTATTTGAAGGAACGGTTGAACCAGTTGCTGTCGCATCACACCGGTCAACCGGTCGAGCGGATCGCACGCGACACCGACCGCGACAACTTCATGTCCGGCGATGACGCCCAGGCGTACGGCCTGGTCGACCAGGTGTTGCACAAGCGGCCATGATCTGGCGTGTTTTCGCCCCGGTTTTGAGGGCGAGAACACGCACGTTTATGGTGTGAAATAATTAGAATCGTCCAAACGCCTGCGGCAAGCGCCGTCACTGCTTTTGCTCATTCGCCTCAACTGCGAGGCAGGGGCAAACGGCGTATCATGTAATCGAGTGTCCGGAGGCTCACACATCTATGGCGGACAAGAAAGGTTCTAACAGCGAAAAGCTGTTGTATTGCTCGTTCTGCGGCAAGAGCCAGCATGAAGTCAAAAAGCTGATTGCCGGCCCGTCGGTGTTCATCTGTGATGAATGTATCGACCTGTGCAACGAAATCATTCGTGACGAGGCGGCGGGCGCGGGCATTGAAGCCGGTCTGTCCAAGTCCGATCTGCCGAGTCCGCAGGAAATCCGCGAAATTCTCGATCAGTATGTAATCGGGCAGGAACGCGCGAAGAAGATCCTTGCAGTGGCCGTTTACAACCACTACAAGCGCCTCAAGCATCTCGACAAGAAGGACGAAATCGAGCTCTCGAAGAGCAACATCCTGCTGATCGGCCCGACCGGTTCCGGCAAGACCCTGCTCGCGCAGACGCTTGCTCGCCTTCTGAACGTCCCGTTCGTTATTGCTGACGCAACGACGCTGACGGAAGCCGGCTATGTCGGTGAAGACGTCGAGAACATCATTCAGAAGCTCCTGCAGAACTGCAACTACGAAGTCGACAAGGCTCAGCGCGGCATTGTTTACATCGACGAAATCGACAAGATCAGCCGCAAGTCGGACAACCCTTCGATCACCCGCGACGTATCGGGCGAGGGTGTCCAGCAGGCCTTGCTGAAGCTGGTCGAAGGTACGATGGCGTCGGTGCCGCCGCAAGGTGGTCGTAAGCATCCAAACCAGGACTTCATCCAGGTCGACACTACTAATATTCTGTTCATCTGCGGCGGCGCGTTCGACGGCCTTGAAAAGGTCATCGTCGACCGTACGGAAAAGACGGGCATCGGTTTTGGGGCCAGCGTCAAGAGCAAGCAGGACCGCGATGCGGGCGAAGTGCTGCGCGAAGTCGAACCGGAAGATCTGATCAAGTTCGGGCTGATTCCTGAACTGATCGGCCGTCTGCCGGTGGTCGCTACGCTCGGCAAGCTCGACGAAGTGGCGCTGATGAAGATTCTCGTCGAGCCGAAGAACGCGCTCGTGAAGCAGTATCACAAGCTGTTCAGCATGGAACGCGTCGAACTCGAGATTCGTCCCGGTGCATTGCAGGCGGTCGCACGCAAGGCAATCCGTCGGAAGACGGGTGCGCGTGGTCTGCGCTCCATTCTGGAACAGGCGTTGCTGGATGTGATGTACGAGTTGCCGACGATGAAAGGGGTTAGCAAGGTCATCATCGACGACAACGTCATCGAAGGCGACGGTAAACCTCTACTGATCTACGAAGACGCACCCAAGGTTGCGGGTTCGAATTGATCGGCTTTAAAGGTTTTGCAAAAAAAGCCGTTCATGGCAACGTGGACGGCTTTTTTGTTTATCTTGGGTTAGGATGGTTGTGTTTCCTTTGGAGTCACTGAACTTTTCCCACACGCGGAGGCCTTGTAATCGTTTTTGCAGGCCTCACCTATCGAACGAACTGATACCACTCATGGGGAAATGAAATGTCAGGAACCCAACTCCTCCCGCCGGAACGCACTACGCTCCCGCTGCTCCCGCTGCGTGATGTAGTCGTTTTCCCGCACATGGTGATTCCGCTCTTCGTAGGCCGCCCGAAGTCGATCAAGGCTCTCGAAGCAGCAATGGAAGGCGGCAAGCACATCATGCTCGTCGCCCAAAAGACGGCTGCCAAAGATGAGCCGACCGAAAAGGACATGTACGAAGTAGGGTGTATTGCCAACATCCTGCAAATGCTGAAGCTGCCGGACGGTACCGTGAAGGTGCTCGTCGAAGGCTTGCAGCGTGCGAAGACGCTCTCGATCGAAGAGCAGGAAACCCAGTTTTCGTGCGAAGTCATGCCGCTCGAACCCGACCACGCCGACAGCGCTGAAACTGAAGCGCTGCGTCGCGCGATCGTGTCGCAGTTCGACCAATACGTGAAGCTGAACAAGAAGATCCCACCGGAAATTCTGACGTCGCTTTCGGGCATCGACGAAGCCGGCCGTCTGGCCGATACGATTGCGGCGCATCTGCCGCTCAAGCTCGACCAGAAGCAACACATCCTCGAGATGTTCCCGGTCATCGAGCGCCTTGAGCATCTGCTCGCGCAGCTCGAAGCCGAGATCGACATCCTGCAGGTGGAAAAGCGCATCCGTGGGCGTGTGAAGCGCCAGATGGAGAAGAGTCAGCGCGAGTACTACCTGAACGAGCAGGTCAAGGCGATCCAGAAGGAACTGGGCGAGGGCGAAGAAGGTGCGGATCTCGAAGAACTCGAGAAGCGCATCACCGCCGCGCGCATGCCGAAGGAAGCCAAGAAGAAGGCCGACTCCGAGTTGAAGAAGCTCAAGCTGATGTCGCCGATGTCGGCAGAAGCCACCGTCGTGCGCAACTATATCGACACGCTGATCGGCTTGCCGTGGCGCAAGAAGAGCAAGGTCAACAACGACCTCACGAATGCTGAACGCGTACTCGATGAAGACCACTTCGGTCTCGAGAAAGTCAAAGAACGCATTCTTGAATACCTTGCTGTTCAACAACGCGTGGACAAGGTCAAGGCTCCGATCCTCTGCCTCGTTGGGCCTCCGGGTGTCGGCAAGACGTCGCTGGGTCAATCGATTGCACGCGCAACGAATCGCAAGTTCGTGCGTATGGCGCTCGGTGGCGTGCGCGACGAGGCCGAGATTCGCGGTCACCGTCGGACCTACATTGGTTCGATGCCTGGCAAGATCCTGCAAAGCCTGACCAAGGTCGGCGTGCGCAATCCGCTCTTCCTGCTCGACGAAGTCGACAAGATGGGCCAGGATTTCCGCGGCGATCCGTCGTCGGCTCTGCTTGAAGTGCTCGATCCGGAACAGAACCATACGTTCGCTGATCACTACGTCGAAGTCGACTTCGATCTGTCGGACGTGATGTTCGTGGCGACGTCGAACTCGCTGAACATTCCGCCGCCGCTGCTCGACCGGATGGAAGTGATCCGTCTGTCGGGTTACACGGAAGACGAGAAGGTCAGCATTGCGCAACGTTACCTGTTGCCCAAGCAGAAGAAGAATAACGGCCTGAAGGAAGGCGAGGTCGATGTCACGGAAACTGCAATCCGCGACATCATTCGTTACTACACGCGTGAAGCGGGCGTACGTTCGCTCGAGCGTGAAATTTCGAAGATCTGCCGCAAGGTCGTGAAGATGCTTCTGCTGAAGAAGGCAGAGGGTGCGGTGACGGTCGACGGCAGCAATATCGACACATTCCTGGGTGTGCGCAAGTACGACTTCGGTCTGGCTGCGAAGGAAAATCAGGTTGGCCAGGTCACGGGTCTTGCGTGGACGGAAGTGGGCGGCGATCTGCTGACCATTGAAGCCGCTGTGATGCCGGGTAAGGGCGTTGTGACTCGCACGGGTTCGCTCGGCGATGTGATGAAGGAATCCGTCGAGGCAGCACGCACGGTGGTTCGTTCGCGTTCGCGTCGTTTGGGGATCAAGGACGAATCGTTCGAGAAGCAGGACATTCACATTCACGTGCCGGAAGGCGCGACGCCGAAGGACGGTCCGTCCGCCGGCATCGCGATGACGACCGCGTTGGTGTCGGTGCTGACCGGTATTCCGGTGCGTGCCAATGTCGCGATGACGGGCGAAATCACGTTGCGTGGTGAAGTGCTGCCGATCGGCGGGCTGAAAGAGAAACTGCTCGCAGCGCATCGCGGCGGTATCAAGCTGGTGCTGATCCCGGAAGAAAACACCAAGGATCTGACGGAGATTCCGGACAACGTGAAGAATGCGATCGAAATCGTGCCGGTTCGCTGGATCGACAAGGTGCTCGAACTCGCGCTCGAACGTGTGCCGCAACCGTTGCCGGAAGAAGAGCCGAAGCCTGCTGCGCCTGTCGCGGCGGAGGCCGGCAAAGACGCCGCAACGGAAGTCGTGAAGCACTAAGCCAACGCGTAGCAAAGTCGGCGCATCAACAAAAGCCCGCGGCATTGTCCGCGGGCTTTTGCTATTTGCAGGCCGCACTCGAGGCGTTGAGGTGGCTTCGTTGTCCCACTCTTTGGACTAATGGCGTCGCGCATAACCAATCGTTTTGCGTCACACCGCCGGGCCGCAAGATTTCGTCATAAAAGCTAACACCAAAGTCCCCTCAGATCCGGCGCAACCCCGCTTGACACAAGGCTTTCGGCCAATTCTAATTGCTTGGCTCGGCGTCCTTGCCGTGCTGTGCTATTACCCGGCGCTATAAAGCGCTACTACGATTGCCCAAAAATATTCTCGGGGGTTGGAATGAATAAAACGGAATTGATCGATCACATTGCACAACAGGCCGACATTTCGAAGGCGGCGGCGGGGCGTGCGCTGGATGCCGTGATCGGTGGCGTCAAAGGCACGTTGAAGAAGGGCGGTTCGGTGACGCTGGTGGGCTTCGGGACGTTTGCAGTTGGCAAGCGCACGGCACGCACGGGGCGTAATCCGCGCACCGGCGCCGCGATCAAGATCAAGGCAGCCAAAGTGCCCAAATTTAGGCCTGGCAAAGCGCTAAAAGATGCGCTAAACTAATCGACTTGCTGCATAAGGGTGGCGCGTTTCGGAAGGCTCAGAATGCTGACGAGCGCGGCGCGACTTAGGTGGTAGAGCGTATACGCAGAACCGCGGAGCGGGTGCTTAGCTCAGTTGGTAGAGCGGCGCCCTTACAAGGCGTAGGTCGGGAGTTCGAGCCTCTCAGCACCCACCAGTTTCCGGTTCGGCATGCAGTACACACGTAGTATAAGGAGTGGTAGTTCAGTCGGTTAGAATACCGGCCTGTCACGCCGGGGGTCGCGGGTTCGAGTCCCGTCCACTCCGCCAGTATCCTTGAAAGGCGAACTCCGGTTCGCCTTTTTTATTGCCCGCTGTTGTAATATCGGGCGTTCTGTTTTTGGCATCCTTAACGCATGCTCGATTTTTTCCGCAATCACAAACGCCTGATGATGTTCATGCTCATCCTCGTCATCGTGCCGGGGCTGGGTTTTGTGGGTATTCAAGGCTTCCGTGGCTTCTTTGACGAGAGCGCCAACGTCGCGAGCGTCAACGGGCACAAGATCACCCGTGCCGAGTATGACGACGCGATGCGTCAACAACTCGACCGCGCACGTCAGATGCTCGGCGCCAACTTCGACATGAAGGTGTTCGACACGCCCGAGCGTCGCAAGCAACTGCTCGACGGCTTGATCGAACAGCGCGTGCTGAACGATGAAACGCAACGTCTTCACCTGACGGCATCCGACGACGCAGTGCGTCGCGTGTTGCTGAACGATCCGGTGATTTCATCGCTCAAGAATCCTGACGGTTCGATCGACGTGAACCGCTACAAGGAACTGCTCGCCATGCAGGGCATGACGCCCGATCAGTATGACGAGCGCGTGCGCTATACGTTAGCCACCCAGCAGTTGCCGGCGAGCATCGAGGGTAGCGCCCTCACGTCGAAGACGCTTGCGCAGAACCTCACGACGCTTGCCGAACAGCAACGTGAAGTGCAAGGTCTCGCGTTCAATCCGCACGACTATCTCGCCAAAATCCAGCCGACTGACGCGCAATTGCAGGCGTACTACGATGCGCATCGCAACGACTTTGCGACGGCCGCCACCGCCACCATCCAATACCTTGTGATGTCGCCGGACGCGCTGGCCGCAGGTCTGCAGCCCTCGGACGCGGATCTGAAGAAGTTCTACGACGACAACATCGCGCACTACCAGACTGCCGCGCAGATGCGCGCGAGCCTGATCCTGGTCTCCGTGGCGCCGAACGCGAGCGCCGACGACAAGGCCAAGGCGAAGCAGAAGGCCGATGCACTGCTGGCGCAGGTCAAGGCGCATCCGGACGACTTCGCGAAGATTGCCGAAGAGAGCTCGCAGGATCCGGCTTCGGCGTCGAAGGGCGGCGATCTTGGCTACTTCGGGCGCGGCATGATGGCCGGTGGTCAGGCATTCGACGACGCTGCATTCAAGTTGAAGAAGGACGAGATCAGCGATGTCGTGCCGACCGATGTGGGCCTGCTGATCCTGAAGGCGACGGATGTGAAGCCGTCGGTCACACAGCCTTTCGACACGGTCAAGGATTCGATTGCCAAGGACCTGAAGACGCAACTCGCGGCCAAGGCGTTCAGCGACGATTCGGACGGTTTTACGTCGGCGGTGTATGAGCAGGCCAAGAGCCTGCAGCCTGCAGCCGACAAGTACAAGCTGCAGATCCAGACCGCTACCGTGACGCCGCAGCCGAACCCTGCGTTGCCGCCCACGAGTCCGCTGAACAACGCGAAGTTTCTCGCGGCGGTCTTTGCGAACGACGCGGTCCAGGCGCATAACAACACGCAGGCCATCGACGCCGGCAACAACACGCTGATCGCTGCTCACGTCACCGCCTACAAGCCGGCAGCCGTGCCGCCGCTCGACACCGTCAAGGATGCTGTGCGTCAGAAGGTCATCGCCGCACAGGCCAATGAGATGGCACATAAGGACGGCATCGCCAAGCTCGCTGAATTGCAGAAGTCGAATGCGACTACTGGCTTTTCGGCGCCGCTGAAGGTCTCGCGCAACGATGCACAGGGCTTGCCGGTCGCTGCACTGAGCGCAATCTACAAGGCCGATTCGCAGAAATTGCCGGCCTACGTGGGCGTCGATCTGGGTGATGCGGGCTATGCGGTGTATCGCGTGAATGCGGTGTTGCCTGGTGCGCCGGTCGATCCGCGCCGTCTCGTCGCCGCGCAGCAGGAGATCGCGCAGTCGGAAGCGCAATCCGAAGTCGAGGCTTATGTCGAAGCACTGCGCGCGCGCTCGAAAATCAAGTTCTACGGCTCGCTGGATAGCGCTCAATCGGGCGGCGACTGATAGACCCGAAATCGACGCTTGGGGCGTGCAGCGAGTCGCACGCACCCATCAGGGAGTCACAAAAAAACCCCGCATTTTTTGCGGGGTTTTTTCTTATCTGGCGAGCTTCGCCAGAGGCGTTGTTGAGGGGAGCCTTAGAGGCAAGCGCTGATCGAACTGGTTGCGTCGCTACTCGCGCCGCCGCCACCGCTGCGGAAGCCAACCCACGAGCCCGTGCCATTGCCCGGACGCACCACAGCGGCCGCGCCGCCAGGCGGTTGCTGGCCCGGTACATACACGTCGACAGCCTGATCGTTTGCCAAGGTGGCTTGTGAGACGACCTGCTGTTGAGTACTGTCTGCCCACTTGTGGGCGATACATTGCGCGACGGCTGCAGGAGGTTGCTGGCTTTGTCCCACGGACTGGACGCCAACCGGCGGTTGAGCGGCGCAGGCAGAGATTGCCACGGTCAAAGCGATAAGCGGTAAGTATTTCACGTCATCTCCTCACAAAAGCGCTCAAAAACGAGCCGGATTTCGCGGTTAGCGAAAGTGTCTGATCGACCTTCCCCGTGCGCGTTCCTCGCTCGTTCGCAACAAGTTGTAAGAAGCTTGTCAGTGTGAGGAACCCGTGCGCAACAACGGCTTAACGGTCGGCCACACGTTGTCAAGTAGCACGGGCTGTGCCTGCTGGGTCGGATGCATCTGATCCGCCTGGAACATGTCGGGTTTGTCCGCGATGCCGGCAAGCAGAAACGGCACGAGGGAGACGTGCAGGTCCTTCGAGATCTGCTCGTAGACCCCGTGGAACTTTTGCGTGTAGTCGGGGCCGTAATTGGGTGGCACGTACATGCCGATCAGCACGACCTTTGCATGGGCTTGTTGTGCCTGTTCGACGATCGTGCGCAAGTTGTCCTCGGTGGTCGCCAAGGGGACGCCGCGCAGCGCATCGTTGGCGCCCAGTTCGACGATCACGATGCCCGGTTTGAGCCGTTGTATCAGTTCGGGCATGCGCGCGCGCCCACCGCTTGTCGTGTCGCCGCTGATGCTTGCATTTGCAACGCTATAATCGATCCGCTCATTGGCAAGACGCTGGCGCATCAACGCGACCCAGCCCGTATCGCGGGGCAAGCCATACTCGGCTGAAATGCTATCGCCGAGAACCATGATGACCGGTTTGGCCGTCTCGGCCGCATTGGGTGGATTGGCGGCACGGGCCGCAAGCGGTATTGCCGTCAAGGCCATCATGAAGAGGCCAGCGGCTATGTTCGAAGCGGCGGCGCGCGGCGCAGCCGGGCGCACTTTCAACCTACGCCTCACCATGCAAAAGAAAACTGATCCAGTCATCGAAGTGCGGGGATTGTGCAAGAGGGTTAAGGATGCGACGGGCGAACTGACGATTCTCGATCATATCGATCTTTCCATCGAGGGCGGCAGCAGCGTTGCGATTGTCGGCGCATCCGGGTCCGGCAAGTCTACGCTGCTCGGTCTGCTTGCAGGATTGGACAGTGCGACCTCGGGGTCGGTTCGGCTGCTCGGTCAAGAGATCACCGAGTTGAGCGAGGACGAGCGCGCCGCATTGCGCAATGGCTCGGTCGGCTTCGTATTCCAGTCTTTCCAGTTGATGCCGCATCTGACGGCGCTCGAGAATGTGACTTTGCCGCTCGAGTTGCAAGGCGGTATCAGCTCACGCGATGCGGCGGCGAGGGCGCGCGGCTTGCTCGAACAGGTGGGGCTGGGGCAGCGTACGCGTCACTATCCCAAGCTGCTGTCGGGAGGTGAGCAGCAGCGCGTTGCGTTGGCGCGCGCGTTCGTGACGCATCCGGCTATTCTCTTTGCTGACGAACCGACCGGCAGCCTCGACGCAGCCACGGGCCACGCGGTGATCGATCTGATGTTCGAGATGAACCGGGCCAACGGCGCGACGCTGATCCTCGTCACGCACGATATCGAACTCGCGCGCCGTTGCGATACCACGGTGACGATCGAGGCAGGGCGCCTCGCCTGAGACGCTGCCTGCCCTGCCCCGACACCGACCCCGCGCGGTTCACATACTCAACGCTTCAAAGCTGCCCGAGCGCGTGCGATCAATCCCGAGGTCGACGAATCGTGCTTCGCCGGATCGACGCTCGCTGAGGTCAGATCGGCTTCCACCACCTTGCCGAGAATCTTGCCCAGCTCGACGCCCCATTGATCGAACGAGTTGATGTTCCATACCGTGCCCTGCACGAGTACCTTGTGCTCGTAAAGCGCGATCAGTGCGCCGAGCGAACGCGCGGTCAGCGCCTCCAGGATAATCGTGCTCGACGGACGGTTGCCCGGGAACATCAGATGCGGCGCCAGTTCCGGCTTGTCCGGACCCGCTACCTTCTTCGCTTCCTCGAGCGTACGGCCGAGCATCAACGCTTCGCTTTGTGCGAAGCAGTTTGCCAGCAGCTTCGGATGATGGCTCGCCAGCGGATGCTCGGGCGTGAGCACGGCGATGAAGTCGATCGGTACGATCGTCGGGCCCTGGTGCAGCATCTGAAAAAATGCGTGCTGGCCGTTCGTGCCCGGCTCGCCCCACGTGACGGCTGAAGTCGGATAGTCGACCATCGCGCCATCGAGACGTGCTGACTTGCCGTTGCTTTCCATCTCCAGTTGCTGAAGATACGACGGCAGGTAATGCATCGCCTCGGAATACGGCGCGACCAGGTAGCTTTGCGATCCGAAGAAGTTGCGATACCAGATGCCGATCATCCCAAGCAGCACCGGCAGGTTGCGCTCGAGCGGCGCCTCGCGGAAGTGCTTGTCCATGTCGTCCGCGCCGGCGAGCAGTTCGTCGAACTGCTTCGGTCCGATCGAGATCATGATCGAGAGGCCGACGGCCGACCACAGCGAATAGCGGCCGCCCACCCAGTCCCACATCTGGAAGACGTTCTCTTTGGCGATGCCGAACTTGACGACTTCAGCCGTGTTGGCCGACACGCCGACGAAGTGCTTCGCGAGCGCGTTTTCCGGGCAGCCTTTCTCGATGAACCAGTCGCGCAGCGAGCGCGCGTTGGTCATGGTTTCGAGCGTAGTGAAGGTCTTCGAGACGATGATGGCGAGCGTCTCTTCCGGGTCGATCTCCTGCATGACGCGGTAGAGATCGGCGCCGTCGACGTTCGACACGAAATGGCTGGTGATCTCCGGTGAGGCGAGGTGATGCAGCGCATTTGTCACCATCTTGGGACCGAGATCCGAACCGCCGATACCGATATTCACGACATAGCGAATCCGCTTACCGGTATAGCCCGTCCATTCGCCGCTGCGAATCTTGTCGGCAAACGCCGCCATCTTGGCGCGTTCGGCCACGACTTCGGCATGGAACGGCGCGTTCGGATCGGAGGCCCGCAGCGCCGTGTGCAGCACCGCGCGGCCTTCCGTCGGGTTGACGATCTCGCCGGCAAACATGGCGTCGCGGCGTTTCTCGACGCCCGCTTCACGGGCCACCTGTACGAGCAGCTTGAGGGTTTCGTCCTTGATGCGGTGTTTCGAGAAATCGGCCGTGAGTCCGCCGCCTGCGTAGGCGAAGCGTTCGGCACGGGTGGGAGCGGGATCGTTCGCGGGGGCGAACCAGTCGCGCATATGCTCATTGCGGATCTTGTCGTAATGGGCTTGCAGCGAGGACCAGGCGGGGAGCGTGTTCAACGTCATGAGATCGTCCGTCTAACGAAGGGGCACGAAAGAAAGGCAGTGCGCGCTAGGCGCAGCCGGTGGGATGCTCTGGCGCGCTGTCGGAGCTGCGGGTTCGCAACGGTTCCCTGCCTGACAGCGCAGTACTTCAGTATAGCGGCCTTGACGGGAAGCGGGCAGGCAGTTCGACATCGGGTTCAGATAGCGGGATCGGGGCGGAACGAGCGTCGCCCACTGCCCGAGCCCATCAAGGTCAAATTCGATTTCCGCGTCAGGCTGTTCAGGCTGGATAGAACATCCGGTTCAGCAGTTTGCGTACCATCGGCGCCAGTTCGCCGGCCGTCAAACCGGCGGGGCCGTCGCCCTGGGCTGTCAGCGTGTCGGCGGCGAGGCCGTGCAGATACACGCCTGCGAGTGCCGCCTCGTACGGCGGCAAGCGCTGGGCCAACATTGCGCCGATGATGCCGCCGAGCACGTCGCCGGTGCCGCCTGTCGCCAGCGCGGCGTTGCCGGTCGGATTAACCGCGAGCCGGCCGTCCGGCGCGCCAACGACCGTGCCCGTACCTTTCAGCACGATGACGCAGGCGAAGCGCGCGGTCAGCGCACGCGCGGCAGCCAGCCGGTCGCGCTGCACGGTGGGGACGTCGCAGCCGAGCAGTCGCGCCGCCTCGAGCGGGTGCGGCGTCAGCACGCAGGGATCGCCCTTTGCACCACGGGCGGCGACTTTTGCGGCAAGCGCAGGATCCTTCGAGACCAGGTTCAACGCGTCCGCGTCCAGCAGTTTAGGGACGTCGAGCGGCAGCACATCGTGCAGTGCCTGGGTCGCGCGGTCCCGATGACCCATGCCGCAGCCGATCGCCAGCGCGTCCATCTTGTCGAGCGGCAGATCGTCGATGGCGTGCAGCATCAACTCGGGATGCGGTGGATCGTAGGGCGGGGCGCCTGCGCCAAGCAGTGCCACGTGAATTTTCCCGGCGCCGCAGTGAAGCGCTGCGCGAGCCGCAAGAATCGGCGCGCCGCACATGCCGGTGTCGCCGCCTACCACGGCGAGGCTGCCGAACGAGCCCTTGTTGGTCGAGAAATCGCGCGACGGCAGGAACGGCGCGAATAGCGCCGGGGCATTGAGTTGCACGCCGCCGGTACGAGGGGCAGCGGCCGCCGTGTCGAGGCCGATCGGCGCGACGGTTACCGCGCCGGCCAGATCGCGCCCCGAAGCCATGAAGAGGCCCGGCTTGGCGCCGATGAACGTTACCGTGTGCGTGGCTCGCACGCCCGTGCCGGAGCCGACCACGTTGCCTGTTTCGCTATCGAGGCCGCTCGGCACATCGAGCGCCAGCACCCGGCCTTGCCGCTTCGCGCGCTGTGACAACTGCTGAGCGAGCGTGGCGAAGATGCCTTCGAGCGGCCTGGTCAGGCCGATCCCGAACATGCCGTCGACCAGCCAGCCGAAGCGCTCGAACGAGTCCGGCGCCGACGTGCTGATCGGAACGCCTGCCGCGCGCGCCTCGCCGAGCGCCCAGCGGGCGTCGTCCGGTTTGACTTCGACGGGCATGCAGACTTCGACCGCGATGCCGGCGGTATGCAACTCGGTGGCGACCACCAGCGCATCGCCGCCGTTGTTGCCAGGACCCGCGACGATCCAGACCGTCGCGGCAGAATCGGTCGAGCGTGCCGACGCGATCTGCCCGGTCAGGAACAGCGCGGCGGCGCGGCCGGCACGCGCCATTAGCTCGTGGGGCGGCAGCGTAGCCGCTGCGCTGACTTCGAGCGCACGCAGATCGGCGACGCTCAGAAGGGCGAGCGGTCGGTCGTGCGTGTCAAGCAGGGTGGAGGGGTCGGACGGATTGGTGGGGCTAACAGATGCGGCTTCGTTCATGGCGGCGTCAAGCGATGGCCCGGGCGGGCACGGAACCGTCATGGTAGTGCGAATGCACGTAGGGAGTGGAACTGTTCGGCCAGGTTTCGTCGCGTTACGGCGCCCGAAGAGTCCTCAGGGCTGCCTCAGACTCAGTACCGAAACCGCTCCGGCCGTAACGCGGCAAGCGTATCCGCCGGCAATTCAGGCGCGCTGCCGCCGATCAGATCCGCCACCAGTTTCGCGGCCCCGCAGGCGAGTCCCCAACCTGCTGGTCCGTGCCCCACGTTGACGAACAGACGCGGATGCAATGCATTGC
>Ga0302305_1000822_pt1 | contig 18293 bp, 15 predicted proteins | sample III_Palsa_E2_3_FD_198764 | JGI IMG/M metagenome (GOLD analysis project Ga0302305, IMG submission 198764) | Peat permafrost microbial communities from Stordalen Mire near Abisko, Sweden - III_Palsa_E2_3 | ecosystem: Environmental > Terrestrial > Soil > Palsa > Peat permafrost | place: Sweden... | reverse complement strand
CCCACAGTGTAGACGTTGGCGGAGGCTTGATAGATTCGTTGTGGCGGAATCGATCCCCTCAGCGGCAAAAATCGGGTTTTATTTCTGGATGTCTCTGTGGATGGGTTGGAGAAAGTGCTGGAAAGTTTGTTGCCGCTATGGAAAGCGTACCTCAGCGGCTAAAGCCGTCTTTGTGCGAGATGTTCTATGGCACGGCTGAAGCCGTGCCCTTAACGAAACAAGACTTTTCGGTGGTCTCTGAAACCCCTCCCCTTCAAAGTTGCAACGTTCAGCAGCCTCTGGCTCCTGGTCTTTTCTGACTTAGAGAGATGGAACAGGGGCGACGGAGGCGGGGTAATAGACCGCCCAGCCGCTGGCGATGCTGCGTTTGACGAGGTCGGGGGAGGGGTTGACGGGGAAGGCACCGGTGGCGATGGAGAGCATGGCGGCGTCGTGGACGGAGTTGCCGAAGACGGCGTCGGGTGCGGTGATGCCGACGCGGTTGAGGGAGGCTACTTTGCCTTCGTCGGTGGGGACGTCGAGGAGACGCTCGGTGGCGACGTTGTTTTCCATGGCGACGCGGGCTGCGAGGACGCGGTTGGCGGGGATGTTGAAGCGCTTGACGCCTTCTTCAATGACCCAATCGCAGGTGGAGCTGACGGCCCAGATGTCAACGCCGTTGGCCTGGAGGTCGGTGACGAGCTGGAGCATCTCGGGGAAGATGTTGCGCTCGATGTGGTTGGCGAAGAAGTCGGCGGCGGCGCGGCGGAGTTCGGACTCGCGGAGGCCGTGGTAGACCTGCACCATTTCGCCGCAGATGGCTAGCTCGGAGACGTCGCCACGCTTGTAGCCGGCGTAGCGGTTGTTGAGCCACTCGGTGGCTTCGCGAGAGAGCAGGCCGGTGTCCATGGTCCAGCGCATGAAGGTGGAACCGGCGTCGCCGGACCAGAGGGTGCCGTCGCAGTCGAAGACGGCGACTTTGGGCGAGAGGGCGTGGACGTTGGCGTGGAACTGCCCGGTAGTGAGGGTGGTGGCAGTGGTCGGGAGGGACGATAGATCAGTCAAACAAAACTCCAAATGCGAAACGGATAAAAGACTAGTAGAGCAGCAACAGTGTTGGATGCCAAGTGGAAGGATGGGGTGAAGCTGGAGTCGCCAGACCCACAGGCGTAAGTTTGATAGGCTTCAGAACGTGGGGCTGTGGCCGGAGGTGAGAAGGCTTAGCTCGAAGGGATTGGAAAAGAATGTTGGATAAGAACCGCTTGTTTCCTGCTGAAGGCGCTGCGCGCGCTGTTGCCGCGAAGTTGTATGAGACTGTTCGTGACCTGCCGATCATTAGCCCGCATGGGCATACCGATCCGCAGTGGTTTGCGGAGAATAAGCCGTTTCCGAACCCTACGGCTTTGTTTCTCCAGCCGGATCATTACATCTTCCGGATGCTGTATTCGCAGGGGATTTCGATGGAATCACTTGGAATTCCGCAGGTGGATGGCAAGCAACAAGCCGATCCGCGCGAGGTGTGGCGGATTTTTGCGAAGAATTATTACTTGTTTCGTGGGACGCCTACCCGGCTCTGGATCGACTATGCGTTCAGCGAGCAGTTTGGGTTGAAGGAACGGTTGTCGGCTGAGAATGCGGATGAGTACTACGACGTGATCGCCGCGAAGCTGGAGACGCCGGAGTTTTTGCCGCGGGCTCTGTTCGACAAGTTCAAGATTGAAGTGCTGGCTACGACCGATGCAGCGGTGGATTCGCTGGAGTATCACCGGGCGATCAAGGCGAGTGGATGGAAGGGACGTGTGTTGCCGACGTTCCGTCCGGATGCCGTGGTGGATGCCGAGTATCTGGGCTTTCAGGACAACCTGAAGAAGCTGGGTGAGGTGAGCGGCGAGGATGTGTCGAGCTGGAAGGGTTATCTGGCTGCGTTGCGGAAGCGGCGTGCGTTCTTCAAGGAGAATGGCGCGACGGCTACCGATCATGGGCATCTGACGGCGTTGACGGCTGATCTTTCGTTGAGTGAAGCTACCGCGCTGTATGAGCGGATCTATACGGGCAAGTTTTCGCATGGCGATGTGGAGTTGTTCCAGGCGCAGATGCTGACGGAGATGGCCGGGATGAGCGTGGAGGATGGGCTGACGATGCAGCTTCATCCGGGTTCGATCCGGAACCACAATTTGAAGGTGTATGAGAAGTTTGGGCGGGACAAGGGAGCGGATATTCCTTCGCCTACGGAGTATGTGCGGAGCCTGCGTCCGCTGCTGAATAAGTATGGGAACGAGACAGGGTTTACGCTGATTTTGTTCACGCTGGATGAGTCGACGTTTAGCCGTGAGCTGGCGCCGTTGGCGGGGCACTATCCTTGCCTGAAGCTGGGGCCGCCGTGGTGGTTCCATGATTCTCCTGAGGGGATGATGCGGTTCCGCGAGACGGCTACGGAGACGGCTGGTTTTTACAATACCGTCGGTTTCAATGACGATACGCGGGCGTTTTTGTCGATCCCGGCGCGGCATGATGTGGCGCGCCGCGTGGATTGTGCGTTCCTGGGACGGCTTGTGGCCGAGCATCGGTTGGATGAGGCGGAAGCGTTTGAGGTGGTGAAGGATTTGACCGTGAATCTGGTGCGGAAGGCTTACAGGCTGTAGGGCAGGCCATAGGGAGTAGGAAACAGGGAGTAGGCGCAAGGTGGTGGTATCGCCTGTGTCTACTCTTTTCTTTTTGTTGCAAAGTTCTAAGGCAAGGCTACGGTTGGAGCGGGTTTAGCCAGCGGAGGTTGGGGAAGCGGGCGAAGTCGCGGTCGTTGGTGTGGACAATGGCGCCGTGCTCCAGGGCAATGGCGGCGATGGCAACGTCGGTAATGAAGTTGCCGGAGGCGCGGGTATCCACTCCAAGTTGCTGGAGGAGGTTCCAGTGGCGGTCGCCTGGATGAAGGATCCGGACGTGTGGAAGGGCGAGCCACGAATCTACGATCTCGGTGGTTTGCCGGAAGGTGGCGGGTCTGGGGTGGATAGCGGGGTTGGTCATGAAGCGCAGAAAGGCGTAGATGGAAAGAATGGGGAGCCCGACTGCTTCCGAGGACGACAGGAGTTCTTCCAACCAAGCCTTGCTGGCTTTGTGAAGTTTCGAGGTGGGATGGTTTGCGTAGATAAGGAGGTTGGCATCCGGAGCGATCATTGTGCGACGGGTCTCTCAGCTTCTTCCAGGATGTCCTCAATCTTCATGCCTTCCCATTTTTTCCATTGCTCTGCCGTGAGGCCAGTATCGAGCGGCTTGACGACGAAACGCTTCGGCTTGGGTGGGTTGGCGGCCTGAATGAGGCCGGAACGCAGGACGCGGTTGACGGTCTGCTTCATGGGCTCGTTGGCGCGGCGGTTTTCCTTTTCGAGGAGGCTGGCTACATCGTCGTCGATGGTGAGGGTTGTTCGCACATCATGATGCTTGCAGGTGAGGCATCATGATGTCAAGGGTAGGCTTCTTTGGCTTGGTGTTGGCCCCAGTGCTCGGATTGGAGGGGTGGGAAGGAGTGGTGCGGCCAAAATCGTTGCGTGCCAATTTGCGGCTTTTCTGTTCTATCGAAGTTTGAAGAAGCTCTGTAGGATTGCAAGGCCGAGGATGTTTCTACTCTTCGGTTGCTGAGTTGGACTAAGGAGACAAACGTTTGCGCATTCCTCAGATTGCTTTTGGCTTGATGTCGTTGGGGTTGTTTTCTGCTGTTGCTTCGGCGCAGGGTGGAGTGGATGCTTCGGCGCCGTACAAGAACCCTAGCCTTAGTGTGGAGCAGAGGGTGGCTGACCTGTTGCCTCGCATGACGCTGGAGGAGAAGGTTTCCATGCTGAGCGGGTCCGGTTGGATGGAGAGCACGGGGGTGCCGCGTTTGGGGATTCCTGAGATCAAGATGGCGGATGGCCCGATGGGGATACGGCTGTGGACGGGGTCTTCGGCGGTCACGAGCGTTGAGGGGCAGGTGCATAGCTTCAGCAGTACAGCGTTTCCGGCGGGGATTGATGTTGCGGCGTCGTGGGACCCCGCGCTGGCGCGTGAAGAGGGCCAGGCGATTGGGCAGGAGGTTGCCTCGGTGGGGCGGGATATGATTCTTGGGCCAACGGTTAACATCCAGCGGACGCCGCTTTGGGGACGCAACTTTGAAAGCTATGGAGAAGACCCGTTTCTGAGCGGGAAGCTGGCGGTGGGGTACATCCAGGGAGTGCAGGGAGAAGGAGTGATTCCTTCGGTGAAGCACTTTGTGGTGAACAACGAGGAGTTTGAGCGGCACCGCATTGATGTAGAGGTAAGCGAGCGGGCGTTGCATGAGATTTACTTTCCGGCGTTTGAGGCGGCGATCAAGGATGGGCATGTTTGGGTGGTGATGTCGTCCTACAACAAGGTGAATGGCGTGTATGCGGCGGAGAGCCCGCTGCTGAAGCAAGAGCTGTATCAAGCGCTTGGGTTCAAGGGATTTGTGATCTCCGATTGGGGAAGCACGTACAGCACGGCAGGGACTGTGAATGCCGGGATGGCTTTGGAGATGCCGGGTGGGCCGCCGATGCGACGCTGGCTTGCAGCACCTGGGCCGAAAGAAGCGGGGAACGATGGTGGCTATCTGGCTTCGGAAAAGGTTTTGCCGCTGGTGAAGGATGGAACGATTCCGGTGGCGAATGTGGATGAGAATGTTGGACGCATTCTTACCGTCCTTTTTGAGTCGGGACAGTTTGACCACCCGCATGTGGGTGGTGTTGCCATCGATACGGCGGCGCAACGTGCGGTCGCGCGGAAGATCGCGGACGAAGGCATTGTGTTGTTGAAGAATGACGGTGCGGTATTGCCGCTGAAGCCGTCGAAGCTGCATTCGATTGCGGTAATTGGACCGAGTGCGGCGACGGCTCGCATTGGTGGCGGTGGAAGCGGGCTGGTGTTTGCGAAGGGTGTGGTGTCGCCGCTGGAGGGGATCAAACAGCGTGCGGGAGGCGTGCAGGTGCGCTATGCGCTGGGCGTCGCCATGCAGGGAGAGGAAGGTAGCTCGGATACGGCTGAGGCGCGGAAGAAGCTGTTGGATGAGGCTGTGGCGGCGGCGAAGGCGTCGGATGTTGCGCTGGTGTTTGTGGGGTACTCGTGGAAGCTGGAGACGGAGGGTCACGACAGGCCGAATATGGATTTGCCTGCGGGGCAGGATGAGCTGATCCAGGCGGTTGCGGCGGTCAATAAGAAGACCATTGTTGTGTTCAACGCTGGGGACTCGGTGGGGGTGATGAAGTGGATTGATCGGGTGCCGGGCCTGGTGGATGCGTGGTATGGCGGGGAAGAGGGTGGGAATGCGATTGCCGATGTGTTGTTCGGGGATGACAACCCTTCGGGGAAGCTGCCGTTTACGTTTCTGCGGAAGCTGGAAGACTCGCCGAGCTATGGGAATTATCCCGGCGTGAATCTCCATGTGAAGTATGCGGAAGGGATTTATGTGGGCTACCGGTACTTTGACAAGCACACGGAGACGACGCCGTTGTTTCCGTTTGGCTATGGGCTTTCGTACACGTCGTTTGCTTTGAGCAAGCTGGAGGTGCCGAAGACGATAACTGGTGAGACGACCGCGACGGTGCGGGTTACGGTGAAGAATACGGGGGATCGGAAGGGCGCGGAGGTGGTGCAGATGTATCTCGGAGACCCGGGTGCGTCGGTGGACAGGCCAGTGCGGGAGTTGAAGGGGTTTGAACGGGTGGAGCTCGAGGCGGGGGAAAGCAGGACTGTCAGCTTTGCCATCGATCGCAGGGCGCTTTCGTTCTATAGCACGGAACATCATGCTTGGATGGCGGAGCCGGGCAAGTTTGAGGTTTATGTGGGGACGTCTTCGAGGGAGCTTCCATTGCAGGGGAGTTTTACTTTGGTGAAGTAGGGTTCGTGGTGAGGGATTAGGTTGTGTCTGACGAATCGGGGTTGCCCTCTGTAATAGGAGTGCCGCCGGATGAGAGAGCATACCCCAGGGGCTAAAGCCCGAATTTTCGCAGGGTTATGAGACCCAAGGCTAAAGCCTTGGGATACCCAGAAGCAAAAACAACGGCAAGGACGATTCGTGGGACACTACCTAATACAAGGGCTGGGGTGATGCTAACGCGGATTGGCAGATGGGGTGAGTCCGGCTTTATGGATCGGGCCTACAGCCCTTGGTTCTTTGGCGTGGTGCGACGAGGGGCTTTGCCCCTCGCTGGTATAGGGCGGGCCTTTGGCCCTCGACCTTCTCTTTGGTCCTCAACCTTCTGCCTTTATAGCAACGGAGAAACCTTCTATGAAGCGTTTTCTGTGGATTGGTGCGTGGGCATAAAATGGTTGGTCTATGAGTCTTTTCTTTGCTGCTGGATCGCCCACTACGGAAATGTCTCCTGCTGAAATCAAGGCGGGGTTGTTTGAAGCGCTGTCGAAACTTGGCGATCGTAAGAAGGTGCTGGCGGTGCCGCCGGACTTTACGCGGTTTCACTCCAAGGCCGGTGAGCTTACCGAGATGGCGTGGGAGTTCTATGGCGACAAGCTGACCGATGTGTTGCCTGCGCTGGGTACGCACACGGCGATGCCGGATGAGCAGATTGCGACCATGTTCGGGAAGACGCCGCGGGGGTTGTTTCGCGTGCACGACTGGCGGAACGACATTGTGACGCTGGGTGAGATTCCGGGCGAGTTCATGCTCGAGGTGAGCGAAGGCAAGCTGGATTATCCGTGGCCGGCGCAGGTGAACAAGCTGCTGCGGGATGGTGGGTTTGATTTGATCCTGAGCATTGGGCAGGTGGTGCCGCATGAGGTTGTCGGCATGGCCAATGGCAGTAAGAATATTTTTATTGGTACCGGCGGCGTGATGGGGATTCATCGGTCGCACTTTCTGGGTGCGGTGTATGGCATGGAACGCATGATGGGACGCGCGGATACTCCGGTGCGGCGGGTGCTGAACTATGCGAGTGAGCACTTTGGGCCGTTGCTGCCGCAGATTGTTTATGTGCAGACGGTGGTGAACAAGAATGCCGCGGGCGAGCTGGTGATGCGCGGGATGTATATCGGCGACGATACGGAGTGCTTTGAGAAGGCTGCCGAGCTTAGTTTGAAGTGCAACTTTCTGATGATGGATCGCGAGATCAAGAAGGCTGTGGTGTTTCTCGATCCACATGAGTTTCATTCGACGTGGCTAGGGAATAAGAGCGTGTATCGGACGCGCATGGCGTTGGCCGATGGCGCGGAGCTGATTGTGCTGGCGCCGGGGGTGCATGAGTTTGGCGAAGACAAGAAGATTGACGAGCTGATTCGGAAGTATGGGTACTGTGGGACGCCGGCGACGCTGCAGGCGGTGAAGGACGATGCGGATCTGGCGGGGAATCTGAGCGCCGCCGCGCATTTGATTCATGGGTCGAGCGAGGGTCGGTTTACGATTCGGTACTGTCCGGGGCATCTGACGCAGAAGGAGATTGAGAGCGTCCACTTTGAGTATGGCGATCTGGCCGAGTACACGCGGAAGTATGATCCCGAAGTGCTGAAGGATGGGTGGAACGTGGTCGATGGGGAGGAGATTTTCTATATCTCGAACCCAGGGCTGGGGTTGTGGGCGTATAAGGGGCGGTTTGGGAAGTAGCAAAGGACAGGCAGTAGGGAATAGGGAGTAGGAAAACAACGGCAAAGGCTAAATGCGGGGGGCTCGCAGCTGCGCCTCGCATAATGCCGCGAGGGTTCGGTCGAGATGACAGGCTCTGTGTGGGTTTTTAGGGCTGTCTGACGCGAGACTTGCGCTGTCTGACTGGAAATAGGTATTCTGGCAGACGGTGACGGGCGCTGAGGCGCACGCGTGACGAGTGGAGACTGAAATGAGTGAAGGTTTGAAGCTGCCGAAGTTTTCGGTGGGAGTTGGGGATCGTTTTGCGCACCAGGCGAAGGCGCAGTTGGCGGCTTGTATCAAGGCGGGCGAGCAGGGTGTTGAGGTTGTTCCGGTGTGGAACAAGTCGAACCGCGAGCACATGATTATCGGCACTGATCCGAACCAGACGCGCAAGGCTGCGGATGCGGCGGTGAAGGAGCTGGGCTGGTCGAAGCCGTATTTTCTGGATGCCGACCACATCAATTTGAAGACGGTGGACCGGTTTATTGCGCCGTGTGACTTTTTTACGCTGGATGTTGCCGATGAAATCGGTAAGGCAGCGAAGCCTGAGGATGTGGACGCGTTTGTGACGCGGCATCCGGAGTTGGTGGGTACGGTGACGATTCCGCGGATTGCGGAGCCGTTCCAGACCGATGTGGCGTTTGTGAAGGGCGTGGCGAACAAGTTCCTGGCGGCTGTGCAGGATGCTGGGAAGATTTACCGGTATCTCGTGGAGAAGAAGGGCGAGGGCAAGTTTGTGCCTGAGGTTTCGATGGATGAGACCGATGCGCCGCAGACGCCGGTAGAGCTGCTGATTATTCTGGCGGCGATTGCGGATGAGAAGATCCCGATCCAGACGATTGCGCCGAAGTTTACGGGCCGCTTCAACAAGGGTGTGGACTATGTGGGCGACGTTGCCCAGTTCACCAAGGAGTTTGAGGAGGACCTGGCGGCGATTGCATTTGCGATCAAGCGCTATGGTCTGCCGGAGAACTTGAAGCTGAGCGTTCACTCGGGATCGGATAAGTTTTCGATCTACAAGGCGATTCATGATGCGGTGGTGAAGTTCGATGCCGGCGTGCATTTGAAGACGGCTGGGACGACGTGGCTGGAAGAGCTGATCGGGTTGGCTGAGGCTGGTGGCGATGGATTGCTGATTGCGAAGGAGGTTTATCGCGAGGCCTATGCGCACTCGGATGAGCTGAGAGCGCCGTATGCGACGGTGATCGACATTGACGATGCGAAGCTGCCGAAGCCGGAGGAAGTGGAAGGCTGGACGAGCGAGCAGTTTACGTCGGCGTTGCGGCATGATCAAAGCAATGCAGCGTATAACCCGAGCTTCCGCCAGTTGCTGCATGTTGGCTTCAAGGTTGCGGCGAAGATGGGCGACAAGTATCTGAAGGCACTGGAAGCGAATGAAGATGTGATCGCGAAGAATGTGACGACGAACTTGTACGACCGGCATATTCGACCGGTGTTTTTGGGCAAGTAAGGGTGTGACGGCGAGGCGCGGGCATGATGCTCGCGCCTTGTGCGTTGTAGTGCTGTTATCGTAGAGTTCAAACGGTTTTATAAAGGCGTGTGAGGCGTTAATGATTGTTGTGTTGATGGGCGTGAGTGGATCAGGAAAGACGACCATTGGCACGCTGCTGGCGGAACGTACGGGCACGGTGTTTGCGGATGCGGACGACTATCATCCGCTGGCGAACAAAGAGAAGATGGCGGCGGGGCATCCGCTGAATGATGACGACCGGCAGCCTTGGCTGGAGACGCTGAACAAGCTGATGGTGGGCTGGTTTGAAGCAGGCAAGGGCGGCGTACTGGCCTGCTCTGCACTGAAGGACAAGTACAGGAAGACTCTGGCGAGTGGGATGCCGGAGGGTACGGTTTCGTTTGTGCTGCTGGATGGATCGAAGGAGTTGATCGCGGAGCGGTTGGCGCAGCGGCAGCATGAGTATATGAATCCAAAGCTGCTGGAGAGCCAGTTGGCTACGCTGGAGAAGCCGTCGGATGCGTTGTGCGTGGTGAATGATCGAACGCCGGATGAGATTGTGGATGAGATTTTGAAGCATGTTGCAGGGAATAGGCAGTAGGGAACAGGGAATAGAAAGACGGAAACAGATTCCCTTCGGGAATGACAGAAAGAAAAGCAAGAGCTTTGAACGCAGAGGACGCGAAGGAAGAACGCAAAGGTCGCGGCGGCGATTGTCGCTGAGTGCAAACGAAGATTGAAACGAAGAAAGTAGAGGCAAAGACTATGGCATCGAAGTTGTTTGATTTGAAGGGTAAGACGGCGGTTGTGGTTGGTGGGACATCGGGCATTGGGCTCGCGATGGCGATTGGGCTGGCTGAGGCTGGAGCGAATGTGGTGGCGAGCTCGCGGCGTGCGGAGCAGGTGGATGAAGCCGCGACGAAGATTGAGTCGAAGGGCGTGAAGAGCCTGAGGCTGACGTCGGATGTGGGCGATCGTGCGAGCCTGGAAGCGCTTTGCGAAGGTACGCTGAAGGAGTTTGGCAAGGTCGATATCTTGATCAACTGCGCGGGCAAGATCAAGCGTGCGCCGACCGTGGATTTTCCTGAGGACGTGTGGCAGGACATTATGGACACGAACGTAACGGGAACGCTGCGGGCGTGCCAGATCTTCGGCAAGCACATGCTGGAGAAGGGCTATGGGCGGATCATCAATATCGCTTCGCTAAATACGTTTGTGAGCTTGAAGGAAGTGACGGCTTATGCCTGCTCGAAGGCGGCTGTTGGTGCGCTGACGAAGTCGCTGGCGGTGGAGTGGAGCTCGCATGGTGTGACGGTGAATGCGATTGCTCCGGGTGTGTTTCGCACGGCCCTGAACGCGGAACTGCTGGATAAGAGCGAGCGTGGCAAGGAACTGCGGATGCGGACACCAATGGGACGCTTTGGTGCGACTGAGGAGCTAGTTGGATCGGCGATCTTCCTGGCTTCGGATGCTTCGGCGTTTGTGACTGGTGAGATCCTGGTGGTCGATGGCGGGTTCCTGGCTAGCGGTGTGAATCAGTAGAACAGTTAACAGCGAATAGTTAACAGTGAACAGAGAAGGGCAGAGGCCGACGCGGTTGCGTCGGCCTCTTTGTTGGTTGGTTGGGATTAGGGGGTTGCGGTGTTGGGGGGAGGGGCGTTGGTTTTTGGTTTGCGGGTCTTGCCTAGGGGCATGACCATTGAGGGGAGATCGGGCTTGATTTGGGGAGTGGTTAGGGCTGCTTCGGCCTTGGCGGCGTGGGCTCGGGCGGTCTGGAGGGCTGCTGTTTCTGTTTGTGTGGGCGTAGTGAAGGGTGATGGTTTTGCTGCTTCGGGCGAAATAGAGGAGTCCTTCGCTACCACCCCAACAGGCAAAGAACGCCTGTCGGGGACCCCGGCTGCGCTCAGGATGACGGCGTTAGTGGTGGGGTGGAGTTCTTCCAAGGGCAATGAGGTTGTGGGTGCTGAGGTTGTGGGAGTGGACGCGGTTTCTCCCGGGATCGACGCTGAGGTTGGTTGAGGGGCGTCGGTGGCGCGTCGCATGGGGACTTTGCCTAGCGGGTGGACCAGAGAGGGAGGATCGTTGGGGGTTCTTATGGTGCGGCGGCGTTCGGGTGGATTTTTGGCCGCTTTGTGCCAGCCCTTGGGGTCGCTGAGGCGACGGCGGCGGCTGTTGATGTAGAGGAAGAGTATCCAACTGGAGAAGAAGACTATGACCGCTCCGAAGATGGCTGGGCCGTAGGTGATGATGGCGTGGACTACGGTGTCGTTGTGGGAGCGGCCGTAGAGCTGGATGGTGTCAAAGGCGGCGTCGAGCTGCGGGAGGTTGCCGGTGGCGTAGAGGCCGAAGGCGACCATGAAGGCGAGAAGGATGACGGTACCGATGGTGAGGACGGGGCGTCGTTTCTCGATGATGGGGTCGACTTTGCCGGGCTGGAAGGTGCGCTTGACGGACGGCTTTTGCGAGCCCCTGGCGGTGGGGTCGCCGAGGGAAGGATGGTTGGGCATGGCGTGGCTCCGGCAGGGGCTTTGGGGCGCAGCTTTTGGTGCAGCTCAGAGTGAAGGTGATTGTTCGCCGATAACGATAACAGTTTGGCTTGGGTGTGGAGAGAAATGTTTCAGGCGAAGTCTGAGGTGTTCCAGGGAGCTTGCGTGGAGCGGAGGGGGAAGTGGCGCTTCAGTTTGAGGAAGGGGAGTTCGAGGAGTTGATAGGAGAGCCACGAGACAACGAGAGTGATGAAGAAGGCTGCGAAGAGGCGGACGAGTTGGTAGAGGGAGCCGCTGCCGGCGTGGGCGATGTGGAGAGCGATGGAGTCGAAGATGGGTTGGAGCAGGATGTGGAAGATGTAGAAGCCGTAGCTGATGCGTCCGAGGAAACGGAGTGGGGCGAGGGAGCAGAGGCGGCGGGGAAGTCCGGCGCGGAGGATGAGGGGTATGGCGGCGGCGGAGGCCAGGGTGACTCCGGCGAGACCGATAGTGAATTGAGTTCTCGAGACGAGGTAGAACGCGCCGGAGTACCAACTGGTGAGCAGGTAGATGAGGATGCCGCTGAGGAAGGCAGGAAGTGCCCAGCGCTGGACGAAGGTCCACTCGGTGCCGCGGAGGGCGAATGCGAGTGCTGCACCGAGGGCGAGAGCTCCGGCGTGGGTGAGGAGAAAGGTGTCGAAGAGGTGGTCGTTGACGGCGTGGGGGAAGAATGGGAGTCCGTAGATGGCGATGCGGAAGAGCTCGGAGACGACGAAGACCCAGAGACTGAAGTGCAGGGCGCTGCGACGCGTGCGGGTGAGCAGCAACAGTGCAGGCCAGAGGAGGTAGAACTGCTCTTCTACGGCGAGCGACCAGAGGTGATAAAGCGGCAAGGTGATCCAGCCCTGCTGCGAGAGACCGGCGAGGACGGGGAGGTCTTGTAGAAAAGGGATGTAGAGGAGGATGGACTGGATTTCGACAAAACGGCCGCTGTTGGCGATAGAAGCGGCGGCGCAGAGGGCGAGGGCGGTGTAGTAGAGCGGAAGGATGCGGAGAGCGCGGCGGGCGTAGAAGTTGCGGAGGCGGTGGGGCTGACCGATGGAGTCCCAGAGAATGCCGGTGATGAGGAAGCCGGAGAGAACGAAGAAGAGGGTGACGCCGGTCCAGCCGGCAGCGGTGAGTTGGCCGAAGAGACGGACGGCGAGGTGCGGGGATTTGAGGCCTCCGCCGTAGTGGAAGATGTAAACCGCGAGGACAGCGAGGCCGCGTAGGCCGTCTAAACCCAGGTCGCGGCCGTGGGTGTTCGCTGGATCTCGGTGAGGCGAGGCGGAGACTGTTTGTGAAGCGGGCACTTGGGGAAGCGTAGAAGGTGGCGGGATGAGAGTCAATGGAGGGGCGACGTGATAATTTCGGGAGCATGAACGAGATTGAAGCGGTGGGTGAGGCTGCGGTATTGAATATGGGTGTTGGTGGTGAGGAAGCGATTGTGGCGCGGGAGCGTCCGTGGCTGTATGGCCTGCTGGTTGCGCCGAATGCTGTGCTGGCGAATGGCATCATCCAGGGCGGTGTGCTGGGGTTTCTGATGCGCCAGCAGGGGATTGGCGTGGGGCAGACGTCGCATGTGATTGCGCTGCTGGGTTTGCCGACGACGATCTACTTTTTGTGGAGTCCGATTACGGATTTTTTGATGCGCCGGAGGACGTGGTTGCTGCTGGGGTCGGTGGTGGCGGCGCTTTTGATGGTGGCTGCGTTTCGTGAGAACAGCCTGACTTCGACAAGCTCGATTGTGCTGATGTTTCTGAGCGCGTGTTGTGGCCAACTGGTGGTTTCAGCGTGTGGCGGCATGATGGGGGCGCTGCAGGTGGAACGCTCGCGAAGGATTGCGGGAAGCTTCTATCAGGGTGGGTCGCTGGCGTTTGGGGCGGCGTCGGTCTTTGTGCTGGTGATGGAGAGCACGCGGGTTAGCCGGATGACGCTGGGTGTGATGGCGGCGGCGTTGATCGCGGTGCCTGCGTTGCTGGCGTTGGCGGCACCGGAACAGGTGGCAGTGAGCAAGGGTAGCCTGGGCGAGACGCTGCGGAGGATGGGGGCGGAGTTCAAGAGCACGTTCTGGCGTTGGGGAGCGATTCCGTACACGCTGGTGATGCTGTTTCCAATTGCGACGGGGTCGGCGATTGGGCTGCTGCCGAATGTGGCGCAGGACTACGGCGTGAACGGCCAGCATGTGGCGTGGGTGAATGGGCTGGGTGGAGCGTTGCTGATGGCGGCGGGGTCGCTGGCGGCGACGTTCATTCCGGCGAGGATACGGGCTTCGGTGGCGTATCTGCTGGTGGCGCTGGTGAATGCTGCGACGCTGGGCGTGTTGTGGCTGGGGCCGCTGCGGCCTTCGACCTACTATCTTGGGCTGACGATGTATCTGTTTACGGTGGGAACGGCGTATGCAATGTTTACGGCGGTCGTGCTGGAGTTCCTGGGGCAGTCCGGTAAGAGCGGCAGCGGGAGGTACTCGATTATTAACTCGCTGGGGAATGTGCCGGTGCTTTATGTGATCGCGCTGGATGGATGGGGAGGGAATAAGTGGGGCGCGCGGGGGCTTTCGGGAACGGAAGCGGTTGCGGGAGCGGTGGGGTCAACGATTTTGTTGGCTTACTTTTTGACGCGGAAGCGGGTTTGAGTGTGGCCTTGGGTTAGTCCGTGTCTGACGAATCGGGGCTGGCTCGATTTGGGATAAGTGGTGGAGAAAAGAGAGCGTATCCCGGGGGCTGAAGCCCCAGATTGGGGCGGGGTTTAAATGTCCGGGCTAAAGCCCGGACCTATCTCAGAAGCAACAGCAACAGCAACAGCAACAGCAAAAGCAGAAGCAGAAGCAGCAGCAAAAGCAAAAGCAGAAGCAGAAGCAGAAGCAGAAGCAAAAGCAGAAGCAAAAGCAGAAGCAGAAGCAAAAGCAGAAGCAGAAGCAGAAGCAAGAATGATTGGTCAGACACTCCTACAGCCCTGACCTTTTCCAGTGCTTTAGGTCTTGTCTTCGATCTCGTCGAGGCAGCCGTACCAGCTTATGATTTTGCCGCTTTCGTCGAGGCGGGGAGCTCCTCTGGAGCGCAACCATTGCCAGCCGTGGCCGGGACGATGTACACGGTACTCGGTCTCGACGGGTTGCACTTCTTCAGAGGCACGCTTGAGGGCATCGAGGGTGGGTTGGCGGTCGTCCGGGTGGAGCGCGTTGAGCCAGCCCATGCCTTTCCACTCGTCGCCGGTCATGCCGGTGATGTCGAGCCAGCGGCTGCTGACGTCGATCGCACGTCCTTCGGGATCGACGACCCAGGGAATCTGAGGGCTGAGCTCCATCATGGAGCGGAAGTTTTCTTCGCTTTCGCGATAGGCGGCTTCCATGCGCTTTTGGCGGGAGATGTCCATGATGGCGATGGAGACGCCGATGACCTCCCCGTCTTCATCGCGGGCTGGCTCGTAGGAGACGAGGATCGACTCTGCCATGTGAGTTGCGGAGTCAGGCTTGGTGATCTCGACGCCCGCGATGGACTCGCCGTTCAAGGCACGTTTGATATACGGCTCGACTTGTGGGAAGAGGGCGGGAATCATCTCCTGGACGGTGCGGCCGAGATGCTCCTGCATGGGACGCCCGTTCATGTCCGCAAGCTTGCGGTTCAAATTCATATAGCGCATGTTGTGATCCAAAAAGGTTAGACCAACTGGTGCGCTATCGTAGACGGCTCGAAGCTGTGCGAGTTGCTGGGCGGGAAGATTGTCGAAGCTTCGGCAAGATACCTGCCGGGAGACCTTGTCGGACTCGTGGAACGATGCGGTACGACGGGGCGCGGAAGCGATGGCCCCAAGATCTACGGCCGGGGCCGGCTTGCCGTAGAGCCAGCCCTGACCGAGCTCGGTGCCGAGCCAGAGAAGCATTTCGGCTTGCTCTTCGGTCTCGACGCCTTCGGCTACGGTGGTCATGCCGAGGCTTTGTCCCAGACCGATGACGGCGGCGACGATCTTGCGGCTGTCGCGTTGCTCGGTCATGGAGCTGACGAAGCTGCGATCTACTTTTAGCTCATCGAAGGGGAGGGATTGTAGGTGGAGGAGGCTGGAGTAGCCGGTTCCGAAGTCGTCCAGTGCGAGACCGCAGCCCATCTCTTTGAGCTCATGGGCGATGGAGCGGGCTTGCTCCATGTCGTTGGCCAATGCGCTTTCGGTGATCTCGATGACGAGGCGGTGCATGGAGAAACCGGCTTTGTTGGCAACGGTTTCAATTTGCCGGGGAAGGTTGCGATTGTGGAGCTGGAGGGGGGAGATGTTGATGGCAAGCGTGAGGGTGGGGGATAGATCGGCAAGGACGGGAAGGGCCTGGTGCAGCAGCGCGCCGGTGAGTACGTCGATCCAGCCATCGCGTTCGGCTGTTGGGATGAACTCGTCGGGCGGGATCCAACCGATTTGAGGATGGCGCCATCGGGCGAGAAGCTCGAAGCCCCGCAGCTTGCCGGTGCGCAGCTCGATCAGGGGCTGGAAGTAGGGACAGAACTCCCCGTCGGCGATCGCATGGCTTACGTCAAGAGTGCTATTTGTCATAGGCGCACATTTCTCTTCGGCGACAAATTTCAAATCTGGAGACTCTTTGGTGCTATAGCAGCGTGCGGGAAGGACGGGCCGGGTTCTGGGAGCTTGATTCCGAAATTACTCCACACTATAAACCCGGAGATCGTCTTGCGATGGGAATTGATTGGGAGGGTTCCTGATTTGGGGTTGTTGGGTGGCGATAGTGGTTGGGAAAAGTCTGTAAGGCCCGGGGCTGAAGCCCCTTTTGAGGTGGGCTGGAAACAGGGGCCTGAAGGCCCCTTCTTCCTCCGTTAAGAGCAACAGCTGACAGTTAACAGCTAACAGCCAACAGTCAACAGCCAGAGGAAGAGCAAGAGCAGATTCCGTGCGGGAATGACAGACAGAAAGGCAAGGGCAACAGCAACAACAAGGGCAAGAGCAAGTGCAAAGGCTCAGACTCGGGGGGAGAAGATTTTGGGCGACGCTGGTTGGGGTTTGTGCCGGAGGTGAAAGGGTTTCAGGCTTTGAACTCCCAGCTTTGAGCTTCCAGCTTCGAGTTTGGGGTGGGGAGCATCTTTAGGGGTGGTTTTGCATCATATAAGTTGACAGTAACTCACTCACATGCGAGACTGGGATTGCTGCAAAAAGTGTTCCGGCCGGGCCGGATAAGGGTTTTGGAGGATTTATGGGCAAAATTATCGGAATTGATCTTGGTACGACCAATAGCTGCGTCGCCGTAATGGAAGGTGGCGAGCCGAAGGTGATTGCAAACGAAGAGGGTGGACGTACTACGCCTTCGATCGTGGCGTTTACCAAGAGCGGTGAGCGGTTGGTGGGGCAGGTCGCGAAGCGGCAGGCGATTACGAATCCGGAGAACACGGTTTACTCGGTGAAGCGCTTTATGGGCCGCCGGTTGAATGAAGTGGGCGACGAGATGAAGATGGTGCCGTACAAGGTTGTAGCCAAGGGCGACAACATTGCGGTGATCGCCCAGGGTAAGGAGTACACGGCTCCGGAAATTTCGGCGATGATTCTGCAGAAGTTGAAAAAGGCTGCGGAAGACTACCTGGGACAGAGCGTTACGGAAGCTGTGATTACGGTTCCGGCTTACTTCAATGATGCTCAGCGGCAGGCGACGAAAGACGCCGGAAAAATTGCCGGGCTGGACGTCAAGCGCATTGTGAACGAGCCGACGGCTGCTGCTTTGGCCTATGGACTCGACAAGAAGAAGGACGAGACGATTGCCGTGTATGACTTCGGCGGCGGTACGTTCGATGTGTCGATTCTTGAGGTTGGCGATGGCGTGATCGAGGTGAAGTCGACCAATGGTGATACGCACCTTGGTGGCGACAACCTTGACCAGCGCATTGTGGAGTGGCTGATCTCGGAGTTCAAGAATGAGTCGGGTCTTGACCTGGCTTCAAAGGGCAACGAGATGGCACTGCAGCGCCTGAAGGATGCTGCAGAGCGCGCCAAGATCGAGCTTTCGACGGCACAGGAGACGGAGATCAATCTGCCGTTTATTACGGCGGATGCAAGCGGACCGAAGCATTTGGTTCGTACGCTGAGCCGTGCCAAGCTGGAGAGCCTGGTTGATGATCTGTTGCAGAAGTCGATTGGCCCCTGCAAGCAGGCGTTGAAGGATGCCGGTGTGGACGCGAGCAAGATCGACGAGGTTGTTCTCGTTGGTGGACAGACGCGTATGCCGAAGATCCAGCAGCTGGTGAAGGAACTGTTCGGCAAGGAACCGCATAAGGGTGTGAACCCGGATGAGGTTGTGGCGATTGGCGCTGCTGTACAAGCGGGCGTGTTAGCGGGCGATGTGAAGGACCTGCTGCTGCTCGATGTGACTCCGCTGACGCTGGCGATTGAGACGATGGGTGGTGTTTCGACGGCGATGATTCCGCGCAACACGACGATTCCGACGAAGAAGTCGGAGACGTTCTCAACGGCTGCTGATAACCAGAGCGAAGTTGAAGTGCATGTGACGCAGGGCGAACGCCCGATGGCGGCGCAGAACCGCACGCTGGGCAAGTTCAAGCTGGGCGGCATTATGCCGGCTCCGCGTGGCGTGCCTCAGATTGAGGTGACCTTCGACATCGACGCGAACGGTATTCTGAATGTCTTTGCCAAGGACAATGCAACCGGCAAGGACGCGAAGATCACGATCACGAGCTCTTCAGGCCTGAGCAAGGAAGAGGTCGAGCGCATGGCA
>Ga0302305_1000810_pt1 | contig 18447 bp, 11 predicted proteins | sample III_Palsa_E2_3_FD_198764 | JGI IMG/M metagenome (GOLD analysis project Ga0302305, IMG submission 198764) | Peat permafrost microbial communities from Stordalen Mire near Abisko, Sweden - III_Palsa_E2_3 | ecosystem: Environmental > Terrestrial > Soil > Palsa > Peat permafrost | place: Sweden... | reverse complement strand
ATATGCACCAACGCATCCGACGTGCTCGAGCAAATATCCCCCGAAGGCTGCGGATCGGAGATCAGCGTAAATCCACCGTTGCCATCCGGCGTAATGCCACCCTCTGCGCTCTGATCGTTCACCACACCATTCGTCTGCCCCGACGCAAGGTTGATCGCCCCCGGCGTCGACGGCCCAAAGATCACATCGAACTGGTGATCGCTCATCGCATAGTGCTGCGCGTAGTTCCAGTAAGCCGTCACCGTGTTGCCGTCGAAGTACCCCATCGTCAAACCCGAAGTCGCCGAAACTCCCGTATTCACGCCCGGAATCCTCGGCCCATCGGGCTTGCCCACAGACTTCGGAAAGAGGTCCATCTTGCCAGCATCGAACGCCAGTTGTTCTGCCGTGTAGTTGTGGTCCTGGTCCGCGGTAAACGCCTGGTCACGCCTCAGCCGAAACGGATTCGCACGCCCCGCGCCATTCTCAGCATTCAGAAAATTCGGATTCGCCGCCAGCAGCGTTCCTTCCAACCCATCCACCGCCGGAGTACCAGGCAGAGCTGTAAACGCAGGCTCACCAGCCGGGTTCAATGCATGGGGGTAAGTAGCAAAGTAGTGATCGAACGAAACGTTCTCCTGATAGATCACAACAATGTGGCGAATCGCATCCTTAGGCTCTATCGACTGCGCGGCAAGCGTCGTGCTCACAGCGATGGAAGCCAACAACAACGCCGAAGCCTTGCGCCGCATCATTACGCCACACCAATTGTGCTTCACTCCTAACATCTTGCTTCCTCTTTCGAAATCGTCACTAGCCGCAACACATCTATCGTCGCCGGGGAAACTATCAGCTTCTCACAACGCAGCATCTTCCAGTGAGGACTTCTACTCCAAAGCTTTGCTCTTACGCAAATTCAGCCCGTTACTGTAAGCGCTTCTGCCACTCTTCAATCGTCGCAGTCTCAGCAGCCGCACACGTCAGATGGCCAACCTTGCGCCCAGGCCGCGACTCTTTCCCGTAATCGTGGCGATACAACGCAGGAAACCCAGCCGTCTCTTCCTCACTCGGCATAGTCCCGATGCAGTTCAGCATCACCGTAGGTTCGCTATCCGTGCCGCCCAACTCCATCCCCGTAATCGCTCGCAGATGATTCTCAAACTGCGACGTCCGCGATCCTTCAATCGTCCAGTGGCCGGAGTTATGAACACGCGGCGCCATCTCGTTGGCCACCAGTTCCTCCTTCACCACAAAAAACTCAACCGCTAGTATCCCAACGTAATCAAGCTTCTCTAGCAGACCAGCCATATAAGCTTCCGCCTTATGTTGCAGCGCAGCATCTGCATAAGGAGCAATCGACGTTCGCAAAATTCCTTCGCGATGAAAGTTCTGAATCAGTGGATAAAACACAATCTTTCCAGCCCGATCCCGCGCAGCAATCAGCGAGACCTCCGCATCAAACGGCACCATGCCTTCAACGATGCACGGCACCCGCCCCACTTCCTCCCAGGCCGCCGCTGCCTCTTCCGCGCGCTGCAATCGCACCTGCCCTTTACCGTCATACCCCATACGACGAGTCTTCAAGATCGCCGGTAACCCTGTAGCTGCAAACGCTCGATCAAAGTCATCAACACCATCCACCGCAGCATACGGCGCAACACCGATCCCGCACGATTCAAAAAACTGCTTTTCCAACAAACGATCCTGCGCAATCCCAATCGCCTGTGCATTCGGATAGAGATTCAACCCGTGCAATACATCGGCATTGATATTCTCACTCTCAATCGTCAGTAGATCCACACTCGCCGCAAACGCAGCAACAGCAGCCGCATCGTTCAAATCAACCACAACGAGCGGCGCAATCTGCTCAGCACAATCTCCCGGTTGTCCCGCACAAATCACAGCGACATCGATCTGCTTACCGGCCTGCGCCAGCATCAGCGCCAGTTGCCCAGCGCCCAACACACCTACCCGTGGCCGTAAAGAAGTCTTCATGCGCGCGGATCAGGTCCCTTCAACACAGTCTTCGTCTGAGCTTTACGAAACGTCTCAAGCTTCCGCGCAATCGTCTTGTCTTCCAGTGCCAATATAGAAGCCGCAAACAAGCCCGCGTTCTTCGCTCCCGCCCCGCCTATCGCAAACGTCGCAACCGGTATCCCCGCCGGCATCTGTGCAATCGACAACAACGAGTCCAACCCATCCAACGCCTTCGACTTCACCGGAACACCCAACACTGGCAGCGTAGTCTTCGACGCAACCATCCCCGGCAGATGAGCCGCACCACCTGCACCCGCAATAATGATTCGCAGCCCGCGCTCTTTCGCACTCTCCGCATACTTCATCATCTTGTCTGGCGTGCGGTGCGCAGAGACCACCTCGACCTCATACGCAATCCCAAACTCCTCCAGCACCTTCGACGCTTCTTCCATCGTCGGCCAGTCTGACTTCGACCCCATAATGATGCCGACCAAAACATCCTTCGCTTTCGCCATCACGCACCCCAACCCTTCAGTACTTCCACAAACGCAGCCTGCTCCAACGCCTGCACACGATCCTTCAACGTATCGGCCGTATCACCCGGTAATACCGCGCAGCGTTTCTGCAACACGATCGGCCCAGCATCGACATCCTCCGTCACCTGGTGGATCGTGCATCCCGTCTCACCCACGCCCGCTTCCAGCACCGCTTCATGAACGCTCTTATTCATCAACCCACCAAACGCCGGCAGCAACGAAGGATGCACATTCAGCAATCTCCCTCGCCACGCCGCAACAAACGCAGGCGAAACAATCCGCATATAGCCAATCATCAGCACAAGCTCTGCACCGGCCTGCACCAGCGCTTCCGTCACGCGTTCATCATAAACTTCACGCGTAAGCCCCTTCGCATCGAGATGAGTCGCTTTAATCTCGTACTCAGCAGCGCGCTGCAAAATCGGCGCAGTCGCTCTATCCGACACCACCAATACCAACTCGACGTCGAGCTCTCCTGTCGCAATCGCATCGATCACGCCCTGTAGTGCGGTGCCACGAGTTGACCCCAGAACTCCTACCTTCAACCTCATGCTGGTCTCAACTCCTTCATGTGCTGCACCCGCCGCGCAATCAACTCTTCCGTTCCAATGTCTTTGCGATGGAAAAACCGCCCCGGAATTTGCGCCGTAACTTTTTCGCACAGCACTTCCGCTTCAGCAATCGTCGAGGCCCTGGCAACTACAGCCACCGTACGCGATCCCGTCGCAACCAACTCACCCTCACACATATCCACTGCGCTTAGAAACAGCGTGACATCTGCAGGAACGTCAACCGGCAGCTCTACAACATCACCCTTCCGCGGCTCATCAGGGTAGCCTTCCGGCACAACATACTTGCACACGCTGGCCTGCGCGGCGAAGCTCACCGCACACTCGTTCAAAGTCCTATCCGCAATCGCACGGCATATCGCAACAAAGTCCGTCTCTAGCAGCGTCAACAAGTTCAACGACTCCGGATCACCAAAGCGAGCGTTGTACTCAATCAGCTTTACTCCATCCTTCGTCGCCATAAATCCGCCATACAAAATGCCTTGATACGGCGCACCACACTCCGCTGCAAGAGCCTCCGCCACACGCACATTAATAGTCTGCGCCGCAGCGATATCGCTCTCGATAAGGAACGGCAGCTTGTGGTCAGCATCGGTATACGTACCCATGCCACCGGTGTTCGGCCCTTTGTCGCCCTCATACGCGCGCTTGTGATCCTGCACGGCAGGCATGTGGCGCAACGTATCTCCATCGCAAAAACTCATCAGCGAAAACTCTTCGCCCTCAAGCTTTTCTTCCACCACAAACGGATGTCCGCTCTCAACAAGTTCACGGCAAAACGCCAGGCTATCTTCCTGCGAAAGCAGATGATCGCCACACACCTTCACACCTTTGCCACCGGCAAGCCCATCATCCTTGATGACATGCTGCCCCGGAAACCGCGCCAGCACTTCTCCAACACCTTCAAGCGATGCGAAGCGTTGAAAAAATGGATTACCCGCAATGCCATGCTTCTTCAATAAGTCCCGCGTGAACGCTTTGCTCGATTCAATCCGTGCCAACGCCTTCGTCGGCCCCACCACAGGAATACCCTCTGCCCACAGCGCATCCGCAACACCAGCCGCAAGCGGAGCCTCCGGTCCAATGATCGCCAGCGTAGCCCGCTGCGCCCTTGCAAACACCGCGATCGCAGCAGCATCTGTAACACTGCCCGTCTCATAAGCACTGCACAACACTTCAATGCCAGGGTTGCGCGCTCCACCAAAACACAACAACTCCGGACTCTGCTGCGAGCGAGCCAACGCCACAGCAATCGCGTGCTCTCTCGCTCCAGATCCAACAATCAGAATACGTTCCATCACAAAGCCAACCCCGCCATAACGCTCGCTTCAAGCGGCCGCAAATCCGGCACAAACTCCGAGCCCGTAATCTTTTCGAACAACTGGATGTACCGCGCAGCAAGCTCCGCAATCAACTCATCCGGCGGCACCGGCAATACCTTGTCCTTATAAGGATCGCAACGCTCGCGAAACCACAGTCGGAAAAATTCTTTGTCGATCATGTCAGGCTCTTTACCCGCAGCCAGCCTCGACTCATAGCTATCCGCCAGCCAGTAGCGGCTCGAGTCCGGCGTATGAATCTCGTCGATCAGAAGAATCTCTCCATCCGCATCCACGCCAAACTCATACTTTGTATCGACAAGAATCAACCCGCGCTCCGCGGCAATCCCTTGCCCAAACGCAAACAGCTCAAGCGCCTTCGCCGAAGCAAACTCCCACTCCGCCGCAGTCAGCCAGCCTTCCGCAACAATCTCTTGCGCCGTAATCGGACGATCGTGTTCCTTCTCTTTCGTCGTCGGCGTCACAATATTGGCCAGCAGCTTTTCGTTCTTCTTCATGCCATCCGGCAACGTATGACCGCAGTACAAACGCGAGCCATTGCTGTACTGCGTCCAGATAGAAGTATCCGTCGAGCCCGTCATATAGCCGCGCACTACAAACTCAATCGGCAACACCCGGCACTTGCGCGCAATCAACGCATTCGCATGCGGGCTGGCAAGAACATGGTTGCCAATAATATGCCGCGTGCTCTCAAACCACGAAAGCGACGTACGGTTCAGCACCTGCCCCTTGAACGGCACAGCCCCGAGCATCCGATCAAACCCGCTCTGCCTATCCGTAGTAATCAGCAGCAAGCGACCGTCGCCAACCTCATACGTATCGCGCACCTTGCCCGGATACTTCTGCGGCAGCGGCAGATTCGTCTCTACCAGGCAGTGCGGAATCGCGTCGATGAGCACCTGTCGTTCCATCTACACTCCGCCAAAGCGCACGCCCTGTGCGCCAGCCTGCACCTGTCCCAGCGTCCACACACGCAGCGCAGGAAAATCACTGATCGCCGCAGCCAGCGCACTCTCAAGCCCCGGCTTGCCAACCAGCACAAGCCCTACGCCCATGTTGAACGTGCGATGCATCTCAACATCGTCAATATTCCCAAGCCGCTGCATCAGAGCAAAAATCAGCTGTGGCTTCCACGTAGCACGGTCAATCACCGCACCAAGTCCCTCCGGCAAAATACGCGGCACATTTTCAACCACGCCGCCGCCGGTAATATGCGCCATGCCCTTCACATCAATGCCCGCATCCAGAATCCTGCGGATCGGCGCCACATAATTCGCATGGGGAGCCAGCAACACATCGGCAAGCGACGCACCACCAAGCTCCTCCGGCTTCGCATCAATCGCATACCCGCCAAGCTCGAACAGCAGCTTGCGTGCCAGCGAAAATCCATTCGTATGCAGACCACTCGAGTTGATCGCATACAGCACATCGCCCGCAACAATGTTCGCGCCCGTCACCAACCGCTCGCGATCAACAACCCCTGTAACGAACCCAACCACATCAAGATCGTCCTTCGCATACACGGCAGGCATCTCTGCGGTCTCGCCACCAACAAGCGCAATGCCGGCCTCAACACAAGCCGCACTCATACCGCTCACAAGCTGTTCCACAATCGCGGGATCAATCTTGTGAAATCCAAGGTAATCCAGAAACGTCAGCGGTCTCGCACCCATCACCGCAATATCTCCGGCAACAGCAGCCACGAGATCGCGTCCCAGGTCTTCATACCGCCCCGCCATCACGGTCACCTTGGTCTTCGTGCCCACGCCATCGGTGCTCTGCACCATCACCGGATCGCTCATCCCACGCAGCGCATCGCCAAGACTGAACAACGTCCCAAACGATCCCAACCCCGTCAGCACTGCTGCCGAGTGGGTCTTCGCCACATGCGTCTTCATCCGTCGTACCGCTTCATTGCCGGCTTCAATATCTACGCCCGCGGACTTGTAATCAACCGTCGCACTCATAACCTTCTCCAAACTACCCCACCCATTTACGGGCGTTGTCAAACATGCGTTGCCACGGACTATGCAACAACTCGCGCGTCCATGTGTGTTGCACTCCCAAAAACATTCTTTCCGGATGCGGCATCAAAATCAGCGCCCGCCCATCCGCACTACTCAAACCCGCAACACCCTGCGCCGACCCACTCGGGTTCAGCGGATACTGCTCCGTCACCTTGCCATAGCCGTCCACGTACCGCAGCGCTGGCAAAGCATCCGCACTCACAGCAGGCGCGTGGCCTTCGCCATGCGCCACCACAATCGGCACTCGCGATCCAGCCATGCCCTCAAAAAACAACGACGGCGTCTTCTCAATCTCAACCATGCACACGCGAGCTTCAAAGCGTGACGAAATGTTGCGTCCAAAGTGCGGCCACGCCGCAGCTCCCGGAACAATGTCGCGCAACTGCGCCATCATCTGGCAGCCATTGCAAACACCCAGCGAAAACGTATCGCCCCGCTCAAAGAACTCGGTAAAGCTATCCTTCAACCGCTCGTTGAACAGGATCGTGCGCGCCCATCCGCTGCCAGCTCCAAGCACGTCGCCGTAGGAGAATCCACCGCAAGCCGCAAGCCCCGTAAAGTCATCAAGAGTCGCACGCCCTTCCAGCAAATCACTCATGTGAACATCGACAGCCGTAAACCCTGCGCGATCAAAAGCCGCCGCCATCTCAACCTGCCCGTTCACACCTTGCTCCCGCAGAATCGCCACACGCGGCCTTTGAGAATGAACGAACGGCGCACTCACACGTTCCGCCAGATCAAACGTCGCCGCAACCGAAATCCCCGGTCGTTGCACATCCTCCAGCAACGCAAACTCCTGCTCCGCACACGCCGGATTATCCCGCAGTGATTGAATATGAAAGCTGGTCTCCGCCCACATCTTCTGTAGTGTTGTACGCGTGTTGCGATACGCAACCTCACCGCCGCTACGAATCACCACAGCATCACCAGCAACCCCACGGCCAATCGCACGAGCCGTAAGTCCAGCCTCAGCAAGCTGCCGCATCACGCTCTCTACATCGCTGTCGGCAACCTGGATCACGCCACCAAGCTCTTCCGCAAACAACGCACCAACATCAGCCGAGGGAAGATCAATCTCCAACCCCATGTGCCCCGCGAACGCCATCTCAACCAGCGTCACAAACAGTCCACCATCGCTGCGGTCGTGATAAGCCAGCAACTTCCCTTCGCTGTTCAACGCCTGCATCGACTTGAAGAAAGCAGCCAGCATCGCCGGCTCCGGCACATCGGCAGCCTCATCGCCAACCTGCCCATACACCTGTGCCAGGCACGATCCCCCCAGCCTCGTCTTGCCGCATCCAAGGTCGATCAACACCAGCGTATTCGCACCCGCCTGCAACTGCGGTGTAAGCGTCCTACGCACATCCGTCACCGGAGCAAAGCCTGAAACAATCAGCGACAGCGGAGACACCACGCTCTTCGCAACCTCACCATCACGCCACTTCATCCGCATCGACATCGAATCTTTGCCAACCGGTATCGTCATCCCAAGCGCTGGGCAAAGCTCCATGCCAATCGCCTGCACTGCTTCAAACAGCTTCTGGTCCTCACACCCTTCGCCAGCCGCAGCCATCCAGTTCGCGGAAAGCTTGATGTCCGCAAGCTTCTCAATCGCCGCACCGGCCATGTTGGTAATCACTTCCCCAACCGCCATCCGCGCTGAAGCCGCAGCATCAATCACAGCCAGCGGAGTCCGCTCGCCCACCGCCATCGCTTCACCGCGAACCGTGTCGAACGCCGCCAGCGTCACAGCACAATCCGCAACCGGCACCTGCCACGGTCCAACCATCTGCTCCTGCACCACCACGCCGCCAACACTGCGGTCGCCAATCGTAATCAAAAACGACTTCGACGCAATCGCAGGCAGCCGCAACAAACGTTCCACAGCATCCGCGATCGTCACGCCGCTAAGGTCCAGCGCAGCAGAAACCGGCTCTACTGCAGCAAACGCACGCTCCATCTTCGGTGGCTTCCCAAACAACACCTGCAGCGGCAGGTCAATCGGCTTCTCCGCTCCATCCGTCAACGTCAAGTGCGGCTCCGCTTCCGCCCATCCAATCACGCCATACAGACAACGTTCCCGCGCACAAATCTCTTCAAACGCTGCGAGATTCTCCGGAGCAATCGCCATCACATAGCGTTCCTGCGACTCGTTACACCACGTCTCCAGCGGGCTCAGCCCAGCCTCGCCCCGAGGAATCGCATTCAGGTCGAACGTCCCACCGCAGCCGCCATCTTTAATCAACTCCGGAAACGCATTCGACAAACCACCCGCGCCCACATCATGGATAAACGCGATCGGATTCTCTGCTCCACGTTGCCAGCAGCGGTCAATCACTTCCTGCGCACGCCGCTCCATCTCCGCGTTATCGCGTTGTACAGAAGCAAAGTCCAAATCCGCATTGCTTCCACCCACACTGCTTGAAGCCGCGCCACCACCAAGCCCAATCAACATCGCCGGGCCGCCCAGCACCACCAGCGCATAGCCGGGCTTCATCTCGCCCTTCTCTACATGCTCAGCGCGGATATTGCCCAGCCCACCCGCCAACATAATCGGCTTGTGATACCCATATACCTGCCCGCCGCTCCACTGTTCATAGGTGCGGAAGTACCCACAAAGATTCGGCCGTCCAAACTCATTATTGAAAGCTGCCGCGCCCAGCGGGCCTTCGATCATAATGTCCAGCGGTGAAGCAATCGCAGCGGGCCTGCCATAAGCCAGCTCCCACGGCTGCGGCGCTTGCGGCAGATTCAAATTCGAAACAGTAAATCCACCCAGCCCAGCCTTGGGCTTCGCGCCCACACCGGTCGCACCTTCATCGCGAATCTCTCCGCCTGCACCCGTCGCCGCACCCGGCCACGGCGAAATCGCCGTCGGATGATTGTGCGTTTCCACCTTCAGCAGAATGTGAATGTCTTCCGGGTGATACGCATAGCTTTGCGTCTTAGCATCCGGAAAGAAGCGTCCCCCAAACGACCCACGAATCACAGCAGCATTGTCTCGATAAGCCGACAACACATTGTCACCAGAAACTTCATTCGTATTGCGAATCATCTGGAACAGCGATCGCGTCTGCTTCACGCCATCGATCGTCCAGTTCGCATTGAAGATCTTATGCCGGCAATGCTCACTGTTGGCCTGCGCAAACATATACAGCTCAACATCGGTGGGGTTGCGTCCCAGCTTCTCAAACTCCGCCACCAAATAATCAATCTCATCCACAGCCAGCGAAAGCCCAAGCTCGCGATCAGCTTCCGCAATAGCTTCCGCCCCGCGGCCCAGCACATCGATATGCGCCAGCACCTTCAGCTGCCGCGGTGCAAACAGCGCCTTCAGCTCGTCCGCGCTCTCAAAGAACACGCTCTCCGTCATGCGATCATGCAACGCCGGAGCCAACGCCTTTACATCCTTCGCCCCTTGAATAGAAACCGCACGCGCACGTTCAATGCGTTCAATCCCGGTAAAGCCCGTGTTGTGCAGAATGTCGGTAGCTTTGCTAGACCACGGCGACTGCGTCCCCACCCGCGGCCCAATCCACACATTCGGTAGCAAAGCTGCAGCTTCACGCAGCTCCAGCAGATCAGCCAGCTTCGCTTCATCCACCGCCTGCGCACCCTCGCGCAACAGCAGGACATAGAGATACGAAGCTGCAACATCGTTAACAGACGAATCAAGCGTCCGCAGGCGTTCCGCCAGTCGAGCTGCCTCAAACGTCGTCAACGCCGACGGGCCAGCAAGCACCCGTACCCGCGTCGTTCCGCTAGAGATGAGCGGAGAGATTTCTGTTGATATGGCTGGCGACATCTTCCGTATGTTTTGCTGCATCATTGCGTTGTTTTTCCAGCGTGGCTAGATATTCTTCGGTGACATCACCAGTCACATAATGGCCATCGAAGACAGACGTATCAAAGTGCGAGAGCCCGGGTGCTGCCTGCGTAATGGCATCCTTCAAATCATCAAGGTCTTGAAAGATCAGCTCATCGGCGCCAATATCTTTTGCAAGCTGCTGCACATCTTTTCCTGTTGCAATCAACTCGCTGCGCGCCGGCATATCGATGCCATACACATTCGGAAACCGCACCGGCGGCGCTGCGGAACACACATAAACATGCTTCGCGCCCTGCTCCCGGCACATCGCAATAATCTCGCGAATCGTCGTGCCCCGCACGATTGAATCATCCACCAGCAACACGTTCTTGCCCTGGAAAACCTGCGGTATCGGGTTCAGCTTCCGCCGTATCGACTTCTTCCGCTGCGCTTGCCCCGGCATAATAAACGTCCGCCCAACATACCGATTCCTCACCAGCGCATCGCGATACGGCAATCCCAGCCGAGTAGCAATCTCCTGCGCCGCAATCCTGCTCGTCGAAGGAATCGGAATCACCACATCGATCGGCACATGCGCCCACTCGCGCTTGATCTTCTCCGCCAGCTTCGTTCCCATGTTGATGCGGCACTGATACACGCTCGCCCCATCCAACACCGAGTCCGGCCGTGCCAGGTAAACATACTCAAACAAGCAAGGAGCCTTCTCATGCGCCAGCAAGCTCTGGTGCGTAAAGAGCTCGCCTGCATCGTTGATGAAGATCACTTCCCCCGGCGCCAGATCGTGCTCTACCTTGAACCCGCTAACCTGCAACGCCACACTCTCTGACGCGATCATGTACTCGGTCTTGCCGCCCTCAAGCCGCGATCCAAAAATCAACGGTCGAATCCCATTCAAATCGCGGAACGCTACCATGCCCACACCGGCAATCGTTGCGACCACGCTATACCCGCCCTTACAGCGACGATGCACTTCTTCCACCGCTGCAAAGATGTCGAACTCATTCGGCTTCACCGCGCCACGCCGCGTCAACGCATGCGCAAACACATTCAGCATCACCTCGGAGTCCGAGGTCGTATTCAGATGCCGCATGTCCGTCTCAAACAAGCTCTCGACGATATCGGCAACGTTCGTCAGGTTGCCATTATGCGCAAACACAATCCCGTACGGCGAATTCACATAAAACGGCTGCGCTTCCGCCACCGACGCACAACCCGCCGTCGGATACCGCACATGCCCAATGCCGATATTGCCCAGCAGCCGCGCCATGTTGCCGGCGTCAAAAACTTCTGTAATCAGACCATTGCCTTTTTCAAGGTAAAAGCGATCTTCAAAACAAGTAGCAATTCCTGCTGCATCCTGCCCGCGATGCTGCAGCATCGACAGTGACTCGTAAATTGTCTGGCTGACAGGATTACGTCCGAAGACTCCGACGATACCGCACATTGTTCCTCGCTTGCCTGTAAGTAACCTGGGAAAGGTTTCGGGAAATTATCGATGTGTCAGCGGTGCGCTACTCGCACATGAAACCGGAACCGGCGTCTCAAAACAGCGCACCGGCGAATGTTCGCTTGTCCCATTATCTCCCATCGCGGTGAGGAAAGTCCGCTTCGCCCCCGACTTACGCTTTCACCCGCTTTTTCGGCGGCGGACAGGTCGATTCCCGAACAATCAGCTCCGGATCCACCACCAGCTGCTTCGTCGCCGGCGGCTCCCCCGGCTCCGCAATCTGCCGAATCAGCGTTTCCGCAGCCAGCATTCCCATCCGGCTCAGCGGCTGCCGAACCGTCGTCAGCCCCGGATTCTGGTAAGCCGCCGACTGCACATCATCAAATCCCACCACCGAAACGTCCTGCGGCACCCGTAAACCGGCCTCCCGCAGCGCACGAATCGCTCCAATCGCCGACACGTCATTGAACGCAAAAAGTGCCGTAAACGGCGTATTTGAAGCCAGCAGCCACTGCGCCGCATAGTATCCCGGCTCATGCGTTGGAGAATCCCCCTCCATCTGCACCACCAGTCGCGGATCCAGAGTCAGATTCGCCCTCGCCGCCGCATGGCGAATCGCCTGCCACCGCGGCACCGTATCCGAGCTGAAATTCTGCCCCTTCATAATCGCAATCTGCCGATGCCCCAACCCCGTCAGATGGTCAATCGCCAGCTCCGCCGCGCGTTTGTGGTTCAGCGCGATATTCGTCACGCCCTCCTGCGCCTCCGGGCAAGAAACCGAAACCGTCGGCAACTGCGCATGCAGCGGAGGAATCGTATCAATCGCCACAATCCCATCCACCGACCGCTCCACCAGCATCACCTGCGCGCGCTCCACCAGCTCCTCGCGATGATGGTGGCTAATCAAAAAGTAAACATACCCCGCCTGCAACAACCCCTGCTCCAACCCCGAAAGCACCAGCGTCGCATACCCTTCCGACACCTCCGGCACCAACACGCCAACCGTCATCGACCGCCCATGCCGCAGCGACCGCGCCAGCGCATTCGGCCTGTAATTGAACTCCTTCGCCGCCGCAAAAATCCGTTCCTGCGTTGCCGCCGGGATAGATTTCGCCGCCGGAGCCCGATTCAGCACACGAGAGATCGCCGCCGCAGACAACCCCAAGTGATCCGCGATCATCTGGAGACTTGCGGGTTTCTTTTTCGGAGCCTGTTTTGCGTTCATTGGCACAAACAGAGTCTGCCACACCCGCACCCCTTTTAAAAACTCTTTCTGCGCCGCGCTTGACATCCATAGACCGGATTCAGTACAACCCTATTCGGTCTAGGCAAACCTTTGCCTAATGGCGAAAAGCGGACAATACCGCAACCGCCAGCACGAGTTTTACCTTTTTTGGAGGTTCCATGAATAAGCAAGTCAAAGCATCTCTCGGGCTGATCCTCGCGGCATTCGTCCTGATGCTCACAGGAACAGCGTCCGCCCAGTTCAACGCCAGTCTCTCCGGCACCGTCCTCGACTCCACCCAGGCAGCCATCCCCGGCGCCACCGTCACCCTCACCAACATCGACACCCACGCCACACAAACTGTTCCGTCAGGAGCGGAAGGCACTTACCAGTTCAGCGAACTCGGCCCCGGCACCTACACCCTCACGGTCAGCGCCAAAGAATTTCAGCAAAATATCATTTCAAACGTCAGCATCGTGGCAGAAACTCCTCGCACACTAAATGTCACGCTACAGCCCGGTCAGGCGAACGTGACCGTCAATGTTGACGCCGACACCCAACCCTCGCTACAAACCTCCGACGCCAGCATCGGTTCCACCGTCACCAGTGATCAGATTCAGCGGCTGCCCACCTACGGCGCTGATCCCTATGAGCTTCTGCGCACCGCTCCTGGAATTTCAGGGGACGGCGCGCGTTCCGGAACCGGCACAGCCATTTTCCTGCCGAACGGCGCAGGCCCTGGCGGTTCCAACTCAGGCGTCTTCCAGACCGAAAATCAAGTCCAGATTTCCGCCGCTGGCCAGCGCGTTGAAGACAATACCTATACTCTCGACGGCGTGAGCGTAGACTCGCTCACGCACGGTGGTGCCGCAGTCGTTACGCCGAATGAAGAAGCGGTCAGCGCGATCACCATCGTCTCCACGTCCTACGACGCCGGCGATGGACGCAACACCGGAGCGCAGATCAAGGTCGTCTCCAAGAGCGGCACTAACCAATTCCACGGCTCGCTTTTCTTTCTCTATAACGAACCCGGTCTCAACGCCTATAACAAGTACGGTGGTCCCGCGCCAGGCACCCTGCGCGTCCGCAATGACAATCAGCAACGTACCTGGGCAGCCTCGCTCGGTGGCCCGATCGTCAAGGACAAGCTCTTCTTTTTCGCCTCGTTTGAAGAGTTCAAATCCAATCTACCCAGCTACACCACCTCTTACGTGGAAACACCGCAGTTCCGCGCAGCGCTTGCCTCGCAACGTGCCGGCGGTATCTCGGCTGGCATCGTCAATCTCCCCGGATCCCTTCCCCGCATTGTTGCCACGCTCGCCAACAGTTGCGCCGGGTTTGCAACGGGAACATGCAATGTTGTGAATGGAGGCATCGACATCGGGTCGCTCTACCCCGGCGGTGCCTCTCAAATTGGTTCCTACCTCAGCTCCCAGAGCAACGCCACCTATCCTGCTCCCTACAACACTGAATCTCCTCAGCAGATAGGCGGCGGTCTCGACAGCGTTCCCGATCTCTATAACGTTCAGCTCGTCGTGCCCGCAAGAAGCCGCGGCAACCAATACAACACCCGCATCGACTGGCAGGCGACTCCCAAAGACCTCATCGCCGGCAGCATCTTCTTCACCAAACTGGATAATCTCGGCACCAGCGGTACGTCTGGCTCACGACCCAACGCCGATCTTCCTTTCAAGCCTCTCAACTCCGCTGAAACCCTCATCTGGATTCATACCTTCTCCGCTACCTGGCTCAATGAAGCTCGCGTCAACGGCACTCGCTTCGCTCAAAATGGAGTCAGAGACGCGGGCAATAGCGTCGACTTCGGCATCCCTTACGACAACGTTCAGGATTATCCATTTGGCCTGCAATATGGCGTTCAGCAAGCTTCGACATCGCCTGCTGTCTTCGCCGAAAACACCTACGAAGGACGTGACACAGTAACTCACACCTTCGGGTCTCACAACATGCGCATGGGCGTTGAAGCACGCCTCGAGCAAGACAACGACAACCTCAGCGGTGACCAGCGGCCTACCTACGCCTTCGGCGGCATCTGGCAGTTTGCTAACGACGCTCCCGTCTACGAGTCCATCCAGGCTAACGCAACTAACGGAGGTACCCCCAATACCCAACGCTACTTCCGTTCTCAGGACTTCGCCGCCTTCATCCAGCATGACTGGAAGGTTACCCCTACTTTTACTTTCAACGCAGGCCTCCGCTGGGAGTTGTTCACACCTTTGCGCAACAAAGGTTTTGAGGTCAATCAGCCTGAGTTAGGCCCCGCCGGCAATGAGCTCGCCGGAACCACCCTGAACCTTGTCAACTATATGTGGCACTTCCAGCCTCGCAATATAAGCCCCAAAATTGGATTCGCATGGTCTCCCACAGTGTTCAACGGTAAAACCGTAATTCGCGGCGGCTATTCCTTGGCCTACAACCATCTGGACATCGCACTCTTTGAAAACGAAGTTCAAGACGGCCCTAACAACTTCGATTATGGCCTTTGCTGCGCTGGCAGCGTCGCGGTCGCACCTGCTACCGCTCCACCTTTGTCAACCAAGATCACCGGCGCTCCAACGGCAGGTGTTATCTACGCAGTCGGATCAAGCAACTCCCCGGCCAGCTTCGCTCCCAACCCTTACCTTGCGAACGGCACCGCTGCTAATGGATTTCCAAACTCTTACACCTTTCCCGGCACTACCACAACCATTTCGCCCAACGTCGAACTCTACGGTGCCGATCCAAAGCTGAAGTACCCGTCTACCGATCTTTACTCACTGGAAGTCGAACAGGAACTTGGCCATAAGTTCACTGGCACGATTGGCTATTCGGGCAGTACGGGTAGACATTACGCGCGCCTTGTCGATCAGATTTTTCTGTACACCACAGCCGGCGCTCCGTTTGGTGACTTCTTCCGCGCCCAGACGGACTCCGTCGAGAATTACAACGCCCTTAATACCCAACTGCGACGCAACGGGAAAAACCTCACCGTAAGCTTCGTCTATACCTACTCAAAGAGCCTCGACCAGATATCCAACGGCGACGGCTCGGACTCCAACGCCAATCAAACTAACCCGGCCAACAATGCCACGGAATATGGCCCATCCGATTACAACCTCAAGCATCGTGTTGTTGCTACCGCGATCTATACAACCCCTGCTGTGCATTCCCATAGCGAACTGATCAAGGCTATCGCCAATGGTTGGCAGATCAACGGCACCTATACCTACCACACAGGTTTCCCCTGGACACCCGTCACCGGCAACTTCTCCAGTCCGCCGTCGGTAAACGGGGCCGGGACCATCAATCCCACCAGGCCGCTATCCTACAACGGGCAAGCAGGCACAAGCTGCTCCACTCAGGCTTTCAAAACCGGATCCAACTTCCCCAACCGCAATGCTGCAAATCCAGGTGGCGGCCTCTACTTCGGCACCACCCCACCCACTGGCTCCACCTACGCCCCGGGCATCGGTCGCAACAGCTTCCAGGGCCCCTGCTATCAGGATGTCGATATGAGTTTTGCGAAACAGATGGAACACGACTTTGGTCAGCATCATGTGCTGCTTCGCTTCCAGGCAAACATGTACAACGTCTTTAACATCCTGCAATTGCAACCACTCACCAACGGAAACGCCAACGGTGGCTCCAACATTAGCAACCAATACTTCGGCTACTCCCAGGGTGCCGACTCCGGTCGCGTCATAGAATTCCTGGCCCGATTGCAATTCTAAATACTCCCATGCGGAGGGATGGCACAATCAACCGTGCCATCCCTCCGCATTTCCCGTCCAGCCTTATCAGAACGGAGCGTCTTATGAAACACCTCTTCCCGCACGCTGCAGGAATTCTTGTCATGTTCGCGAGCTCTCTCGCTCCCTTGCTCCATGCCCAATCTCCGCAACAGCAGCCCGAACAAATCACCCTCGACGCCAAATCACCCACCACCCCTTTCCCTCACTTCTGGGAGCAGACCTTCGGCTCCGGCCGCGCCATCCTCTCTCTCCGCGAGAGCTACCGCAACGATCTCCGCACCGTAAAGCAGGCCACCAACTTCCAGTCCATCCGCTTCCACGGCATCTTCAACGACGAAGTCGGCCTCTACGATCCTGACCGCAAAACCCAGAACCCCGGCCTCGCCGCGCAAGCCGCCAACGACGCCTCCGTCTACAACTTCTCCTACATCGACCAGATCTACGACGGCCTCCTCGCCAACGGCGTCAAACCCTTCATCGAGCTAAGCTTCATGCCCAAAAAGATGGCCTCTGATCCCAACGCCGTCCACGCCTTCTGGTACAAACCCAATCCCTCCCCACCCAAGGACTACAAACTCTGGGACGACATGATCCGCGCCTTCGCCACCCACCTCGTCGCCCGTTACGGCATCGACGAGGTCTCCACCTGGCGCTTCGAAGTCTGGAACGAACCCAACCTCGACTTCTGGGTCGGCCACCCGAAACAGTCCACCTACTTCGAGCTCTACGACCACACCGCCCGCGCACTCAAATCCGTCTCGCCACGCCTCATCGTCGGTGGCCCGGCAACCGCACAGGCCGCGTGGGTCACTCCGTTCCTCGCGCACGTCAAGGCAGAAAACGTCCCCATCGACTTCGTCTCCACCCACGTATACGCCAACGACACCGCCGACAACGTCTTCAAGACCAACGAAGACATCCCCCGCGACCAAATGGTCTACCGCGCCGTCAAGCACGTCCACGACGAGATCGCGCAATCACCCTTCCCCAAACTCCCCCTCATCTTCTCTGAGTACAACGCCAGCTACGCCAACGAGCCCAACGTCACCGACTCCGACTACATCGGCCCTTGGCTCGCCAACAACATCCGCCTCTGCGACGGCCTCACCGAGAGCATGGCCTACTGGTCCTTCTCCGACGTCTTTGAAGAACAGGGTGTCGTCCGCTCTCCCTTCTACGGCGGCTTCGGCTTACTCGCCGCCGATAGCATCCCCAAGCCCTCGCTCAACGTCTTCCGCATCCTCCACAAGCTCGGCGACCAGCGCCTCGCCGTCGCCTCTGACTCCGCCCTCGCCACCACCACCGGAAAAACCCTCACCCTCGCTCTCTGGGACTACGCCCCACCCACCGGCACCGGCGACAAGTACACCATGCCCACCGGCCCCGCAGGCCCACCCAAAACCTTCGCCCTCGACCTCAAAAACGTCCCCGCCAACGCCTCCCTCACCCTCTGGCGCGTAGACGACGACCACAGCAACGTCCTAAAATCCTTCGACGCCATGGGTCGTCCGCCCGCAGATCTCACGCAGGATCAAATCACCACGCTCCGCGCCGCCGGCGAGCTATCTCCACCCGAGCATCTGCATCTCAATCACGGTAAGCTCCAGATCACGGTCCCAGCTCACGGTCTCGTTGTACTAACGCTTGAAAGGTAAGCGATGAAACGACGCAAGGTACTCGAACTCTTAGCCGGAGCCGCGCTGCTCCCCAACCTCCCCGCATTCGCCGCACTCGCGCCTCGTCCCTCCGCACCAAATGACATCAGCCTT
>Ga0302305_1000806_pt1 | contig 18469 bp, 15 predicted proteins | sample III_Palsa_E2_3_FD_198764 | JGI IMG/M metagenome (GOLD analysis project Ga0302305, IMG submission 198764) | Peat permafrost microbial communities from Stordalen Mire near Abisko, Sweden - III_Palsa_E2_3 | ecosystem: Environmental > Terrestrial > Soil > Palsa > Peat permafrost | place: Sweden... | reverse complement strand
TCATGCGTGTCGGTGAGGGCGGTGTAGTGGTCGTCCCAGGTTCCGAGGAAGCCGTGGCCGCGCTCTGCGATCCAGTTGTTGAAGTCGGCGGAGGTGATCTGGTTGGGGGTGGTGAGGAGGGGACTGGCGGGGGAGAGGAGTTGGACGGGGGCGGTTTCGTCTACGACTTTTTCGGCGCTGCCGATGTTGAGGGGGTAGGGGGCGTCGGCGGCGGTGAAGTCGGCGCTTTGGTATTGGACCAGGACGTTGCCGCCGTTGCGGGCGAATGCGAGGAGGGATTGGGTGGGGGCGCCGTGGAGGTTGGGGTTGGCGGTGTAGGCGCGGACGCCGAGGATGACCGTGTCGAAGTTGGCGAGGTTGGTGGGTGTGAGGTCGGCTACGGTGATCATCGTCGGGGCAAGGCCGATGGAGGCGAGGGCTTCGGGAACTGGGTCGCCGGTGCCGGGGAGGTAGGCGATGCGGACGTGGGCTGGGAGCTTGAGGTCGACGGGGACTACGCGGGTGGTCGCTGGGGTGTAGTAGTTCGTGTAGATGAGGCCCGGGTAGCCTACGGAGCGGAAGCCTTCGGTGTAGGTGTGGTGGTCGGGGGTTTGGGCGGTGACGTGGAAGATTTGCGGGCCTGTGATGGGCGCGGTCGGGTGGAGGAAGAAGTGGATGGAGTTGGCGCCTGCGGCTTTGGCTTCAATGGACCAGTTGTGGGGGGACTGGACGTTGATGTTGGCGGAGGTGGTCGCGTCGGTGCGCAGGGTTGCGGTTAGCTGGGCGGTGGTTTGGCCGTTGGGGAGGACGGTGGCGGTGGGGAGGCTGGAGATGGAGACGGGCGGGATGATGCTGATGGGTTGGTCGCCGGAATGGACGACGCGGGCGACCATCAAGGGAACGCCGATGTGCGGACCCAGGCCCGTGAAGTCGATATGGGCCACAGCGGTGAGTGCCGATGGCGAGCTTGGGGCGTTACGAAGGCGGGGATCGATGAGTTCATAGGTAGCTTCCTCGATCGATTTGCGAAAGAAGTAGGGCCGGGTGACATCTTCCGTTCCTATGGAGTCCAGGACGATGTCCTTCGCGAGAGGACCGCTTGCTGGAAATGGCTCGGAGCGATAGTCCGAGATCATGCGGGAACGTGCCGGCCTGTCGGCGGTTCTGTTTTGGTCGTCGAGCACGGACGTGTGCGAGTAGCTGAGATTGGTTTTGGAATCTACGGCGATCGTTACGTGAACCGGAGGAACAGCGTTGACCGTGATGTCGCGTTGTACGGACGGTGCGGTGGCGTCCACGTGAATGCCGAACGCGAGGATGAGGGCATCGTTGAGCTGGACGCGCTTGATGCGGAGCTCGTGGAGGGCGTTAGCTTTTTGGGTGGGGTCGCCGTTCCACCGCTCTACGATTTGGGTCAACTGGTCGAGGTTCATTAGGGCGCGGGCGAGGTCGGGTGCGATTGCGTCTGGGTGGGTGGGGTCGAAGTGGTTGGTTGCGGTGGTGATGTCGCGAGCGATTGCGGAGAGATAGTCGGGAGGGAAGGCGGCGGGGGCTAGGGTGGCGATGCCTTCGATGGAGGTGTCGATGCCGGTGAAGAAGTTGGGTTGGGTAGTTAGCGCGAGGTTTTGGGTCGGGCCTTCAGCCCTCGAGATTTTATCTTGCGGCGTACCCAGGGCGTTGCCCTGGGCTGTGATGGGGCGCGCCGTTGGCGCTTGGTCGGGATGGCAGGACTTTGGGGTGATGGAGGGATCGCGGGCGTCGGCGGGGGCGTTGCAGAGGACGGAGCCGTAGAGGGTGTAGCCGGAGTTGAAGCTGCCGGAGACGGGCAGGGTCATGTTCTTGCTGATCTGGGTGCGCTGCAGGCTAAGGCCGATGCGGCCGAACTGGATGTAGCTTAGCGGGGTATCGGGATGGGCGGCGAAGGTGGATGGGATGTCAGAGGAGTTGGCGGCGGCGGCGGTTAGGAGAGGGTCGGTGCTACCTTCGGGGACGAAGACGTCGGCGGGGGGCTTGGTGGTGGTGACTTTTCCGGTGACGTAATTGGTGAAGCGGGCGGGGACGTACTGGCCGGTGGCGTAGTCGTAGACGCCTTTGGCGTTGATGTCGGCGAAGGGGACGCGGGCGTAGACCTTGAGGGCTTGCCAGGGTAGGAGGCCTTCGGCGATCTGGTCGGGGAAGACGTTGGGGTCGGCGGCGGCTTTGAAGGCTTCTTGCGCGATCTCGCCGGAGACTTGGTGCTGGCCGTGGCCGTCGGTGACGTTGCCGATGAAGGTGGCCGTGATGACGAGGGGGCGGACGAGGCGGATGGCGCGGACGGCGTCGTAGAGGACGCGATCGTGGGTCCACTTGGCGAAGGCTTCTTCCTTGGTCTTGGAGAAGCCGAAGTCGACCTCGGTGCCGAAGAGTTGGGAGACGCCGGTGTAGCGGTCGTTGGCGAGGAGCTCCTGGGTGCGGATGAGGCCAAGCGCGTCTTCGAAGTCTCCGGTAACGAAGTTCTGGCCGCCTTCGCCGCGGGTGAGGGAGAGGTCGGTGACACGGGCTCCAAGGCCACGGGCGTAGAGGGTGAGCATGCCACCGTCTTCGTCGTCAGGGTGGGCGACGATATTGAGGATGGAGGCTCGGGTGTTTAGCTTGCGGAGGAGTTCGGCTAAGCCGAGGGCGCCCTGGTCGATGGGGAGCTCGTGGCCGTTGAGGGGAGAGACGCGCTCGCCGCGGAGGTTGGCGGGGTCGGTGAAGGTGGTCTGCGCGGAGGCTGAGAGAGAGAGCGCCAGGAGAAGAGGGACAAGCTTCATGGGATTTAGATTCTCATGGCTGGGGCGGGTATGCGATTTTTACGGTGGACGGTGGGGAGGGCTGGGCGAGGCGGTGGTCCGTTGGTCAGTGATTTTTAGGGCAGTTTGTGGGGGGGCGAATTTTTCTCAGGAGAGCGGCAGCGGCGTACTATGCTATGCAAAGAACTTTTCCCGGCCCCGAATTCAATTTAAACGGGACAGGAGGTTGCTATGAGCACATCGTCTGTAGGGAGCATTGCGCGCGGCGCGGTTGGGTGGTCGATTGGTCTGAGTGTGGTGTTGATTCTTGCAGGGCTTTTCGCTATCGCGGTTCCTCCGCTGGTGGGGATTGGAGTGTTGCTGGTGGTGGCTTGGCTGATTATTTTGAGTGGCGCGGTTCACCTGGTGTTGGCCTGGCGTACTCGGACAACGGGCGGGACAATATGGGAGCTGCTGCTGGGTGTGCTCTATCTTGCGATTGGGGTGGACGTGTTGCTGCACCCTGCGACGGGCCTGGCCGCTCTGACGCTGATTCTGGCAATCTACCTGTTCGTGAAAGGGGTGCTGGAGTTGATTTTGGGATTCCGGCTGCGTCCGAGGGCGGGGTCGGTTTGGGTGATCTTTGATGGGGTGGTGACGTTGTTTCTGGCGATTCTGATTTGGCGGAGTTGGCCGTCGAGTAGCGAGTGGGTGATTGGAACGCTGGTGGGAATCAGCATGCTCTTTAGCGGGGCGTCGCGGCTATTCCTGTCGCTGGGCGCACGGCGCGGGCTGGCCGCGGTGTGAACGATGCGCGGGCATAGACTGGCGAGATGACGGTTGAGGGCGAGGGGCTGGAGCGGTCGCTGACGATGCGCGGGGCGGTGACGCTGAACCTGCTCGACATGATTGGGGTGGGGCCGTTTTTGACGCTGCCGCTGCTGTTGGCTGCGATGGGCGGGCCGCAGGCGATGGTGGGGTGGGTGCTCGGGGCGCTGCTCGCGGCTTGCGATGGGTTGGTGTGGGCGGAGTTGGGCGCGGCCATGCCTGAGGCCGGCGGGACGTATGCGTATTTGGGGAAGATGTTTCCGGGGCAGTGGGGGCGGTGGTTGAGTTTTCTGTTTGTGTTTCAGCTTTGCGTGTCGGCGCCGCTAAGCGTGGCTAGCGGGTGTATCGGGCTGGCACAGTATGCGGGGTTTCTGTCGCCGGGGTGGCTGGGGGATGGTGGGGTTGTGCACGCACTGCGGGTGGGGGGGTATAGCTTTGGGGTTTCGGCGGGGCGGGCTACTTGGCTGGCGATTGCGGTGGTGGGGCTGGCCGTTGTGCTGCTTTATCGGAGGCTGTCGGCGATGAGGGGGGTGTCGGCGGGGATGCTGGTGGTCGTGCTGGGGACGATCGGGTGGGCCATGGTGACCGGGTTGCTGCATGGGCAGTGGGCTCGGGTGGTGGCGTTTCCTGCGGGGGCGTGGAAGCTGGACCATGGATTTTTTGTGGGTCTGGGGTCGGCGATGCTGATTGCTACGTACGACTACTGGGGGTACTACAACGTTACGTTTCTGGGCGGGGAGGCGCGGGATCCGGGGCGGACGATTCCTCGGGCGGTGCTGATTTCGATTGGGGTGGTGGCGGTGTTGTATTTGGGGCTGAATGCTAGTGTGTTGGCGGTGATGGGGGCGCCGTCGATTGTGGGGGCGCAGGATTTGGGGGCGCGGCGGGCGCTGCTTAGCGAGATGATGCGGGTGGCGTATACGCCGGGGCTGGGTGCGGGCTGGGGGATGGGGCTGGGGCGGGTGGCGGCCGTGCTGGTGATGGTGACGGCGTTTGCGAGCGTGTTTTCGCTGCTGCTGGGGTACTCGCGGATACCGTTTGCGGCGGCGCGGGATGGGAACTTTCCGGCGGTGTTTGGGCGGCTGCATCCACGGCGGGGGTTTCCTTACGTGGCTTTGCTGTTCTTAGCGGGGATGGCTTGCTTGTTTTGCTTTTTCTCGCTGGCGGATGTGATTGCGGCACTGGTGGTGTTGCGGATTCTGCTGCAGTTTGGGTTGCAGCATGTGGGGGTGATGGTGCTGCGGGTGCGGCGGCCAGAGATGGTGCGGCCGTTTCGGATTTGGCTTTATCCGGTGCCGCCGTTGCTGGCGTTGGTGGGGTTTGGGTATATTGTGGCCTCACGGCCTAACTTTCGTCGGGAGTTGGTGTTGGCGGCGTTTGTTGCGGTAATAGGTTCAATTATTTTCTTGGGGCGGCGGCTATTGTTGCGCGAAAGGAAGGCATAACCGGAGGGCTAAAGCCCGCGTTCTTTCTGGGCCGATGAGACCCGAGGCTGAAGCCTCGGGGTACCTGGACTGGCGGTGAGCCTCGAGTGCCTGGACTGGCTGGAAGCCTCGGGTAGGTCGGCTGGCGGTGAGCCTCGGGGTGCCGTCGGTGGGCGCGCTTGACGCTTCGGGGTACCATCCGTCGGCGGAGTATTGAGGACATCCGGAGGGGGATTGGGGACGTTGTAACTTGTAGGGCGGTTGCGAGTCCTATGGGTGAGATGATCGAGCTTGGATGACGTGCGAGAGGTGTTGCGATGCTGTTGATGAGTGATCGGGAGAAAGAGATTGCGTCGTCGGAGATTACGCCGCGGGCTACGTTTGAGGCGTTCCAGATGAACCGTCGTAGCTTGATGGCGGGGCTGGGAGCGGTGGGTTTTGCGGCGGCGATGGGGAAGCAGGCGCGCGCGGAGCAAAAGATTGATGGGCTTGTGACTACGCCGTATGCGGTGCCGGATCGGGATACTACTCCTGAGGCGAAGGCGAAGAGCTACAACAATTTTTATGAGTTTGGCGAGGATAAGGGTGATCCGGCGAAGAATGCGCACACGCTGAAGACGTATCCGTGGAATGTGTCGGTGGAGGGGCTGGTGTCGAAGCCTCGGACGTTCCAGTTTGGGGAGCTGTTTCATCTGCGGCCGATGGAGTCGAGGGTGTATCGCTTCCGTTGCGTGGAGGCGTGGTCGATGGTGATTCCGTGGGATGGGTATTCACTGTCGGAGCTGATCAAAGTGGTGGAGCCACTGCCGAAGGCGAAGTTTGTGCAGTTTATTTCGGACGAGAACTCGTCGCAGGAGATTCTGCCGAGCGGGATTTCCTGGCCGTATACGGAAGGGCTGCGGATGGATGAGGCAATGAATCCGCTGACGCTGCTGACGTTTGGAAGCTATGGGCAGACGCTGGCGAATCAGCAGGGCGCGCCGGTGCGGGTGATTGTTCCGTGGAAGTACGGGTTCAAGTCGGCGAAGTCGATTGTGAAGATCAAGTTTGTGGAGAAGATGCCGCCGACGACGTGGAATGAGTTGGCGTCGGATGAGTATGGTTTTTACTCGAATGTGAATCCGACGGTGGACCATCCGCGGTGGTCGCAGGCGCATGAGCGGCTGCTGAATACCAACAGCGTGTTCCCGAAGGTGGTGCCGACGCTGATGTTCAATGGGTACCAGGACCAGGTGGCGTCGATGTACGCGGGAATGGATTTGAAGAAGAACTATTAGTTGTCAGTTCTCAGTTGTCGGTTCTCCGTTGCGGTCTGTTCTGCGGCCGTGCGGGATCTTACGAATGAGAGAATGCTGACGCGGGTTTACAACTGAGAACTGAGAATGGACAACTGAGAAACAGATGCCGAATCGAGCAATTCCTTATTTGAAGGCTGTGGTGCATGCGCTGTGTTTGCTGCCGGCGCTGATGCTGCTGCGGATGTACTTCAATGGGACGCTGGCGCTTGAGGCGGATCCGGTCAACTACATTACGCACTTCACGGGGAACTGGGCGCTGTGGATGCTGCTTGGGTCGCTCGCGATTACGCCGCTGCGGCGGTTGTGGGCGGGGTTGAGTTGGATGATTAAGTTTCGGCGGATGATTGGGCTGTACGCGTTCTTTTACGCGTCGCTGCACTTGCTGACCTACGTGCTGTTGTTCAGCGGGTACGATGTGCCGGCGGCTGTGGCGGGATTGCGTGCGGGGCATCTCGTGGAGCCGTGGACACAGTTTATGAAGATCTGGCCGACGATGCTGGATGATTTGAAGAAGCGGAAGTTTATTCAAGTAGGGCTGGCGGCGTGGACGATTCTGCTGGTGTTGGCCGTGACGTCTCCGCAGCGAGTGTTACGCGCGATGGGTGGGAAGAATTGGGCGCGGGTGCATCGGCTGGTGTATCTCGCTGGCGCGTTGGCGTGCGTGCATTATTGGTGGCTGGTGAAGACGGGGGTGCGGACGCCGTGGAAGGTGACGGCGGTGTTGGCGGTGCTGTTGCTGGTGCGGGTGGGGTTTGCGGTGGGGAAGAGGTTGAAGACGCGGAGCGTGGTGGCGGCTTAGAAAGGCTATTAGCTAAGGCAGAGACTGGCGCTCGCTACGCTGGCGAGATGCAGGTTCCTCCCCGAAGCGTATGTCCATTTCAGGTCAGTGACCTCAATCGTTTTTTGACGCACTCAAGGGTGAGTACGCCTTGTGATCGAGCATCGCGTCGATGGCATTTCCTATGTCATAAATATTGTTCTGGTTCTGATTGCTAAGAAGGATGATCGTGCGGCCCTTGGGTGCGTCCATCATCAACAGTGCGCGGTAGTGGAATACCGATCCATCATGCACGTGGCTGAGCAGTTGATCGCCTTTCATCTCAGCCTGACCGAGGCCGGTTTGCCAGGCTGGGTTCTGGGTGGTCACTATCTGACGTGTGGAACTTGGAGTGATGAGGCAAAAATCCCGGATGCAATCAGACCATCGGAGGAAGTCATCGAGGGACAGGCACACCCAGCCGGATATTGGGGCGATGGGCGCATCCTGCTTATGGTTCGCGTCGAAGGACTTCGCGATCAGGGGTTCAGCATCGGCGGGGTCGATGACCGCGTTGCGGATGCCTGCTTTGGGAAACTCCCGCTTCACGAGGAACTCCTCGAAGCTCATGCCGCTTACTTTTTCGATCACTCTTCTGCGCAGAAATACATTGTTATTGCTGTAGGCGTAGTGGGTGCCGGGCACAGAATTAAGATGTTGCAGCGCATGGAGTTCTTTCCAGTTGTCCGCATCGCTGTGCACGATATTCCAATCGGGTTCCTGCAATCCGCTTGTGTAGTGCAGCAGATTATCGATCGTCACCGTCGCAGCCCAGGGAGGAAGGTCGGGGAAAAACTTCGACAGGGGGTCGGTCAGGGCGAGTTTTCCGTCCTGAGCCAGGATCAACAAACCTACGGCATCGAACTCTTTGGCGATGGAGCCGATGTAGAACCTGTCCGCAAGCGTGAGGGGTACCAGCTGCGAGCCGTCCGCATCGCCGAGCGCTCGCCGCAGGATGACCTTCCCATGATCGGCCACGAGGACATTTCCGTTGAACAAACCCGCTTGATGGGCCTGGTCCAGATATGTACTCAGTTCAGTGACGGTGGTTTGCTGCGCGCTTGAACAGCAGGGTAGAAGAGTCAGACAAGCGAAGACGGCGATCACGATTCGACGAACGAGATACACGAATTACCTCAAAGCGAGAATTAAATGCCTGTACGTTCCGGGCAAGCAAATTGTTCCGTTGCCGGTGGGTGGCTGGTGAAGACGGGGGCGCGGACGCCGTGGAAGGTGACGGCGGTGTTGGCGGTGCTGTTGCTGGTGCGGGTGGGGTTTGCGGTGGGGAAGAGGGTGAAGGGGCGGAGCGTGGCGGCGGCTTAGAACGGCTTTTAGCTTTTTGCTTCCAGCTTTTTGCAGCCAGCATGCGGATCACATTCAGTAAAACGTGATGGTTATCACTGCTTGCAGCTATCGCCCGACCGATACTTGGAGACCGTACTCAGGAGGTCTGTCTGTGAATCGTTTGTTTGCGCGCCTGTTCGGTCTTACCCTGTTCGGTTTTCTCTTTTTGGCGGTTGCCGCCCGACCTGCCATGGCTCAGCAGGATCAACCCACGCATGTGTTCCATCGGGGGATTCCAGCCGGAGATACCTGTGCCACGTGCCACAAGGCGATCTATGACCAATGGAAAGCCAGCCCTCATGCCGCCAACAGTGTTGAATGCACTGTGTGCCATGGCGAGACAACCGCAAAAGACTTCGCGGGCAAGCCGGGTTTGAGCACCTGCGAAACCTGTCACGCCGACCAGGTCGCACAGTTGAAGTCTGATCCATTTATGAAAGGCAAGACGTGCGTGAGCTGTCATCAGGCACATGCGTTCGTGGAGCACAGGAAGGCGACGCCCACGAGCTAGTGATGACACTCACACCCGGTGAAGGAACTGCGGGACGGGCGCACGCTTCCACACGCTTTGTGATCGCACCTGCTACTCGACTACGCCTTCGAAGAGGTTGGTGGATTGGGTGGCGGGTTGGGGCGTTGGCGAGGCGGCGAGCAGGTAGTGCTCGGTGTTGCCGTGTTTGGCGAAGATCAGCGGGCCGGCGCGCTCCATGAGGGGGGCCTGGGTGGTGTGCGCCTTCATGGCTTCGAGGCGGAGGGGGAGGACCGAGGCTACGTCGAGGGTGTGGGTCCAGGGGGCGGGGATGTGGCGATGGCGGCCTTCGATGAAGAAGTCGGTGGTGAGGTAGTAGAGGCCCTGCGGGGTGTGGAGGTCGCCGAGGGTGGGGAAGCGCTTGGGGTGGCCGGCCCAGTGGAAGGCTGCGGTGGCTACGCCGGAGGTGACGGTGTGGTCGGGGTGCGTGTTGATGGCGCCGTCTCCGCCGAAGGTGAGGATGACGTGCGGGCGGAGGAGGCGGATGCGCTGGACGAGGTCGCCGGCGAGGTTGGAGAAGCTGGCGAATTCGAGCTGGCCGTCCTGATAGTCGAGGACTTCGTGATGGTGGATGCCGAGGAGTTTGCAGGAAGCGGCGAGTTCGGTGCGGCGAAGCTGGCCTAGCTCGGTGGCGGTGGAGGCCGTGCCGCGATAGGAGCCGGCGCTGCCGTCGGTGATGCAGATGAGGCTGGTTTCGACGCCACGCTGGGCGGCGAGGGCCAGCGCGCCACCGAAGGCAAAGCACTCGTCGTCGGGATGTGCCGTGATGCAGAGAAGCCTGAGGGGCACGGAAGACCTCCAGGGATTGGATGCGTTAGAGCAGGGGATGGAGCAGGGGATAAAGGATAGGGGATAGAGAGAACTTCGGCGGGATGATGTTTCTGTTTTCTCTACGCTCTATCCCCTACACTCTATCCCCTGTTCTTCTTCGAGGAAGAGGTCGCCGGATTCGATGAGAAGGTCGAGGGCGGCGTTGGGGTCCGGGTTCAGATTGGCGGCGGCTACGGGGGCGAAGGTTTTGCGGTGGAGGGGGCAGGGGCCGTGGTCGCGAAGAGCCTTGCGATGTTCGGGGGTGGCGTAGCCTTTGTGCGAGGCCAGGCCGTATTGGGGGTGGAGGAGGTCTAGCTCGCGCATGAGGGCGTCGCGATGAACTTTGGCGATGACGGAGGCGGCGGCGATGGAGAGGGAGAGAGCGTCGCCGTAGTAGAGCTTGGTTTGGGGGCAGGGGTGGTCGATGTAGAGGGCGTCGATGAGGAGGTGGTCGGGTGGTGTGGTGAGGCGCTCGACGGCGAGGAGCATGGCGAGGCGGGAGGCTTGGTAGATGTTGATGCGGTCGATGGTTTCGGCATCGACTTCGGCGACGGCGAAGCAGAGGGCGACTTTGCGGATCTTGCGGTCGAGCTTTTCGCGCTGCTCGCGGGTTAACTGCTTTGAGTCCTTGAGGCCCATGCGGGAGAGGGTGGCGAGCTTGACGGGGAGGATGACGGCGGCGGCGACGACGGGGCCAAAGAGGGCGCCCCGGCCAACTTCGTCGACTCCGGCGATGACGCGGAAGCCGTGGTAGCGGAGGGCCTGCTCGGGGGCGTCGGAGCAGATGAGCTGCTTGAGCATCTGCTGCTTGGCAGTGGCTTTGGTGACACCGGCGACCTTGGGGATGTGGAAGAGGGTGGCCATCGTGAGGCCCGTGGGGGCTGACTTTCAGTGTAGCGGGAGCGGGTGTGGATGAATTCTTCGTGAACGGGGAATGGCGGCGCGGTGGGGAGTGCCGGAAGCGGAAGGGTTTGTGTCGAAAGGGGACTATCGGGCATAGGGAGTAAGCCCGTAGTTACTGGCGAAACGGAAACTTTTGTCCTATGCTTGCAGCACCAAGGGCCAGGCACGGAATAACGGATTTTAGCTGGAGATAGACGCATGCGAATGGATAGAAGCTGGAGACTGCTGTTGGTAGGCGCTCCGATGTTGATGGCGGTACAGGTGTTAGCGGCGCAGGATGTGGCTCCGGCAGCGGCGGCGCAGGCGGCGACGGCTACGACGGCACCTGCTGCTGCTGCGGAACCTGCGACGGCTCCGGCTCCGGCTGAGGCGACGGTTCAGGCAGTGCCGGCTCCGGTGGCGGCTTCGGCTGCAGCGCCGCAGGTAGCAGCGCCGCAGGTGGCGGCGCCGGTGAAGGTGGATCCGAAGGCGGCGAAGGCTCAGGCCGAGGAAGAGAAGAAGGAAAAGAAGGCGGAAGAGGCGAAGAAAAAGATCTATACGGGACCTACCAACGTGATCGTGCTGGCACCGACGCCGATGCTGGATGAGGTAGGAACGCAGCGGTTAGATCCGGATGGCCAGGCGATGTTCAACCCGGCGGTGCGGCAGCAGCGGGACAAGAAGGGTCATCCGCTGTTCGACGATAAGGGCAAACCGGTGTTCCAGACGGCGACCGAGCTGGGCTACGACGAGAAGGGGAAGAAGATCCACTTGTCGAAGGTGAAGCCGCCGAAGATGACGCCGGTGACGATTGCGCGCGGGACGTTTACCGTGGACGGCATGATCGGCAAGGCGGAGCTGAACTACACGATTCCTGACTTCCATTTCATGTACCTGTATGCGCCGGGGATTGGAACGCTGGTTGTCTCGAATGAGCCGTTCCCGGGAGGGACTCTGCAGAAGAACGCGTTCAATGACAAGACGCTGACGATATCGACGGGAGACCATCACCTGCAGGTCGCGTCGGACAATAATCTTCTGGGCAAGAAGCCGTTGCCTGCGTATGTGCTGTTGGACCGCACCTTCGTTCTGCCGACACCGTATCCGGTGGTGGGCTATGGCGGATTGTTGAAGGCGCCGTATGTGTGGCCGGGAAGCCATGAGAACGCGGACTTGAAGGGTGCGTTTGTGAAGCCGCCACCGATACCTGTGAACCTGCAGCCAGTATTGCTGCTGACGCCGTGCCCGACGGGACAGATGCGCCGCGCGGCTCCGCCGGTTTTGCCGGGAGAGAAAGCACCGCCACAGCCCTGCGTTGTGATTCCTAAGGGCGCGGCGACGCTATCAGGGCCGGGGGCGAAGAAGCAGGTGGCTGCGCAGACTCCGGCGGCTGCACCGGCACCGGGTACGCAAGCTGCCGTGCCTGCGCCGAATGTGGTGACGCCTACACCGGCTCCAGCGCCTCAGCAGTAGAGGGAAGGTTTGAGGCGAAGAAGAGGCGACCCGATTGGGTCGCCTCTTTTGGTTCCAAAGTGATTCGTGCTGCGAAGGGGTTGGTGGAACTTAGGCTGTGCGCTCGACTTCGCGCAGACGGGCAGCCTTGCCGCGCAGACCACGGAGGTAGAAGAGCTTGGAGCGGCGAACCTGGTAGGAGCGGAGCTTTTCGACCTTATCGACGACCTTGGAGTTGTAGGGGAAGATGCGCTCGACGCCCTGGCCGAAGCTCATTTTGCGGACTGTGAAGGAACCCTGGGGGCCCTTCTTGATGGCGATGACCATGCCTTCGAAAGCCTGGAGACGCTCTTTGTCGCCTTCCTTGATTTTTACCTGAACGCGGACGAGGTCGCCGGCGGCAAATTCGGGAAGGTCGGTACGCTGGAGCTTGTCGGCCAGCTTCTGCATGATGGGATGGATAGACATGATGGATTCCTTACGTAAAGTCGCAGGATTCAGTTTACATCAGTTTGGGCAGATTTTGAAGGATTTTCCACATTGGATGCGCGGAGTTTGTGCTTTTGGGAACGATGTCGCCGCAGGCAGTGAATTGCGGGATCCTCGGCGGTGGCTAATTCTCCGAGGGTCGCTCGATATGGTCGATGATCAGTACTTGCCCTGGGCCTTTGGTGGGGGTGAGCTTGAGTCCGAGCTGCTCCTGGATGGCAGTGAACAGCGTGGCGGAATCTGGGTTGGGCAATGCTGCGGGGCCGGTCGAGGCGTTCGGTTCGAGTGGCGTCCACTTGAGGTCTAAGTCGTAGGTGCCGGTGAGGCCTGTTTTATCGATGATGACGCGGCCGCCGATGTCGGGCGTTCCTTCCAGCAGCTCGAGCAAGGCGCGGATCGGCACGGCGGTGCCGCGAATCCTGGATGCGCCGAGGGAGGCTCTGCCTTTGCTTGCGTCGGAATTTTCTTTGAGCTTCGAGCCGCCCTTGGCGAGGGTCAACTGATAGAGCGGCATCTCCCTGGTCTCGAAGTGCGCCTTCAACTGGAAGCGATCGGCGAGGAGGGCCTGCATCATTGCCTGCTCCGTCTTGCCTCGCTCGGCGGGGGTCATGGTTTGCATGGCGTCGCGGATCGCGTCGGGGGGCTTTCCGTGGATCACGTACTGGGCGCTGTTGATCCAGTCGGGCCCAATCACCCAGCCCGCAGCGTTGCCGGGTATACCGAACGAAGCCTTGATGTAACCGCGCAAGGGCATGTGATAGTCGTTGGGCCCGGGGGGTTTGATGGTTGCGACCTCGTAAGCCGGGGGTAGCGGAGGTGGTGACGAGGCTGTGGCTGGCGGAGTCGGGACGGGGGTGGTCTGGCAGGGGGCAAGCGAGGAGGCAGTCGCGATGAAGGCGGCGGCGATCAGCAGAGGGAGGCTGTGATGATTGCTGCGTTCGATTGCATTCTGTGGCATGAAGCTCTCCTGGGGATTTCTGCTGGGCGAAGCAACGCTTGCATTGTCGGAGTTGGAGAGGAGGAGGTCAAGGACGGTGCGGAGATGTTCGGGATCGATGCGGGTCGAGAGGGGTTGCTACGGGCCGGGATGGTTCGAGGCTGAAGCGGGGGGCGCGGCGGGTAGGGGAGGAAGAGTGCTGACTACGGCGACGGGCAGTTCCACGGCCCCGACGTGATTGGTGACTCGATCGTGAATGCCGAGCCGCAGGAAGAATTCGCCCTTGGCGGGGACGCTGATGTCCTGGTGATACTGAAAGCCAGGGTGTAGACCGGGCTGGTGCAGCCGGGCGTAGTGGGTCGGCTCGATCTTGGCGCTGATGGCATTGATCTGGGTGTTGACGCGAAGGCCATCGGCGTCATACACGAAGGCCATGAATTCGACGACGCAGACGTTGGTGCCGGCGGCGTTGGCGGGGCATTGGATATCTCGCTGGTGGGCGATGTAATGGATGGTGTAGCGCCGATAGGGCCCCTTTGCTTTAGGGCTCAGGTGGTTGCCGGATGCCGGGGCAGGTTCGGTGGCTGCGATGCTGGGTTGAACGCTGACGTCAAATCGGATCTCGGAGGGTTGGGGAGCGCCGTAGCCCATGGCGGCGCGCATGGGGCTATAGGGAATTGGGTCGGTGCTGTTGGCTTGTCGCTCGGTAGGGTGAGCGGGAGCATTGGGATCGATGGCATAGTAGCCGCGGCGGTAGGCGAGGTTGAGTGCGGGCCGATCGAGCTGAATCTCAATTTTGCGGTACTGGCCGTTCCAGTTGCGGCTGGTGGGTGAGTAGGTGAGGGTGTAGTAATTGGAGCCGGCGTCGATAGCTTGCGCGACGATTCCTTTGAGGTCGTTGGTGCTGGTGAAAGCTTTGCCTCCGGTGGGGTCGGCAATATCTGTCATGGAGCCTCGCAGGGCGGCCGCAGTGGAGGAGGTCCTGTCGATACTCGTCGCCAGGCTTTGATTACTCGACAAGACAGTTGCGGCACCGTGATTGGAGGCGTCAAACCAAGAGTTGGTGATGATGCCGTGAGCATTGATGGGATAGACCGAGACCTGATTGTTGGCGAGCAGGTTGACGGTCTCCTTGAATTCGTCGTCGGAACCTACAGACTCAGCCCTTCGCTCTGCGCCCGCTGGAAGAACAGAGAAAGGGAAGGATGCGGAGAACCATATGAGGTTTTTGCGGCCAGGAAATCCGGCGAGATAGCGGCCTAACTGGTTGAGCGCATCGAGGGTATGTTCGCGCCGAAAGATGTAGCGAGTGTCAGCGCCTTGTTTTGTGCTGTTCCCCCCTGAGACGGGATCAGCGAGAAACAGCGACGCGTTCATGTCGTTGTTCTTCTTGCTGACGGCGGCTCGAAGCATCTCTGGATCGGAGGTGAAGCCCTGGAGGAGAGAAAGCTGCCAGGACGTGAGTCGCGCGACGGCAATGCGGGTGTTGGGCGGGGCAGACTTGAGATAGAGCGACAGTTGATCCAGGGAGTAAGCCTGATCTTCCATGGGGGTGTTGAGTTTATCGAGCAGAAAGATGTTGAGAGGGCCAGATGCGGGAGTGACGGGATCGTTGGTGAAGACGCCGGGTTCGAGTTTTAGTGGCGGAGGTTGATGAGAAGCGTCGGGGACTTCGCTCAGAGTATGTTGCTCGAACGTTTTGATCGATTGCGGACGACCGTCTTCGCGCAGGTTGAAGTCGGACGCTGAGAGATTGTGTACGGGATGTTGGTTAACATCGGTAACAACAACGTCGACGACGACAAGATTCGTATCGATGCGGAGGGTATCAGATTCAGGGAGTGTGGATTGAGCCTTGAGTCGTGAGGCGCCAGCCAAAATGGCGATGGATACAAGCGCAATTAGGGGGCGCACGAGTGACCTCTGCGAGACATCGTGAGTGTAGCAAGGCGAAAATGGGGTGATCAAGCGGTGATTGCTGCGGGAGAAGCGAAACTCTTTGAAGTTTCGGGCGTCCTATTGAGCATGAAGCAGCTGTTTGCCGTTGCGCTGGTGGTGGTGGCTGCTCCAGCGTGTGCGCAACACGGTGGTGGCGGGCATGGTGGTGGTGGCGGTGGATTCCATGGAGGCGGGGTTACGAGTCGCGGTGGATTTGCTGCGCCGGGTGGGTTTTCGCGACCGATGAGCACGGTGCGGCCGGGATATGTCCCGCGGTATCGAAGCGGCGGCGGATGGGGTGTAGCGAATGGACGACCGGCGTACTACTACGGCGGTTGGCGGCGGCATGCGTATGCCGTGCCGTATGGATATGGGGTGGGGGTGGGATCGGTGGGGTATGGCGGGTTGGGTTATGGGTGGGTGGATGGGAATGGTTCGGGGTACGATCCGGGATACGGAGACACAGGGTACTACGATGGTGGGCCGTATCCGGATGGGTCGGGTGTAGCGGCCGACGGCTATGGAACGCAGGCTCCGGGCGGGGAGGAGCCGCCGATCCCGTATGTGGCGGAGAGTCCGGACGCGGGGAACGGGTATGGGGCGAGTGTTGCTCAGGGTGCTGCGCCGATCTCGCGGGTTGAGCCGGGGGCCAAGCCTTCGCCGGTGGCACAGCCTTCGTTGTATGACGACGAGGCGGTGACGCTGATCTTCAAGGATGGGCGGGCGCCGGAGACGATTCACAACTATGCGCTCACTCGGACGACGCTGTATGTGACCGATGCGCGGCGGCAGGAGATTCCTGTGGCGGCGCTGGATCTGGCGGCTACCGAGAAGGTGAATCGCGCGGTGGGCGTGCGGTTTCAGTTGCCGGTGACGCAGTAGTAGTCGGGCGGTTGTTTACGATACTTTCTGGTTACCTATTACTTTGTGTCTGCCGCCGTTGCGGGGATGGTTTTCAGGTGGCCGGCGGAGGCTGGGGTGCAGTCGGTCTCGCTGGAGGCGTGGGGGTGGCTGGCCTTCAGGTCCTTGGCCGTGAAGTTGTAGGAGCGCAGCTTGGCGCAGGGTTGGTTGGTTGGAGGGCGCAGGGTGGCGTCGGACTTGAGAAGCGCAAGTTCTTTGGGTTGAGGCTGCAGACCTGTCGGCTCGGTGCCGGAATGCAGTACGAGCGCGTCTAGATCCTTTTGCGAGGTCCTGAGTTGGAGTGAGCTGGGGCTGGTGAGCTTGAGGGTCGATGAGGTGGAGGGTCCGAGCGAGGGTGAGGGCGAGGTGAGCAGAGGGTTCGCCGGGGAGTGGGCGTCTGGAGAGAGCAGCGGCCTGGGCGATTGGGCGAGGGCGGGGAGGACGCAGGCTGAGGCGAGGAGGCTGGCGGCGAGAAGACGAAGTGGCTGCATGGGCGGTCCCTCTGGATGGGAGTTTAACGCTGCTGCAGTTGGGTTGGTGAGCGTGGTTGTGGGGAATTTTTTGGCTATTCGTTGGGAGGGGGATAGCCGAGGGTGAAGAGGTACTCGCGATCGTCGTCGGATAGGTCGGCGGTGAGGAGTAGGTCGGGGCGGTTGGCGAGGGTTTTGGCGAGGGCGGCTTGGCGGCGCCAGCGACGGATGGCGAGGTGGTCGCCGCTGCCAAGGGCGTCGGGGATGGGGAGGCCGAGGAAGTCGGCGGGACGGGTGTAGTGGGGGTAGTCGAGTATGCCGTTGGAGGCGTTGGTGGATCGGGGCGGGAGTTGGGTGGAGGTGGGTTCAGTGACGGCCCGGGTCCGAAAATCCGGACCCGGGGCACCCGGATTTGTGACGGACGGCGCGGTGGGGTCGGGTTCGCCGAAGCTTTCGTAGCGGCTGGAGTCGGCGTGGCCGAGGACGCCGGGGAGGAGACGGACCGTGGCGTCGAGGAGGATGGCGGCGGCTAGTTCACCGCCGGAGAGGACGTAGTCGCCGATGGAGAGTTCTTCGTCGCAGAAGAGTTGGGAGACGCGCTCGTCGACGCCTTCGTAACGGCCGCAGAGGAGGACGACGCGGTCGAGGGTGGCGAGCCGGCGGGCGGTGGACTGGGTGAAGCGCTTGCCTTGCGCGGAGAGTAAGATGACGGCTTCTCTTTGTGGATGAATTGTTTGGCGGGCGGACTTCGAGGGAAGGTTGAGGAATTCAAGGGCTTCGAAGATTGGTTGGGGCTTGAGGACCATGCCTTCGCCGCCGCCGAAAGGACGGTCGTCGACGGTGCGGTGACGGTCGTGGGTGAAGGCGCGGAGGTCGTGGATGTGCGCGCTGGCGAGGTTGGTGCGGAGGGCTCGGGAGACGACGCCGTGGCCCAAGATGCCTTGGTCGGGTAGAGCGCCGAAGAATTCCGGGAAGATGGTGAGGATGTCGAAGCGCATAGGAGCAGGGGATAGGGAGAGAGGACTAGGGTGGAACAGGCCTGATTTGAGTGTACGACTGGGCGTCAATCTTCGGACGGGGCGGGTTCGTCGGGAGGGGATAAGAGGCCTTCGGGGAGGTGCATGGTGATGCGGCGGGCGGCGATGTCGATGGTATCGATCCAGGCGAGGACTAGCGGGACGAGAATGGGTTCGGAGCCTGGGGGGTGGCCGGTGAGCTCGATGGAGAGGAGCGGGGCGGCGTCTTCGAGGCGGCTGCGGCCGTCGGGGGCGGTAGCGAATTCTACGTCGACTACGGTGCCGGCAGGGGTGTTGGGGGAGGCGGCGTCGTAGAGGGTGCAGCCGAGCAGGTCGCCAACGAAGAAGGTGCCGGGGTCGAGGGGCGGGAGGTCGGAGGTGGGGATGAAGAGTTGCTGGCCGGCAAGTAGTTCAGCGGCGGAGATGCTGTCGCAGCCGGAGAGTTTGAGGACGACGCGGCCGGCGTTCTTGCCAGTGGGAAAGAAGTGCTCTTCGATGTGCAGGGGGAGGGTGTTGGGGGCGGGTGCGGCGGAGGTTGCGGGCGCGAGGAGGACTTCGCGGTTAGGGGCGAAGAGGTTGGGGAGATCACTGAGGGGGTCGGCGAGG
>Ga0302305_1000802_pt1 | contig 18504 bp, 10 predicted proteins | sample III_Palsa_E2_3_FD_198764 | JGI IMG/M metagenome (GOLD analysis project Ga0302305, IMG submission 198764) | Peat permafrost microbial communities from Stordalen Mire near Abisko, Sweden - III_Palsa_E2_3 | ecosystem: Environmental > Terrestrial > Soil > Palsa > Peat permafrost | place: Sweden... | reverse complement strand
CCGAGGCTACTTGCCAGTTGACCCGATCGAAACCGCGTGGTCCGCCGTGCAGCAAATTGGCACCTTCGTTCGCATCCAGAACGTAGGCGTGACCATCAAGCGAAAACCGCGCCCTGGCGATGCGGTTGGCGTAGCGGCCCACCGTGGCACCGAAGAAATCGCGGGTATTCTCATAATCCGATAGTTGATCATGCCCCAGCACTACATCGGCCAGCACGCCGTGGCGATCGGGCAGGTACAAATTCTCCAGCCTTGCGCCGTAAGTAAGGATCCGGGCGGAAATACCGCGACCGTCGGTGAGCGTGATCGCCTCCACCTTGGTGCCATCTTGGAATGTGCCGGCCGTGGCTCGCACTAATGTCGCCGCCAGCGCCACTGACGGAGACAATGAAAGCGCGATCGCCCAGGCGAACAGTTGCTTCGAAGTCGAATACCGCAATGCCACGAGGGACCCTTCTTTCACTTTGACGCCTACTAATTGAACCATCTACTCATACAATATGGCAACTGACAAGGTGGTTTCGTGCGCGGAATTGAAGGCACACGAAGCCAATTAAGAGGCGAAGGAAGAAGCATCTTTTTTGAAAAAAAGAAGCAAAAAACTTTTATTCAATTTGGAATCCACTGACTGCAGCCGGCGCGCTCCAATTGACAAAGTTTTTTTGCTTCTTTTTGTTCACAAAAAGAAGACTCTTTCCTGTACCATAACCCATTGATTTAACTTATTATCTTTCCGGATCGACGCTACGGCTGCAGGAAAACAACCGTCACGGATTTGGACGGCAGATACAGCACAAGCTTGCCATCCACCGCCTGGGTAATCACCGGTTTCGGCATTACCTCGGGCGGAGCATCGAAGGTGTTGACCGCATCCACGCGCGCTGCGGTCAGCACCTGCCCCACCGCCGCCTGCGCCGGGGCGCCTGCGACATCGATGGTGATGTCGACATCGTGGTCGGGATCGAGATTGGTGAGCGCGAGCCAGATCTTGCCGTCCTTGCCGCGCGCGGCAATGGCATCCACCTTCTGCAGGGTGATGTTGCCGAAGGAGTACCGCCCCCCCTGGAAGCTGATCGGGATGAACTGCGCGTCCTGGAACGGCACGTACATCTTGTAGACGTAGTAGGTCGGCGTCAGCACCATCTTCGCATTGTCGGTGAGGATCATGCTCTGCAGCACATTAACCATCTGGGCAATGTTGGTCATCCGCACCCGGTCGGCATGGCGTGCGAAAATATTGAGATTGAGTGATGCCGCAATCGCGTCGCGCAAGGAATTTTGCTGTCTGAGAAACAGCGGGTTGGTCCCCGGCAGCGGCTTAAGCCATACGCCCCACTCGTCTACGATAAGTGCTACAGATTTTTTGGGATCGTATTTGTCCATCAACGCCGAGCGTTGGGCGATCAGCCCCTCCATCTCCATCGTCTCTTTGAGCAAGCCCGCGTATTGCTGTTCGCCGAAACCGGTCGAGGGCGAGCTCATCGCAGCCCCGCCCCAGGTGTAATGATGCAACGAAAGCCCTTCAATGCTCCAGGACCAGGACTGGTGCCCCTGCCAGGCTCGCATCACCGCGTCGATATAGTCGTCATCAGTGCCGTCGGCCACTCTCATCGCCGCGTGGGGGCCGCGTTGCCGCAGCAACGAGGCGGGGGCCTGGTCGGGATTGCGGCTGTCGACATTCGATGCGTACAGCTTGAGATGTTCGACGTAGTCCGAGGGCGACATCGCACCGCCGCAGCCGGACATCTCGTTGCCCATGCCGATATATTTAACCTCGTACGGAGCAGGATGACCGTCGGACGCGCGCTCCTTTTCGAGTGTCGTCGGCTTGTCAACCGTCATGTACTCCAGCCAGTCGGATGCCTGCTGCACCGATCCCGTGCTGATATTCACCGCGACATAGGCGGCTGCTCCGATCTGGTTGGCGAAATCCATAAATTCGTTGGTGCCGAATGCGTTGGGCTCCAGCAGGCCCCAGTTCGCATTCAACGTCACGGGGCGCTTGTCGCTTGGCCCAACTCCATCGCGCCAATTATAATTATCGGCAAAGCACCCGCCAGGCCACCGCACCACAGGCACCTTGATGGCGCGCAACGCCGATACCACGTCGCTGCGGATGCCACGAACATTCGGTATCTTGGAATCCTTGCCGACCCAGATGCCGTTGTAAATTCCTTGACCCAGGTGTTCTGACATTTGGCCGAAGATGTCGCGATTGATAACCGGTCCCGGCCGACCTACCTGCACAGTCAGCGGTCCGGGAGCAACCGGCGTCTGTGCCAGGACGATCGCAGGGAGCGTGAGAACGACGGATATTGCCGCTCCTGCCATTCTTAAGACCCGCCGCAAAGATGCCACTAACACGTTTCCCGACCCCTTTTAATTGCCCGAAGTTAACTGAAAGCTGCGAGGCGCGAAGTCCGGGAGCTACCTGCTCTCATTCTTCACGCCTACTAATAGTATCATATACTCATACAAGAAGACAGCTGACAAGGTGGCTCGATGCCGTAATCGAACGCTCACGAAAGCCAATCAAAGGCAGCGGACGGGGCCAGCCCGATTGGGCAACGATCCGAAGCAGGATAAGTTTAAGTGGAAGCAGCAGGAAGAAGCATCTTTTTTGAAAAAAAGAAGCAAAAAACTTTTATTCAAAATGGAATCGGAATACTCCGTCGTTAGACTGGCGCATCCCAATTCCTAACCCCCAAAAGTTTTTTGCTTCTTTTTTTCAAAAAAGAGGACCTTCCTTCTCTTCCGGATTCCGACTGGTTTCATCTCGCTCTAAAGCTCAAAAATTACCTTTGGCGTCCGATGAAGGCATTCGCTGATGCCTCCCGTGGTGATCATATAATTATCGCAGATCACCGAGAACATTCGTTCCGTCTCAAATCCAGGGTGAACGGCGAAGCACATATTGGCGGTCAGCTTCATAGTTTCATCACGTCGGATCAGCGGACGTTCGACCATGTCGTAACCCTGGCCATGCGCATACAACCGCATCTCCGGAGGCAAGCCGCGCGCGCGCATAAAGTCGTCGTGGGATGCCGCTATCGCCGCCGGATCGGCACCGGGGCGCAACAGCGACAGCGTGTGATCCTGCGCTTCCCGAACCGCGGCGAAACCCTCAAGCAATTCACTTGAGGCTTTGCCGAACACCATGGTGCGGGCGATCTCGGTATAAAACCCCCCAGGACCATTGATCTCGATCAGAAACGAAAAATGATCGCCGGCCTCGATCGTGCGGCCTTGCAAATGCCGCCCCAGGAATGAAGAACGCTGACCGAGCGGTGCTGAGCCGCCAAGATATATTCCCTGCTCGCTGCCCAGCCGCAGCCCCTCTGCTTCGGCATCGGCGATGATGTCGATGTCGCGCATGCCCGGGCGGATTTTCTCCAACACTCGCGCGTAAAGACGATCCTGCAATTCCGTGACCGCGCGGATCAGTCCAATTTCTTCCTCGCTTTTGATCGCCTTGATCTCGTCAACCAGTTCGGTGGCATCGACAAATACCTCGCCGAGCCCATCGCGCAACGCTCGAACAAATCCCTGCGGCATCGCGTCTTCACGCACCAGCCCGATCCGGCGATAGCCGCGTCGCCTCAGAATTTGGACTGCAAGTTCGCCGTCATAGCGGTTGGTGTAATTGATCGAAAGAAATGCTGGTGTGCACGATATCTCGCCGACACCGCGATGCATCGGATCGCTGCCATCGAACCTGCGCACCACTCCCCAGCCGCCATTGTCGATCACGGACATCAGGTCGTCGGCGTGAAAAATCACGCTACGCGGATAGCCATTGAGCGCCGGCATATCCGTAAAGTACTTCACCGTGCCGCCCAGCCAGTCGTTGTCGTTCTGCATCACCAACGCGTCGATGCCACGTCCGCGCATCGCCGCGCGAACGGCGGCCCAGCGGCGCTCCAGTTCCGCGGTTGAAATCGGATTTTGAATGCGACTCATAAAATTACGCCTCCTGTGCGCGCAATTATTTTCATCAGATCGTGTCGAGTTATCACGTCAAAACCAGAAAACGCTTCTTCGGCCGGTCTTTCTGCGCTTCCACCAAAGATCGAAATACATGAAAATCCCTGAGCCGGAGAGAAATATCAGCGAGAGGCCGCCGAACAGATCCATCCATCTGGCGGTGAGCCCGAACATGTATCCTGAGTGGAAGTGTTTGATAGCTTGATGGACGTCGCGGCCAAACGGAAATCCGCCGCTTGGATAGCCGGGCTCCGTCAGGCCGGCCAACTTACCGGTGTCAGTATTATAAGCCAGTTGACGCGTCGGCTCGCTGCCGACGACGACCACCCCCTGCTTCATCGTACCGTAGACGCGCAATCTCAGCACTTTGATGGGGGTTTGCGGTTCTTCCCGCCTGAATGCGTTCAGTGCGGCGCGTGCCATCTGCTGCACCTGTTCGTCGCTGAGCGGCGCGGAGGCGTCAACCGGTCTCGGGTTGGCGGCGGCACGCCATGTGCCTTCAAATCCAAGCAGGCTTCCGCTGGCGGCGATGGCGATCAGGAATACCGCGGCTGCAACCGCGACGGCTCGGTGCAGCCCGCGCCATAGCCCCCCGGAGAGCCAAAAAAATTGCCGCCGCCCCAGTTGCGCGCGCGCCGACAGCAGCCTGAAATACGTCACCAGACCAGTGATGATCAGGGCCCACAATATGACCCCGCAGCCCAGTTCGGCCCACACCCCGGGCACATCATTGGTAAACCAGAATCGGTGGAAATCCTTCACGGTCTCACGCAGCGAGGGAGGCGGCACGTACGGAGGCCGGATGTTGACGGCGGCGACCGGTTCGCCAGTCCCCGCGTTGAAGGCGTCGATGTTCGTCCCCGTGCTCACCTGTCCAACGACCGCACCGTCCACCACGCGCAGTTCCACCAAACGCGGCTGAATGTTTGGCGCATATTTATGCGAGGCTCGCAGCACTGTGCTGAGCGCCTTCGCGAAGTTAAGCCCCTCCGGCAACGCGGCCGCGGTATAGTCACGCTCCGTGAGCACGGCATAGTCAAATTGTCCATTGATGCCCTCGTTTATTGACTGCATCGTCGGGTCGCTCTCGGGCGTATGGGTAAGCAGAGCGTGCAGATCAATGATCTGCATCAACGAGCCGGTGGTCCCCAAATAAAGCATCAGCACCGAGGCCAAGATGGCGATAAGGCGGTGAACCGTTTTCATCTAGACTCGATTCTTCTCACTGCGGATACCAATAATTAGGGCGCTGACTCAGCTAGCCATTGTTCGGCAAGGCGATAAGCCCGGCCTTTATCCCGCAGCAGCCCGCCCGCCTTTGCCGCCGCTGCCTACGCCGCAGGGAACTTCTGCTGGTAATCGCCATTAATTAGAACTTCGCTTAGACCGCTGCCCCGTAGGTACGAGGTGCGCCGGCGCTCCCCAAGGCGAAGATTGTACCCGTCTGGTAGCCGGAACATTCAGCGATGACGTTTAGAACGGCTGGCTGTTTGAGCGATCCGGCGGTGTGCCAGAAATAGCCCTTTAAAGGCGAACACCCTAAATAGTTAGCCATAATGCACCGTCTTTCCCAAGCTTTTGGAACATACACATTGTGAAACTCGTTACCGTGCATACTATCAGTTCGATTGATTCTTGTCTAAGTGGATTCCCGTAAATCAAGATGTTTCGATTTTGACGCTAGCGGATCTAGGTTACGAGTAGACAGGACATTAAACTCTATGGCCTTGGCGCTATCGCGGTGACGGGTCACGGTCAATTCTATCGCGCGTACTTCGGCAAGCGTTTCAAACTCCGAATATTGTGCCGGCGGAAATGTCGCGGTCGCGGGGCGCGAACCTCCAAATGTCTGAGCCGTCTGATCTGGCTTTGCTACAAGTTAGTGGGCTATGCTTTGGATTGCTCCGTCTGGTTGCTCGGTTACGCCCATCCTTCAAGATCGAAAGGTCACTAAATGGCTCAAAACTGGCGCGCGGTCGCACGCGATCATGTCGATCAATTAGGCGAGGGACTGATGTGGTCGCCACGCCGCCAGATATTATTCTGGGTGGATATCCTGGCTCCGGCATTGCGCGCTTATGATCCGGTCAACGGTAGAGTTCGGAGCTGGGATATGCCCGAAAGGCTCGGTTGGGTGATCGAACGCGAGGGTCGCGACGATTTCATCATCGGCCTCAAAAGCGGCTTCGCCAGGTTGACACTTGAGCCGTTTCAAATCGCTCATATCGGTGATCCCGAACCCGAACGCCCCGGTAATCGTCTAAACGATGCCAAAGCCGATTATGCCGGCCGCATCTGGGCTGGATCCAAGAATGACGCCGACGAAGCCGCGACTGGCGCTCTTTACCGGCTTGACACTAATCTCAGTTGGTCGCGTCATGATGATGGCTACGACGTCGCAAACGGCCCGACTTTCAGCCCCGACGGCAGCACGATCTATCACACCAACAGCGGTACTAGGTCGGTCTATGCGTTCGATCTCAGTCCAGATGGGAATTTAACCAACAAGAGGCTTATAGTGAAATTCCGCGACGATTGGGGATACCCCGATGGCATGACTACCGACATTGACGGCGCGCTCTGGATCGCCCATTGGGGCGGCGGCCGCGTAAGCCGGTTTCGGCCCAACGGCGCCCTCGATCGCTCGATCGCGCTGCCCACCTCGCAAATTTCTAATTGCGTTTTCGCGGGTAAGAATCTTGATCGTATGTTCGTAACATCGGCAGCGACCGGATTGACCGGCGAACCATTGGCGGGGGCATTGTTTGAAGTAGATCCGCAAGTGAAAGGCGTGCCACAGCGCTGCTTTGGCGGCTAAGGCGTTTTCACGCTGGCTTCTCGTTTCTAACGTTTTCGAACTAGATTCTATACTCCTGGGATTGCACTTCCGAAAAAAGTGGCTTGTTGGTTAGGACTAAAATATTCAGGCGGAAGTGATACTGAAAGCGCGCCGAAGAGCTGTTAGTCTGGCCGCCTCGAAGCGTCGCGAAACCCCGGCCTGTGGCGCAATACCGTCGAATCCATGATAAGCGCCGGGTACCACCACAAGCTCGGTTTCTACCCCAGCATCGATCAGGCGACGGCCGTATTCCAAGTCTTCATCGACGAACAGATCGATCGAGCCGACGCCGATGAAGCACTTGGGCAAGCCCGCGAGATCACCCCGTCGCGCCGGTACGGCCGCAGCGGGAACGCCGGGGCCGCCCGGGGGCATTCCCAAGAAGCTGCTCCACCCCAGGCGGTTCATCGCGGGGGACCATAGCACGCCGCCTTCGTGGGCTTTAGGCATAATGCTGCCTCCGGTACGGTCATCCAGCATTGGGTAAATCAGCATTTGGAAGATCGGCTTTACCGGGCCATCATCTCGCGCTTTTAGCGCCAGCAGGGCCGCATGTCCTCCCCCGGCGCTCTCCCCCATCAGGGCTATGCGAGTGGTGTCCGCGCCCAATTCCGCACCGTGATCGGCAAGCCAGCACAGCCCGGCATAATTATCGGCGATCGACCCATGATAGCGCGTCTCCGGTGCCAGCCGATAATCCACCGAGACAATTACGCAGTCAAGGGCCTGCGCGGTTTTCTGCAGATCGATTAAATCAGATTTCGCCGATCCCAAAATGAACCCACCACCGTGGGTGTGCAAGATCGCCGGCCGGTGCGCGCCGGCTCTCGCGTTGATGATATAGAGCGGGATCATTGGTGCCGCAGACCCGGAAGCAATCAGCCTCCTTTGGTAGGGCACCGACGCGAGGGGCGTCGGATCGGGGCCAAAGCGCGCATGGCGTAACGCGTTAATCATTTGTGCGGGCGGCAGATTGGCGAACGGCGAAGGAGCCAACATTGGCGCTAAAGCGGACCGCAACTCCGGATCAACCCAGTCCAGCGTTGATGCGGCGCGCGCCAGACCGCAACTTGCGGCGATGGTGGCGCCTAGCGAGGTTAGCATCAAATGACGTCGGCTCGCGTTGAACATCGTCTGCCTCTGTTGTGCGATTAACCTGGAGCAGTTACCTTCCGGTTTGGAATTTACACCGCGTTGTTCTTTGCGATCTTTCCCAACACGGCGGCGCTAGGTTTGAGTGTACGCTGAAAATTGGTGCGATCCACGGTCGCAAGCCCATATCGTGGCTTATATCCCGAGACCCATTCCCAATTATCAATCAGGCTCCAGTGCACATAACCCTTGACCGGCACGCCACTTGCGATCGCGCTGTGCAGACTGCTCACTGCCAGCGGGATAAAGGCCTGTCGCAGCGTATCGTCTGCGGCGTTAATGCCATTTTCGGTCACTATCACCGGCAAGCCGGTCGCTTCGTGCGCATACCTTACGGCGCCCTCAAGCGAGTCCGGATAAAATTCGGATCCGGACTCGGTCAGGCGGGCACCTGTCGGAGGCGGCATAATTCCTTTGTCGTCAAGCCGCCGGCGTTCGTAATTCTGCACGCCGATGAAGTCTCCGGTCTTGGCGGCCTCCAGCCACGCGCCGTAAACCGATTCGCGTCTTTGATCCCGCATGCTATTCGGGCCCACGGCCTGGTCGTCGTCGATGGCGAGATTAACCCCCACCTCAACCGCCGGACTCACGTTCTTGATCGCGGCATAAGCCTTTTTGTGCCCCTCGAGCATATTGGCAAGCTTGGTCTCCGCCGCGCCGAAGTTCGCCACCGAAAAATTCTTCGAATTCGTAGCGGTTCCGGCCGCCGCGAGCATCGCACTTTGGGTGGCGTAAAAGTTTGGCGGAAGCTTGTTCTGCGGAATCCATTTCATCCCCAACAGGAGGTCAGGTTCATTCAGCGTCGAGGCATATACCAATAAGTCGCCCATATGCCTGGTTACCCGGTCGCAATATCGCGCGTATAAATCGGCCGACCCCGCGCTTTCCCAACCGCCGCGCGCCGCGAACCAGCGAGGCGCCGAAAAATGATTGAAGGTCACCAGCGGTGTAATGCCGCGCGCGTGGCACGCCGCAACCATCCGTTGGTAGAAATCCAGCATCGCTATCGAGAACTCGCTTTCCGCCGGCTCGATCCGCGCCCACTCGAGCGAAAACCGATAGCTATTGAGCCCGATGGTCTTCACCAGATCGATGTCCGTCTGCCACCGATTAAGGCTATCGCAGGCGTCGCCCGAGGGCTCGTCGAACAGTGTGGGAGTAACATGTTCGATTTGCCATAGGTCAGAGTTGACATTGTTGCCTTCGACCTGATGTCCGGCTGTGGCGGCACCCCAAAGAAAACCATCCGGAAATAAATTCTGACCCGGTCTGCCGCTCGCCTCAGCCGATAAAATCGGGATCGAAACCGCTGCGGTCGCGGCGACGGTCTTCAAGAGACCGCGGCGGGTGGGCAAATCTCGTTGATCGTTCATTTTTGTCTTTCTGATTTTAACGGGCGTTCCACGAAACTTATATTCGTGAGCGTCCACCGTTTAATCGCGCTACGAGGTCGAAATTCCCATCGAGCTTGGCGGCGTTACGGCTGGGTCACGGCAACCCCAAAGCGCGTAGAAGAGCACATAAACTTCGCATATCACCGTGAGAAAAAACGAGTTTTGTAATCCATATCGATCGGCGAGCCAGCCTTGCACAACCACCAGAGCGCCGCCGGCGATTGCCATGATCAACAGGCCCGAGCCTTCTTCAGTCAGTGGGCCGAGTCCGCGGATGCCCAGCGTGAAGATAGTCGGGAACATTATCGAATGGAACAATCCAACCAAGATCAACGCCCACATCGCCGATGGGCCATGGAGCGTTGCGGCCCCAAGCATCACGACGCCGGCTGCCGTGGCGGCAAACGCCAGCATTTGTTCAGCGCTGAAACGGCGCATCAGGAAGCTGCCGACGAAGCGCCCAACCATCATGCCGCCCCACAGTAGAAACAGATAATGCGATGCTTCCTCGTGGGTCAGATTGCCGACCTTAGGCGAAGAGACGAAGTTGATGAACAAGTTCGCCACGCCGATTTCAGCGATCAGATAAATAAAGATCGCCGGGACTCCAAACACCAAATTGCGGTGCCTCCACAATGAAAGACGTGGACCCGAACTGGATTTAGTGCGCCCTAAATGTGCGGATATTGCCGGTAGATGGGAACGCGCGATGATCAGCGCGAGGATGCCCAATGTCACCGCCACCAATACGTAAGGCAGTTGAACAGTGCGGGCATCCATCAGGCGCTGGTTTACGGTGATCGCTGCGCCCTCGAGGCTTGTGCCCCCGACGCTGCGGCCGAGGATCAGATAGCCGCCGAAGATGGGCGCCAGCGTCGTGCCCATTGAATTGAACGCCTGCACCAGATTAAGCCGCATCGGAGCTGAAGCGGCCGGGCCTATGACCGCCACGTAGGGGTTGGCCGCCACCTGCAGCAAGGTGATACCGCTGGCGATCACGAATAGCGCCACTAAAGTCACATTATACGAGGGAATCCGCGCCGCCGGCACCATGCCCAGTGCCCCGCAAGCCATCAACCCCAAACCCACAACCAGGGCGCGCTTATAGCCGATGCGCTCGATCAGCCATGCCGAGGGCATAGACACCACAAAATAGGCGATAAACCATACCGACTCGATCAAGGTGGTTTGTGTGTAGCTGAGTTGGAACACGCTCCGGAGATGCGGCAGTAGCGTGTTGTTGATCACCGTGATGAAGCCCCACATGAAAAACAATATGGCCAACAACGCAAGCGTAGGACCGTAACCGGCCCCTTCGGCCGGGAGGGTGGCCTCGGTTGCTGCAACAGTCGGAATGTTAGCCAACGGATACGTCCTTCCCTTTGGTTAGCTTCGTCTGCCTAGATTTCGGGCACCGAACTACCGCCTTACCTGCGAGCTTGTATGAGTATATGGTTCTATTAGTAGGCGTCAATAGCGAAAGAAGGGAACTCCGGGGGCGCAGTACTCGGCTCTCCCCGCGGTTGTGGCAGTTCATGCGCGGCGGAGACATTTCGCGGTGGCGCTAAGGTACCGAGTGTGAGGTCTCACGCTCGTAGCGGCTGCGCGGCCGACCTTATGGAGATGCACCGCCTGTTCGATCGCTATCCGGAAGCCCTGGCGCGTACCCTGGAAATCGCCGATCGCTGCCGCTTTTCCCTGGCCGAGTTGACGTATCAATACCCTGATGAGGCTCTGATTCCGGGACTTACGCCGCAGGAGGCGCTGGAAAAACTCACCTGGGAAGGTGCTGCCGGGCGCTACGAGGACGGCGTGCCCGATGACGTTATCGCAACTCTCAAGCATGAACTGAGGCTGATCGAGAGCCTGGAATATGCGCCGTATTTTCTGACGGTGAATTCCATCGTCAGGTTCGCCCGTAGCCAGGGCATTCTTTGCCAGGGCCGCGGATCGGCCGCCAACAGTGCGGTTTGCTATGTGCTCGGCATCACCTCGATCGATCCGGCGCGCAACGATCTGCTGTTCGAGCGGTTTGTCTCCGAGGAGCGGCGGGAGCCGCCGGACATCGATGTCGATTTCGAACACGAACGGCGCGAGATCGTCATGCAATGGGTGTTCGACACCTATGGCCGGGATCACGCCGCACTCTGCTCGACCGTCATCCGATACCGGGCCAAGGGCGCTTTGCGCGACGTAGGCAACCCTCAGCGTACGTCTCGGGAGAGACTCCGAGCTGAACGAGTAAATTCGAAAACAGGAGATGGACGAAGGAACCGGGGGATAGCAGCGGGGAGGGACAGGCACCGCTTGCGCTCCAGCGCGGCCTGCGCAACCCGGCCCCGCTCGGGCGTTGCCCGATGCAGGGCAGGGTCGCTCGCCCGCACTGGTGCCTGTCCCACCCACTGCCGTTGAGGTGGGGAAAGAGAAAAGGATAGAGCGAGACGGAGAATTCTCGTCCTCAGCTCCTCCGAAAATCGCAGAACCTAACGCCTGAAACCCTCGCCAGTCCACGGCGAGCAAAGCGGCTTTGTGCCGTCCCCGTCCCAATCCCCCAGTTCGCAACGCACCAGACCGCATTCCGGCGGCGGGTGCTCATGCGCGCCCGTCCGAAAGGTCCCCCCGATGAAGAAATCATCCTCGCAATTGTCGCTGTTCGACACGACGGCGATCGACACCTCGCTTGGATTTGGCGGTCTGCGCCTGTTCAACCGCGTCGCCACCAACGACGACGATGAAACCCCGCCGCCGGCGCCGCCCGTGGCCATGGTGGCGCGCAATTACCGCCTGATCGGCGATCGCGCTCTCTCGGGGAGCTGGAAGCAACGGGCCGAGGATAACATTGAGGCAATCCGCCTGGCCGCGGTGATCGAAGCCGAGCACCGGCCCGCAACGGCGGACGAACAGGCGAGCCTCGCGAAATTCATCGGCTTCGGCGCCAGCGATCTCGCCAACGCGCTGTTCCCGCTCCCAGGCGAGGATTTCCGGGAAGGTTGGGAAGACATCGGAGCCCAGCTGGAATCCCTGGTCGATAAGGTCGAACGATCCAGCCTCGCCCGTTCGACCCAATACGCCCACTTCACGCCGGAGTGGATGGTCCGCGCGATGTGGCAGGGCGTGCGCCGCCTGGGCTTTTGTGCCGGGTCCGTGCTTGAGCCCGGCTGCGGCTCCGGTCTGTTCATCGCGCTCGCGCCCGATGCTCCCGCGGGCAGCGTGACCTTCACCGGCATCGAGGCTGATCCAGTGACCGCGCGCATCGCCCGGCTGCTCTATCCGGAAGCGTGGATCCGGGCAGAAGATTTCACCAAGGCGGCGTTGCCCGAGACCTATGATCTGGTGATCGGCAATCCGCCGTTCTCAGACCGCACAGTGCGTGGCACTGATCGCATCGGCAGACTTGGTCTGTCGCTGCACGATTATTTCATTGCGCGCGCGATTGATCGCCTTCGGCCCGGCGGCATCGGCGCCTTCGTGGTCAGCCGCTACACCATGGACAAGCAAAATCCCAAGGCGCGCGCCGAGATCGCGGCGATGGCCGACCTGGTCGGTGCCGTGCGGATGTCGGAAGGGTCGATGCGTGCTGAATCCGGCACCGATGTCGTGGTCGATATCCTGTTCTTCCAGCGTCGGGCCGATGGCAAGGACGCCGGCGATCTCGTCTGGCTCGATGTGGCTGAAGCGCTTCCGGCTGAGGACGGCGAGAGCGCGATCGCGATCAACCGTTATTTCCTCGACCACCCCGAGACGGTGCTTGGTCAGCACGGCCGCACCAGCAGCCAGTTTGGCCCGATCTACACCTGCTTTCCGAATGACGGCTCGACGAGTGCGTCGGTGCGGCGCCGGGAGTTGGAGGCAGGTTTGACCGCTGCCGTCGCGCGTTTGCCCGCCGGCATTCACACGCCAGCATCGGGATCAACCAAGCTGGCGACACACCGCGAACGCGAACACGTGATCCAGCGGGTTCAGGTCGGCACTGCCGCCGACGGAGCGCTGATCAAGGAAGGCAGCTACCTGCTCGGCGAGAATGATCTGCTGCTGCAGGTGGTGGACGGTCTCGCCCAGGAAGTGCGAGTGCGTAGCGGGCGAGGGGAGGGGGGCATCCCGGCCAAACACGCCCGCATCATCCGCGGCCTGATCCCGGTGCGTGAGGCCGTCCGTGAGGTTCTGCGCGACCAGGAGGCCAACCAGCCCTGGGGCGACGCGCAGGGTCGGCTCCGCACCGCCTACGCGACCTTCGTGCGGAATTTTGGGGCGATCAATCTCACCAATGTGTCGGTGAACACCGATGATGAGACCGGCGAGGTATCCGAGACCCAGCGTAAGCCCAACCTCCAGCCATTCCTGGATGATCCGGATTGCTGGCTGGTGTCCTCGATCGAGGAGTACGACGTCGAGACCGGCATCGCCAAGCGCGGCCCGATCTTCTCCGAGCGCGTACTCCACCCGCCGGTCGATCCGATCATCACCAACGCCGCCGATGCGCTCGCCGTGACGCTGCACGAGGTCGGCCACGTCGATCTCGATCGCATCGCCGAGCTGCTGGGCCGCGGCCGTGAATTGGTCATCGGCGAACTCGGCGAACAGATATTCCTCAACCCGGCCCTGACCACGGAACAGCACGAGGCCTGGGAAACGGCGGACGCCTATCTCTCCGGCCGCGTGCGCACCAAGCTTGCCGTGGCGGAGGCCGCCGCGGCGCTCGACCCGCGCTACACTGTGAACGTCACCGCGCTCCAGCGGGTGCAACCGGCCGATCTGAAGCCTTCCGAAATCACCGCTCGCCTGGGTGCTCCGTGGATACTGGCCGAAGTGGTCGCGGCGTTCTCGGCGCAGGTGATCGGCATCGAAACCCGCGTCATTCACACGGTCGAAGTGGCGGCCTGGACCATCGAGCGCGAACGCTTTGTCGGTCACGCGGCGGCGACCTCGGAATGGGGCACCTCGCGCCGTCATGCCGGCCTGCTGCTGGAAGACGCGCTCAATGCCTCGATCCCGCAGATCTGGGACATCACCACCATCGATGGCAAGGAAGTCCGTGAACTCAACACCGAGGCAACCGAGGCGGCAAAGGAGAAGCTCGCCAAGATCAAGGGCGCGTTTGAAACCTGGGTCTGGAGCGACGTCGACCGGGCCGACCGGCTCAGCCGCCTTTACAACGACGGTTACAACAATCTGGTGCCGCGCCAATTCGACGGCGGCCATTTGCGGCTACCCGGCGCTTCCTCGGTCATCAATTTCAGGCCGCACCAGAAACGGGTCATCTGGCGGATCATCTCCGCCGGCAGCACTTACATCGCGCACGCCGTAGGCGCCGGCAAAACCTTCACCATGGCCGCCGCCGTGATGGAGCAGAAGCGGCTTGGACTGATCACCAAGGCCTGTTTGGTGGTCCCCGGCCACTGCCTCGCGCAAATCTCGCGCGAGTTCATCCTGCTCTACCCGAACGCTCGCATCCTGGTCGCCGACGAGACCAATTTCGTAGCGTCCAAGCGCCAGCGCTTTCTGGCCCGCGCGGCGACGGGGCATTGGGATTGCATCGTCATCACCGAGAGCGCCTTCAAATTCATTCCGGTGCCGGCGGCGTTCGAACGCGCGATGATCAGCGACCAGCTCGATATTTTCGAGCAGATGCAAACCAAACTCGACAAGCAGGATCGCGTCGCCCGCAAGCGGATCGAGCGCGCCAAGGAGGGTTTGCAGGAAAAGTTCGAGGCCCTGAAATCCCGCAAGGACGATCTGGTGACGATCGGCGAGATCGGGATCGACCAGCTCATCGTCGACGAGGCGCAGCTTTTCCGGAAGCTGACCTTTTCGACCAACATGACGAGCTTGAAGGGCATCGATCCGGACGGCTCGCAACGCGCCTGGGACCTCTACGTCAAGACAAGGTTCCTCGCCCAGACCCAGCCCGATCGCCCGCTGATCCTGTCCTCGGGCACGCCGATTACCAACACTTTGGGCGAGATGTTCACCATCCAACGCTTCATGCGGCCCGACGCGCTCAGGGAGCGCAACATCCACGAATTCGATGCCTGGGCGGCCTGCTTCGGCGACACCACGACCGAACTGGAGTTGCAGCCTTCGGGCACCTACAAGCCGGTGACGCGCTTTGCCCAATTCGTAAATGTCGCCGAACTGATGGCGATGTTCCGCGATTTTGCGGATGTGGTGACCAAGGACCAGTTGCGTGAGTATCTCCGGCTGCCGGCGATCAGTTCGGGCGGCCGTCAGATCGTCACCGCACCTGCCAGCAGCAACTTCAAAGCCTATCAACGGGTGCTGGCTGAGCGGATCGCGCTGATCGAGCAGCGCAGGGGCAAGGTGCAGCCCGGCGACGACATCCTGCTGTCGGTGATCACCGACGGGCGCCACGCCGCGATCGATCTGCGGTTTGTGGTGCCGGAAGCAGCGAACGACCCCGACAATAAGCTCAATGCGTTGGTAAGGAGCGTCCACACCGTCTGGTCCGAGACCTCCGACCGGGTCTACCGCAAGCCCGATGGCACGCTCTACCCCGACAAGGGTGCTGCGCAGATGATCTTCTCCGATCTCGGCACCCAGAACGCCGAAGCGACCCGTGGCTTCTCGGCCTATCGCTGGATCAAGAAATCCCTGGTCGAGCTCGGCATTCCGGCCGAGCAGATCGCCTTCATGCAGGACTTCAAGAAATCGGCGGCAAAGCAGAAGCTGTTCAATGAGGTCAATTCCGGGCGGGTGCGGATCCTGATCGGCTCGACCCAGACGATGGGCACCGGCGTCAACGCCCAGCAGCGGCTGGCGGCGCTCCATCATCTCGATGTGCCGTGGCTGCCATCGGACATCGAGCAGCGCGAGGGCCGGATCGAGCGGCAGGGCAACCAGAACGAGATGATCGACATCTTCGCCTATGCGACGACCGGGAGTGTCGATGCGACCTCCTGGCAATTGCTCGAACGCAAGCTCCGCTTCATCACGGCGGCACTGAGCGGCGACGCCTCGATCCGCAAGCTCGAAGACGTGAGCAGCGAGATCAACCAATTCGCGATGGCCAAGGCACTCGCGTCCGGCGACGCGCGGCTGATGCAGAAATCCGGCATCGAGGCGGACATCGCCCGGCTCGTTCGGCTACGGGCGGCGCATTTCGATGACCAGTTGGCGGTGCGGCGGCGGATTGCGTCGACCGAGCACGCGATCATCCATGCCACCCGCCGTATCAGCGAGATCACCGCGGACCTCGCGATCCGTGTTCCCACCAAGGGCGATGCGTTCCTGATCGAGATCGGGGGTCGCCGGATTGAAGAGCGCAAGGTGGCAGGCGCCTCGCTGCTCGGCCGCATCCGCATGGTCGAGCGGACGAAGGAGATCGGGCGCTGGACATTGTGCCGGATCGGCGGGTTCGAACTGAAGATGGAGACCAAGCTGGCGCTGGCCGGTCTGCATTTCCAACAGGAAGTGTGGCTGGAGCGGACCGGGTTCGAGCAGGAGATCGAGGTTTCCGCCGATCTGTCGCCGCTCGGCTTCATTGCCAGGCTCGAGACCAAGATCGACCACATCGACCTTGATCTGACCATGGAAAAGCCGACGCTGCGGGACGCGGAAGCCCGCCTGTCCGCCTATCGCCCGCGGGTCGAACAGAGCTTTCCGTTGGCCGACGAGTTGGCCGAGAAACAGGCGGCATTGCTCGAGCTCGATGCCGAACTCGCCGCCACGGCGTCCATCGTGAACGATGTGGCGCCGGCGGGCGGCGTAGAACCGGCAGATGCAAGAGCGGCGGATGGCGAGCCGGATCAGGAACGTGAAGCCGCTTGAGCAGGTTACGAGGGAGTCCAGGGAACAGGATGGAGGGAACCCGAAAGCCCAAGACCGGTTGCATCCGGCGGGGACAAGCAACGCTGCGCTCCAGCGCGGCGTGCGCAACCCGGCCCCGCGCGGGCGACGCCCGTGCAGGGCAGGGCCGCTCAGCCGCACTGGTGCCCGTCTCCGTCGGCCGCATTCCTGGGAGTTGTGATCAGAACCATCATGGAGAAAGAGATGTCCCTCCCACGCGCGATCGTGGGCGCGATCAAATATCCCGCGCTCAGCGTCTTCGATTTCCGGCCGACAAAATACCACGATGCCGCCGACAAGGCGTGGTTCGGCAATTACCTGCTGGCGTTTGTCGCCGATAATTGCCCCGAACACCGCTTCACCGATAGATTCTATCGGCGGCTCAGCAATTGCTTCGGCCACATTGCTCATTATTCGAAGGCAGGTTTCCTCGGCGAGTACTTTACTTCCGCCGAAGACAAACATCGTTTCCTCAAGGATACGATGCGCCACCCCTGCTACGGCGACCCGAACTGGACCTTCAGCGACGTTGAACGGGCGGTGATCGTCCGCCTGCAACGTGCCGACGTGCTGCCCATCTATGCCCGCCTGTCCGGGCAGGAGACCGAACAACAGGAGCGAGCGCACCTCGCCCAACTTGCTGTCAAATACGGCTACGGGCCAACCGCGGCGCCCGGGATACTGACGCCGCAAACTCAGGCCGCCGCGCGTAACGCCGCCCGCACGATCACCGGCGATCTCTTCGCCGCCTGATCCGGCTTGCTGGTCGGCATCACCCGATCAGCCTTTCGTCCCTCACGCCCCTCAATCGCATCACATCAAGCAGGAGGTTCCCTTGGAACTACGCTTCGTCGATCCACGCTCGCTCAAGCCCAACCCAAACGATCCCCGCCGGATCAAAGCCTCCCCAGAGGAGGACAAGATGCTGACGGCCAGTATTGCCGCAATCGGCATCATCCAGCCGCCCGTCGTGCGGGCCCTCGAAGGCGGCGCGCTGCAAATCACTTTCGGCTCCCGCCGCGTTCGCTGTGCCATCGCGGCAAAGAAGGACGAAATCCCCGTTCTGGTGTTGACCGAGCATGAAGAAGCCGGCGAGGACAGCATGCGCGGCTTCATCGAAAACGTCGCGCGCGCGAACATGAGTCCGGTCGACGTCTGGCGCCACGTCGAGACCCTGGAAAACCAGGGCTGGACCGAAAACGCCATCGCCGCGATGCTGGCCTACCCGATCAATGCCATCCGCAGATTGCGGCTGCTCGGCCGGATCCACCCCGCGATGCTGGACCGGATGGGCAAGGGCGACATGCCCGACGACGGGGATTTGCGCGTGAT
>Ga0302305_1000801_pt1 | contig 18509 bp, 16 predicted proteins | sample III_Palsa_E2_3_FD_198764 | JGI IMG/M metagenome (GOLD analysis project Ga0302305, IMG submission 198764) | Peat permafrost microbial communities from Stordalen Mire near Abisko, Sweden - III_Palsa_E2_3 | ecosystem: Environmental > Terrestrial > Soil > Palsa > Peat permafrost | place: Sweden... | reverse complement strand
CAACAAGCAAGGATGAAACGCATGAACAAGACAGCGATTTACACGGCCCTGACGACCATCAGTCTGGCTCCGCTAGCGGCGGATGCCCATGGCTTCGGCGGCTTCGGCCACGCAGGGCGTGGCGGGATGCTTGGCCTGCTGCTGGTGATCGTCGCGGTGGCCGTTATCGCAACTGTCATTGCGAGTGCCAGCCATCATGATCGCCGGAACTAGCCGCCTGTAGCAGCGGGAAAGCCGCGGCGGATGAGGCCGCGGCTTTCCTGGTCAGGCGCCGGTGCGAACTGCGCGCCCCGGCCATCACGCTGCTCAACAGGACTCAGCGGCCGTGTTCGACGTCGTGGATGGCGTGCTCGGTGGCGTGGATGGCGCCGTCGACATGGCCCACGGCACGATTGCGCAAGCCCTTGGTCTCGGGATCATCCTCTTCACGCGCCACGTCGGAATGCACCTTGCGCAGGATTTCCAGCGCCTTGTGCAGGCGGCCCGGATGATCGGCCGGCGCGTCCAGCGGCTCGTGGTCGTGGATGTCCTTGCCGTCGTCGATGGCGGCATGCTTGATTTCGCCGATGGCCCCGTCGATCTCGGTGATGGCCACGTCTTCCTGCCCGCTCACCGCCGCATCGCCGGGGCGATGGTCCAGCAGCCAGCGCGCGGTGCGCAGATCGCTCAGTGCATGCAGATAGAACGGGTGCTTGCCCGGCAGATCGGCACTCGCCGCGAACGGCACAGACAGCAGCAGCAAAAAGCCGGACAACAGAAGCTTGATGTTCAGTTTCACGAGGTTCCCCCTACTGGTTGAAGAAATGATGTCGCTCTGATGAATCGTCCTGATTCCATCTTGGCCAACATCAGCTGAACGAATCATGAACAGCGATTCTTACGCGGGCATTTCACCCCGTTTCGCCCAAACCTCGTGCTGTCGCAGAAACAATCATCGTCCGGATCGCGGCATGGACCCGTCATGCGGTACCGGGATGAACCAGCAATACAGCGCCTCCTCCAATCCGTCGGTGCTGTTCTCCTCGCCGATCCAGGCAATGCAGGCATCGGGACGGATCAGCATCGAAGGCCCTGCATCGGTGGCGATGCAACGTATCCTCTGCGTGTTGGCTGTAACGAGCCTTGAAGCCTTCCCTCCGATCGATGCGTCGAGAAGCACGCCCATGCCATCCTGCATGACATCGTAGAGCCTGACCTTGCCATCACCCTGACTGATCGGCCTGTCGCCAATCAGCCGTCCGACGTCGTCCCGCTCCGACCCGAGATCGTAACGGGTGGAAAGACCGCTCACCATCTCGCCGATGAGCCGATTGACATCATCGAACTGCATCAGCTTCGCCACGAGGTCTCGCATCGCACCGGATTGTGCATCGGGTCGCATGATGGCGGCTTGGGCACGGGTGTTGGCCAGAACGGCTTCGGCGACGGGTCGCCGCTCGGCCGTGTAGGTATCGAGCAGGCTTTCGGGCATCTCGCCGCGAATGACCGCGGCGAGTTTCCAGCCCAGGTTTGCGGCGTCCACGAGCCCGAGGCTCATGCCCTGACCGCCGAAGGGCGAGTGGATATGTGCAGCATCACCGGCGAGCAGCACCCTGCCTTGGCGGTAGGTATCGACCAGCCGCGTGTTGTCCGTCCAGCGGCTGCCGCTTTCAAGCGCTTTCACACGGACGTCCGCGCCGCTGATACGGCGCAATACGGCTTCGATCTCCTCCGGCGTGACCGGAGCCTGCCGATCCTCCGGCGGGCCGCTGAAGTCCAGCATCACCAACCGGCCGGGAAGAAACCCATAAGAGAACACGCCACCCGAGGTGCGGCGCCAGCCATTGGGCAACAGGCGTTCGGGATGGTCGATCTCGGCAACGGCGTTGTACATCGTCATCGTCGGAGGCGTGCCGGGGAAGTCAAAGCCGGCCATCCTGCGAATAGGGCTGCGCCCGCCGTCGCAAGCAACGAGGTAGGCGCAGCGAATATGGCCTGCGCCGGCAGGAGAACCCCACTCCACGTCGACGCCGTCCCCCTGCTGCACGAAGTCAGTGACCTCACATTCGCGGCGGACCTCGATCCCAAGGGAGTGCGCGCGCTCGGCCAGCATGGCTTCGACGGCATGCTGATCCACCGGGTGGGAACGCCGTTCCGGCTCTTTCTGCGCGTCCTTTCGGATGAGAGACAGGCCGGCGAAATGACCGCTGAATCTGGACCCTCGACCGCGCACGTCCGGCCCGTTTTGCTCCGTGGACTTTTTCATCGCCGCGAAAATGCGCTCTTCTGCCGCGGCGATGGCTGCGGCCATCCCGCGCCGCTGCAAGGCTTCGGTTCCAAGCGGCCCCATCCCCAATGCCTTGGTGATCATGCTCGCTGCGGCGAGCCGCTCCAGCACTAAGACGCGCACGCCGCCCAAAGTCAGCTCGATGGCGGTCAGGAGTCCGACCGGCCCGGCTCCCACGACCACAGCATCAACCTGGTTAATCATATACTCAATCCTGATATATACTCAGTACAATATGTACTCAGTATACATATCTGTGCTATCACTGGCAACATGCCAATACCCTCCGACCGCCGATCCCGTAAACGCCTCGCCACGCGGGAAAGCATCTCCAATACCGCCACACGCCTCTTCACCGAGCGGGGTTTTGATCATGTGACGGTGGACGAGATCGCGGCCGCCGCGGATGTCGGGCGCATGACGGTGTTCAACCACTTTCCGCGCAAGGAGGACTTGTTCTTTGATCGCGATGAGGAGATTCGCCAGACCCTGCGCGAAACCGTGCGGCAGCCTGATCCCCGCGTGTCCCCGATCGAGGCGCTACGCCTGCTTGCTCACCGGCTGATAGCGGAGCAGAGCCCCTACGTCCAATTTTCCGCCCGCAGCCAGGGTTTCATCGAGACCATCGAGGGCAGCGAAACCCTCAAGGCCCGGGCCCGGGCGATACGGGACGAGATCGCGCAATTCATGGCGGCGGCGCTATCGGAACGCGCAGGGCGGGAACCGGCCGATCCCCTCGCCCATCTGGCGGCCAATCTGCTCCTGGCGACGTGGACCGTGGCCTTCATCCAGGCGCACCGGAGCTTTCGACGGAATCGGAATACCAAGGAAGCGAAAGCCGCCTTTCTCGCCCTTGTCGATCAGGGAAGCATCGGCCTGAAAGCCGCCATGGCAGGCACACCTTACGCCTGAGCAATCGCCTCCCGCCTGCTCCAGGCGCAGGCCTGGGCCAATTCAGGCCGGCAGGCTGATACCCTCCGCTTCGGCCATGGTCTGGATCGCGGCGTCGAACGACATCTGTTCCGCATTGACGGTTGATTGCCGCAACAGGATCTCGACCAGCTGGTCCTGTTCGAGCAGCGTGGAGGTACCGTCGCGGAACTGGCAGTACGCCGCCCAGGGGATGAACTTGGTGAGCGGGAACGGCATGCCCTCGGGCGGCGAGATATCGACGTTGAGGCCGGCAATGAACAGCATGTTCTTGCCACGATAAGCCGGCTCGCCCTGGATGCTGCGATAGGTGCGGTCGAATTCGACCTGGGTGTGGTAGCGGGCGGCATCGAGCGCCGGACGGGGCGAGGTCACCAGGGCCGGCATGACGGGAGCAAGGGCTGCTTCCAGCAGATCGTCGCCTTCCGGACCCTGGATCGGAATGCGGCGGTAGAAGAACATCTCCGCCGCCAGCCAATCGCCGATCGGCATGCGTTCTCCATCCCAGGCCTCGGCCGGTAGGCGCGCCACCAGGTCCGCTGCCGCGGCAAAGGCTTTCGAGGTGCTGAGAATCTTGAGCGGTTCGTCGGCAGGCCCGGCGATCAGGCGATCCAGCTTGAGGAACAGGCCTTCGGGACGATTCGACGTCAGTAGATGGTTATCGACAAAGACAACCGGCCGCCCGTTGATCCTGCCGAGCAGGATGTTTTGCCGGGCATGCGCATATTCCTGCTGATACTGGTGCAGCACCGCGCAAAGCTTGCCGCAGTTGTCGCCGAAGCCACGATCGGCGGTGCGCTGTCTCTGGTAGACGCCGAAGCGCCGGCTGGCCGGGTCGTAACCCACATGGCTGGCCTGGATGATGATGAGATCCTCGCCATGATGGGCATGCGGGCCGTGCCGGTTGGTCGCGACCTTGCCCCCGACCCGTCCATGGTCGAACGGAAACGTGCCGAAATGCTGCATCAGCAGGGTCACCGGATAGCCCTGGCTCTCGTCCGAGCAGAAGGCCCGCGAGGGCATCATGCGCGCGCGCTGAAAACCCAGCGACAGGCAATAGTTGTAGAGCCTGGGCACAAACAGGCTGTAGCGCATGGCCCGGTCGCCAAGCTGAAAGTCGTTCACGGCGTGCTGCATGGTATCCCTCTCGTTGCCGCAACTCGCGTCTAATGAAAGCCCGCGATTCTCTGCACCACGAAGATGATCAGTCCCACCAGGCCGCCCACCACGGTGCCGTTGATGCGGATGTATTGCAGATCCTTGCCGAGCTGGTTTTCGGCGCGGGCGACCAGGGTGCGGCTGTCCCAGCGCGCCACTTCGCCGGCGATGAAGTCGCCGATCTCGGCGCGGTTCGGCACCACCGTGGTCAACACGGCGTTGCGGATCGACTGGTTGACGGCGGTGCGGATGCGCTCATCCTCCTCCAACCATTTGGCGGTGACTTGCAGCGCATGTTGCAAGCCGCGCAGCAGCAGGCTGTCGGCGGCGGCGCCGTCGGCGGCAATCCAGGCCTCGATCTCCGCCGCCAGCCAGTCGAGATAGGACTCCACCACTTCGTTGTCGAGCACCTCCGCCTTGATGCGCTCGGATTGCTCGTACAGCTCCGCATCGTCCGCCAGCCGGCGGATGAATTTCTCGACGGCTACCTGGAATTCGCCGCGCAGCGGATGGGCCGGATCGCGCATCTGCGCGAGAGTAGCGCTCAGGCCGGAGATCAGCTTGCCCGCCAGCCGCGCATCGACCCATTCGGGCACCCAGCTGGAGCTGTGCTGGGACAGGGTGGCGCGGATCGCGTCCTTGTTCTGGCTCAAATAAGTAGCGCCAGCCTCAAGCGCCAGGTCGAACAGCTTCTGGTCCTGGCCGTGCTTCATCAGAACCGACAGAGTGCGCGCCGTCATCGGCGCCACGGCGATGGAATCGATGCCCTTGCGGATCATGTCCCGTGCGAACTGACGGCCGCGCTCGTGGCCGACCAGGTCGAGCATCAGCGGCAGCGCTCCGGACAGGCGCTCCGCCACCAACTCCGCGTGGCCCGGCTCGGACAGCCAGCGCGCCGCCCAGCCGGCGGCGTCGAAACGCTCGAGCTTGGCCTCGATCGCCTCGGGAGCCAGGAAGTTGTTGCAGATGAAGCGGCCCAGCGCCTCGCCGATGCGCTGTTTGTTGCGCGGCACGATGGCGGTGTGCGGAATCGGAATGCCCAGGGGATGGCGGAATAGCGCCGTCACCGCGAACCAGTCGGCGCTGGCGCCGACGGTGGCCGCCTCGGCGAAGGCGCGCAGATAGGCCAGGGCGGGATAGCGGGCCTGCAGCATCGAGGCGACGACGAACAGCACCAGCATCAGCACCAGCAGGCCGGTGGCGATGCCGCGCATGCGCTTCAGGCCGCTGTTGCCGGCGGGCATCAGGAGAGCTGTACTTTCGGCGGACATGGGCGAAGCGCTCACTTAGGTTCGGACCGCAGTGCCGGCGGGGCAACGGGCGCGGTCCGCCCCGAAGCCAGCCCGGCGGACAGGCGCTCATAGAGATCGCTGATCGTCGCGCTGCCGTACTGGCGCTCCAGGCGCCGCACCATGAAGTGGCCGCGGGCGATCCGCTGGAAGTGCTCCATGAAAATCAGGTTGACCGTGGCCCCGCCCAGGGCGGAGACCACCGGCACGGCGCCGGCGGCGACCCGCTCGGAGACGACGAAGCCGAAGCGCGAGGCGATCTCGCCGAGCAGGCGCGTCAGCACCGGCGAGGAAACCTCCAGCGCGCCGCGATCGACCACCAGGTAGGCCGCGGCGTCGTTGGTGAGCCGAGTCAGCACGGTGCGCGCAGCGTAGTAGCCGATGCCGGGGCCGCCAGCGGAGCGGCGATCCCCCAGCGCGAATACTTCCAGGCAGGCCAGCCGCGTTTCCAGCTGCGTCAGATCCTCGCCCTCGCTGCGCGCGATCTCGGCGATGGAGCGGAACATCAGCGTGGTGGTCAGCGGCAACTCGAACGGCAAGGCCGCCAGGCCGAAGACGCCGCCGATGCCGCCGGTGAGCCCGCTCATGAGCTTGGGCATCCAGGTGGATGCGGGCCGCGCCGGCGCCTGCAGGTTCATCGAACCGATCGCCATCTTCAGGCAATTCATGATGGCCACTTTCACCGCCGTTTGCAGGCGGTCGTTGGCGGCGCGGGGCAGCATGCGGATGATGCGGTTCAGCGGCTTGCCGGCCTGCTCGGCCAGCCGCGCCGCCAGGCTGGGACGTTCCAGCAGCAGCACCGCGCGCGCCAGTTCCTCGATGTGGGCGGGGGCCGGCGCGGAAGCGTCGCCTGCGTTCATCGATCCCGCAGCAGCGGACGCACGCCGTTGATGCTGGCCAGGATGGCGGAACCGTTGCTGATCAGGGCGGTGACTTCCGGCGTGATCAGGTTGCCGGGCAGCGCCAGGCCCAGCGCGACCGCATTCATCACCGCGACGATGCCGTAGTTCTGCTTGATCAGGCTGACGGCGTCGCGCGAGATTTCCACCGCCTTGACCACCTTCCACAGCGAGTCTTCCATCAGCACCACATGCGCCGACTCATGGGTAATCTCGGCGCCATGCTTCATGGCGATGCCGACGTCGGCATAGGTGAGCGCCGGCGAATCGTTGATGCCGTCGCCGATCATGGCGACCACCCTGCCTTCGCTCTGCAGTTCCTGGATGACCCGCGCCTTGTCCGTCGGCATCATCTCCGCGATCTGCCGGCTGAGTCCGAGCCTGCGACCCACGGCGCGCGCCACCACGGCGTTGTCGCCGGTGAGCATGATGGTGTCGCGGATGCCCAGCGCGTGCAGGGCCTCGATCACCAGCGGCGCTTCCGGCCGCAGCTGGTCCTCGTAGGCCACCACGCCGGCGATGACGCCATCGACCGCGATATACAGGCAGGAGCAGCCGCGGTGATCGAAGGTGGCGCGGTCATTATCGGCGAGCTCGGTGTCGATGCCGCTCTGGCGCAGGAAGCGCGCGCTGCCGACGTGCAGGTAATACCCCGCAACCTGCCCCTCGACACCCAGGCCGACCTTGTATTCGGTTTCGTCGCAGCGCGGCACCTGGATGCCGCGCTCGCGCGCCTTGGCGCGCAGGGCTTCGGCAACCGGATGCTTGAGATGGGTTTCCGCCGCCACCGCCAGGCCGAGCAGCGCATCGGCGTCGAGGTGGGCGTTATAGGAAATGCTCTCCACCACATGCGGCGTGCCGTGGCTGAGCGTGCCGGTCTTGTCGAACACCACGGTGTCGACCTGGGCCAGCCGCTCCATGTGGCCGCCGCTCTTGATGATGATGCCGGCGCGCGCGGCATGGGTCATCGACGACAGCACCGAGGTGGGCGCGGCGACGCGGATGCCGGTGCCGAAATCGACGATGACCAGGGACAGGAACCGGTTGAAATCGCGCGTCAGGCCGGCGGTACCCAGGGCCAGGGCCAGGGTCGGCAGCACCAGCCGGTCGGCGAAGCGCTCGGCATGATTCTGCATGCGCGTATCGCCGATCGGCGCGCTGTCGACCAGCTCGGCGATCTGCCCGGCCATGGTCTGGGTGCCGACGCGGATGGCGCGCACCGTCAGCTGGCCCTCGCGCAGCACCGAGGCGGCGAATACCGGCTCGCCCTTGCTGCGCGTGACCGGCAGGCCCTCCCCGGTGATGGTCTTCTGATCCAGCAGGGCGCGGCCTTCCAGCACCTCGCCGTCCACCGGCATGATCTCGCCCGGATAGACCACCAGCACATCGTCGGGCGCCAGCTGCGCGGTGGGCACGGAGATGATTTCGCCGTTGTGCAGCAGCCAGGCGGTCTTCTCCTGGAATTGCAGCAGATCCTTGACCGCGCGCTTGGAGCCGGCGGCGGTGAGGTCGCGAATCCAGTCACCCAGCTGGATCAGCCAAACGATGATGGCGCCGGCCACCTGGTTGCCTTGCCACAGCGAGGCGATGATGGCGAGCGTATCGAGGAAATCGATGTTGAGGCGCCGCTCCCGGCTCCAGACGCGCCAGGCGCGGCGGTAGATCGGCAGGCCATTCCACAGCAGTAGCGGCATGTTGATCGTGGTCAGCATGGGGCTGCGCGACAGCGACAGCGCCACCGAAACGGTGGGCCATAGCAGCGGCCAGCGCCGCGGCGCATGGGCCAGGCCCTGCGTGCGGCGTTGCAGTGCCTTGCTGCCGTTCAGGGCCAGGGCCTGCGGCCCCGCCAGCGCGCGGAAACCGCTGGCAGGAATATCGCGCAGGTGCTGCATCAGGGTGACGAACACCAGGGGCTGCGCCGCTTCGTACTCGATCACCAGGCAGGCGCAATCGTGATTGAGGCGCGCGCTGCGCACCCCGCTCTGCTCCTGCACCCAGAGCAGCAGGCTGTCGGCCAGCTTGCCGCGCCGCTTCAGCTCGGGCACGTGCAGCCGCGCCCGCCCGAGAATGCTATGGCGAATCGAAAAGTCCACGCCCCACCGGATTGTCTTGTTGGTTCAGCTTGGTTCAGCGGGCCGGAGCAGCGACCGCCATGCCGTGCAGCGGATGCTGCCGGTGTTGCTGATGCAGTTGGTGCGCGTGCTGCTGGTGGTGCAATTCGGCGAAATGATTGAGGCCGAAAATCGCCAGGGTGACCCACATCGGCGTCGCCGCGTGCGCGCCGATCTCCAGTATGGTGAAGGCGGTGAGGCCGGCGGCCAGCACGATCTTCAGGTCGATGGCGTTGCCGCTGGAAACCTTGATCTGGCGATCCAGATCCCTGAAGAAGTCGACCAGCACCTTGGCCGATTCCGAATGCGCCGCCAGATATTCGGCTTCGGCCTGGATCTGCCGCGCCATGTGCTCGATCTCGTCGCCGGGCCGCTCCTCGGCATGTTGCTGCTGATGCTGATGGCTGTGGTGATGATGGTGGGGATGCGCATGCGGCGGCACGATGTGATGCGCCTCGCAGCACTCGTGCAGCGCGCATTCGAACTCCACGCGCAGATGCGGATCGTAATTCAGCACGATGCTGCCGGTATCGGCGCGGGCCTCCACGCTCTCCACCCCTGGCAGCGTGGAAAACACCTGCTGATATTGATCAAGCAGTTCCTGCCTGCCCTTCGCCGACGGGATCTTCATGCGCATCCGGCCGTGCGTCCGATGCGCGAGGTGGGCTTTATGTCTCATCGCTGTTCCAGACCGGCACGGCCGGCGTATTTCGTTGGGACGAACGCCCGTGAGGCGCGGATGCGCCTCGCGGCGAGCTTGATCAGGCGTGCGGCGCGGCGGCGGCTTCGGCTACGGGAGCCGCGGCTGCGGCGACGGGCTGGGCCTGCTCGGCGGTGACTTCGGCCACCAGATCCTGCACCCGTTCGCGGGTTTCGGCGACGGCTTCACGGGTCTTCTGGCCGAGCTTGTAGAGACCGCCGACAGTGGACTTGAACAGAGGCCGCAGCTTGTCGCCGAGTTGCGGGACATACTTGGGCGCCAAGGCCGCGGCGACGCCGATGACGATACCGGGAATCAGCGCGGCCTCGATCAGCGCGGCGCCCACGGCAACGATACCGATGGTGGCGACACTGCTGATGCCATCATCCTTGGCGCTGCCATTCTGCTCGACCTTCGGCGCTTCCGTAGCCGCGGCCTTGGCGGATGGCGCGACCGGTTCCGCCTGGCCGTTGCCGACAGTGCTGTCCACTTTGAATTTCGACATTTGAAAGCCTTTTCTTGAATACGGATGAGCGGATGGTGCGTCGATAAATTTTGCCGGGATTCGCCACGCCATCGGCGTGACGCTAGTCGTGACGCTAGTCTTGTCGTGCCGCTACGCATGTGGAAGCCCTGTGCCGGCATTCCACCATTCAAATCCCCTGGGACGAGCCCGATATTTATCCGCAGTGTCAGCCTTGCACAGTCGTGTTGCAGATTTATTGATCATTTGTGACGGGCAGCCAATATGCCAAGTCATTTCATCCGCTTGCGCGCGCAGGTGGGCAGGTCCAGGCTTTGGCGCTCAAACCCGCAAGCTATGATTTCCCGGCCGACCGCAGAATGATCTTGAGCGCTTGCGCAAGCCCGGCCGAATCACCGGACCACAATATGTCGGTCTTGCCCGGGCTTCCGTCGAGACCGTTCCATCGGACTTCAAGCATCCTCGCGGCGCCCAGGGCGCATGCGCCGGCATTCCTGCCGGAAGTCCATCCCTTCGTCCTGTACTCTCCCGCGACCCGGTCCAGCGCGGAAAACGATTCCGGCGGAAGCGCCGCCCGCAGCCAGTCCAGCGAAACGGACTGGTCTTGCGGCGTCACATCCGCAACGGTGAAGCCCGCCGGCTTAACGTCCCTGAGCCGGATTGTCGCCCAGGCATTGCTCGATCCCGACTCACGCGCCATGCGGCCATGCCCGGTGTCGTTCATCAGGTCGAAGTCGAAAGCCAGACCCAGTCCGGAAATCGACCGTCGATCGCCGGAAAATCCCAGCCTCCCGTCGAACAGCGCGCCCGAATAGGTGACTCCCCGGCTGATGGTCCCTGCCCCGCCGCTCCCGGCAACCTGATCGCTCCCGGTGTATTCGAAAATGAACCGGCAATTCACGCTGGCGGACAAAGCCGGCGAATTGGCATTGATCAGGTCCACCGCCGCATCCGCCGGAAGCGCCGCATCCGCCAGGGCGAACCCGGCGCACCCCAAAAGCATGGTCACAGCCAATAGCGTCCACACCCTTGTTTCGTGACGCTGCATCGGCCTCTCCGAATGGAAACTAATGATCTCGCCGGCGCGGGAGATGTATGCGGCTAAATCGAAAACGCGCTAGCGGTACTGTGACAGCAGGCCAGCCCCTTGGATCACCAACCGGTCGCCTTGCGCCAGCTGCGTACCGCCGGGTCCCGGCGCGATGCCGGAGTCGCAGGATTTCAGCCGCAGCGGCACAAAGCGTTCGGGCGCGCGGTGTACCCAGACCACAGCCCCGCCTCCGGCATCGATGGCGCAGGCACCGGATGGCAGCGCGGCGCTATCCGCCGCGGCGGCCTGCGCGCGCAACTCCACCAGTTGCCCCGGCAGGAGCGCGTCGTCATCGCTGGCGGCAGCGCCACCCCTCTCCGCCGGATCGAACAACAACCGCCACCCCGGCGCACCGGACAGCGGTTCCTGTCCGCGATAAACCAGCTCCACGTCGCCGGCCCCGCCGAGATTGGCATGCACCGAGCGCAGACGCCTAGCCAATCGGGGATCGAAGCTGAGCACGGCCAGACGCAGGTGCGAAGGATCGCTGACCTGGAACAGGGTCTGCCCCGCCGCCACCACATCGCCGATACGGGCCGGAGCGGCGATCACGTGGCCGGAAACCGGCGCCCGCAGAGGCACCCGATCATCGAGGCTGTCGGCAATCTGCTCGCGCTCATGCAGCAGCGCATCGCGCTCCGCCACCGCCTCTTCCAGGTAGATATTGCCGGTGGCGACCTTCTGGTCACCGTTGACGGCGCTCTGCATGTTCAGGCGTTCGACATTGAGATTGGCGATGATCAGCTTCTGGTCGAAATCCGCGATCTGGGCGCGACGCCGCGCGGCATCCCGCTGATTGATCTGCGGGCGGAGCCAGGCCAGCACCTGGCCCGCATGCAGGCTTTGGCCCTGCAGCGGCCAGGCCGCATCCCCCGGCTCCAGCCGCCCGGGCTCGGGTGCGGTCAGGGTCAGGGCCTCGGCGGGTTGTGCCTGCACTTCCGCAACCAGGGACAGCGGCTGGTCCGCGACATCAGCCGACCAGGCAACCGTGCGGATACCGAGCAGCCTCTGCGCCGGCTTGGGCAGGAACAGCTCGCCGTCCGGCAGGCGCCTTGGCCGCTCGGCCAGCGCGGCGGCGGACAGGGGCAAGGCACTGCCCTCGTCCCGATGCACTTCGCCCTCATGCGCGGCACAGGTCGCCGCGGCCAGCAAACCGACGCCCAGACCTAGGAGCAGCACGGTGCGCCGCATCATGGCGCAGCCTCCGGCTTGCGGGCAGCGGCATTGAGGGCGTCAACGCCCTCGGCCACGACCCGCTCGCCCTGACGCAATCCGCCCTCGATCAGAACGCTCCCGCCGTCGGCCGGATTCACCAGTGCCACCTGCCGCGCCACGAAATGCTGCGCATCCTGGTGCAGCCACACCCAGGCATGTCCGTCGTGGGTGAAGACGGCGCTCGCCGGTACGGCGTACTGCGCCGGCCCACTGCGTTCACGCGGCGCGTCCAGCAACAGCGGCTGGTTGACGCTGAGGCCCGCATCCTCCGTCGCCACGGCGTAGAGCGCACGGTGCGAGCGCAGCGCGGCGTCATAGCTGGCGCCCACAAAACGCAATGGCAGGCTGCGGCCGTCGGCAGTCAGCGCCTGCTGCACGCCATCGGCATCGACGTCGTCGTCGACATACTCGGCTTCCACCGCGAGCGCGCCGGGCGCGCTGATCTCGAACAGGGTCTGCCCCGCCGGCGCCACCTTTCCGGCAACAGCCGGACTGCGCAGGATGGTGCCGCTGCGCGGCGCAAGCAGGGGCAGGCGATCCTGCAGCGCCCCGCTCAACTCGGCATTGCGCACTTCGGCGCTGTGGTAGTTGGTGATGATCTCGACCGATGGGGTCGACAGCTTCACTTCGAGCTTTTGATGCTCGTCGATGTTATAGCGGTCGATCTGGATGCGGCCCTGCTTGAGATCACGCTGCGCCACCGCCAGGTCCGCGCCCATATCGCGCCGGTCGGGCTGCGACAGCACCGGACGCAGCCAGGCCAGCACCTGCCCGGCCTTCACCCGCTGCCCCGCGACCGGCAACTGCGGGCCGGCTGCTTCCACCACGCCGTCCTGGGAGGCGGCGATGCGCAGGTCGCGCTGCGGATCCACCACCACCACCGCGGGCAGCCGGATCGACGGCAACGCCGCCGCAAGCTCCAGGGTGCGGATACCGGCCTGACGCTGCGCCGGCTTGTCCAGCCAGACCTGGGGCGCCGCCTCCTGCTCGTGGGCCAGCGCGACAGCGCAGCCCAGCATTCCCAGCAGCGCGATGGCGGCGCCTGTCCTTGTCATGGATGTCAGTGCGTACCGGTGCCCGCGGGCGCGGACGCCGGCGCAGCTGCCGCGGGCGGCGCGGCCTTGGCGGCATCGGGATCCAGCAAGGCGACGACGGCGTAATACCCCTTGACCTGGGCCGCGCGCAGCGGCGTATAGCCGGCCTTGGAGGCCAGGCTGCGGTCTGCGCCGAGCGCCAGCAGCGCCTTGACCTGCGCTTCATGCCCCGAAACGCTGGCGAAATACAGCGGCGTGATGCCGCGGTCATTGCGCGCATTGACATTGGCGCCGTGATCGATCAGTTCCTTCAGCACCACCGAGCTGCTGCCGAACCAGGCGGCGAAGTGCAGCGGCGCCCAACCGGCATGATCGGGGAGATTGGGGTCGGCCCCATGCGCCAGCAAGTACTTCACTTCGTCGAGAGAGTTGTTGCTGAGGGCGGCGATCAGGGCGCTCTGGTCCAGCGAATCGAAGGCGTTCACCGACACGCGTCCGTCGGCGAGACTCTTCTTCACGGCTTCGAGGTCACCGCTGCGCGCGTAGTGAACGAACAGGGTGATCCGGTCTTCATCGGACAAGCCGTCAGAGGCCGCGGTCGCGGGCGCGGCGGCAACCGCATCGGGCTTGCCGCCCGATCCGGCGCAAGCGCCAAGCAGCAGCACGGTGGCCAGGGCCGCGGCGTTCAGGGCGTATTTCATGGTTGAGCTCATTGTGAGGGGACCGGTCGATTCAGCGCGCCGACTTGGCGTTTGAGGCAAGGGCTCCAGGGCCGGTCACCTTGGCGCTGGCGGAGAGCCTGGAAGTGAGATTTTCCAGCCGGATCTGCGCGGTCTTCTGGCGTATAGCCTGCTTGACGTTATCTTCCAGGGCGTCATAGGGCAGCGGGTTCTGTACGGGGCGCGGGCCATCATCGATCTTGATGACATGCCAGCCGAAGCGGGTGCGCAGCGGCGTCTTGTTGTACTCGCCCTTCTTCAACGCCACCACGCCGTCGCTGAAATTGTGGTCGACGAAGATATCCGGCCGGAACCAGCCCAGATCGCCGCCATTGGTCTGTCCGCCCGGATCCTGCGTGTAGAGCTTGGCCAAGGCCACGAAGTCCTCGCCCTTGTTGAGCTTCTCGATCACCAGGTTGGCCTGCTCGGCCGTGGGCACCAGGATCTGCCGCACCTTGTATTCGACGATCTTGCCGTTGGCGCGATTCCACTCGTAGGCCGACTTGAGGCTCTCCTCGGTGATGGGGTTCTTGGCGAAATAGTCTTCCAGGTAGGCGCGCGACAGGATGGCCCGTTCCTGGAAGGCGATCTGGTCGGCGACTTCCGGCTGCTTGTCGACACCTTCCTTGCGCGCCTGCTGCGCCAGCAGCTCCTCGGTGATCAATTCGGAACGGGCGGCGGACTTGGCTTCGGGTCCCGGCAAGGTTTTGTCGGGGCTGAAGTTCGCGCTCATCAGCGTGACATGGTTCTGGCTGATCGGCTGGCCGTTGACGATGACGTCGGCGGCCAGGCCGGAATTCGATTTGACGGACGTGTCGTCACCGTAGGCGGCCTGGGCCGCGATCAGGGCGGCGAGCGCCAGCGTCAGTTTCAATGCGGACATCGGTTACTCCATTGGGTACTGCAGATCGTGTTGCGAAATTTTCCGGATGGCCTGGACGGGAAAAGCGCCGCCCGCTTGCGCGGGCGGCGCATCCTCATCCCATGATTTGTTTCGGCTTCACATCACGGATGACGTGAAGCCGAAGCGGACATCCATCATTGGCGTGTCAGTTGGTGGTGCTCAGGTTGAGCGGGGCCGACGGGTAGTAGCCGGGACCGAACAACGCCGCACCATCACGTTCGAAGATCGCCGAGTGCGGCTTGGCCGCGCCCTTGGCGCCACGGGCACCCGGCCACAGCCAGGCATCGCGCGCCGCACTGTCGAAGTCCAGGCAGGGCGTGCCGAGGATTTCATCGGTGAAGGACGTATCCAGCACCGTCGCACCGGTGGCGCGATCGACCTTGCCCAGGCACACCGTACGGTCGCCGTCGGAACCGGTGCCCGGCAGCGGCACATGGTTCAGCTCGACGAAGTACTGGATGAAGGCATAGCGCTCGGTGTTGGTGGCCGGCTGCTGGCCCACCACGGTATCGCGCGGCACACCCTTGAGGCCGGTACCGTCGTTGAGCGGCGTCAGATCCAGATAACCACCCTGGCCCGCGGGCGTCGGCTGGTAACCGATACGGTCGATGACGGTGAAATGCGGTCCGCCATGGGTGTACAGGTTCTGGATCGAGTTGAGGTTGCCGCTGCCGGGGCCGCCGCCGGTGGTGCCGGAGGGCTCGCCGCCAACCTGCGCCGCGTCGAGGAAGATGTTGCCGGGGGTGCCGGATTCCAGTTCCTGGATGGTCTGACCCAGACGGTAGTAGCCGACGCCGGGCTCGCTGGTGTTGGACGACTCCGTCGTCGCCAGACCGGTACCGAGCGGGCCTGTTTCAAACTGGCCGACGGCGCCGCGGATACGCGGGCAATCGTCAGCCTCGTTGTTATGCCGCAGGATGTTGAATACGGCGCTGACGCCACCGGATTCGTCGGCACGCGTGGCCGGCAGGCCCAGGGTGGTGTTGGCGGTGCGGTTCGCATCCGGCGCTTCGAAGTCGCACTGGATCTTGGTGGCCGCGGTATCGGCATGCCCCTTGGAAATCAGCGGACGGATGTCCACCGTCAGCACGCGACGGCTGTGCTCACGCGGGTAGTCGCGATCGAACTCCACCGCGCCGTCCGCGTCGATCGAAGCCGGGCTTTCGATGCCGGAGATCGGCAGGATCAGGAAGCGGTCGTCATCGGTGATGTTGAAATAGGACACGCCGGTGCAGGGGCCGACGTCATACACCGCGCGCCAGTACGGACCGGTGCCGCCGTAGACGTTGGGCGTATTGCCGTCCAGGGTGATGTCCGGGCTGTAGAACAGCACGCCGCCGCACATCGCCGCGGAGAAAGCACCGTCATGCGGCACGTAGCCGGCGGTGCCGGGGGCCGCACTGGTCACGGTGACCTTGGAAGCGGCATTCGCCGCCACGCCGGCGCTGGACACCGCCTTGTCGAAGCTGGGATCGCCGAGGTTGATCCAGCCTTTCTGGCCGATTACGTGATGCGACTGATGCGGCAGGCCAAACGCCATCAGGCCCTCGTTTTCCTCGTGGAAGATCACTTCCTCGTGGCGGGGGCCGTCCGGCACCGCGCTGACCGAGCGGATGTAGGGATTGCTGGCATAGATGCCGGCCTGGGTCAGCGAGTCGATGGTCTTGCCGTTGGTGTAGCTGTTGCTCGTCGGGTAGACGCGCACCGAGCTGCCGAAGGTGGAACCGCAGACGCCGAGCGGTCCGGCGCTGATGCTCTGGCCGCCGGTGACCAGGGGCTCCTGGTTGCACAGGCCGCGCAGCGCGCCATTGATGGCGGCGGCGCCGATACTGGCGGCAACGGCGTAGTCGGACTGCACCAGGTACTTGCCGTCATAGGTCAGCGCCATGCCGTGCGGCAGGGCTTCCAGGCCGATGTCCTTGTTGCCGAAATAGAACACGCCTTCGTTGAACGAGCGCGACACGCGGGTATCCGGATAGCTGGTGTACTCGGTGGGGTTGCGCACCTGGTTGGTCTTGACCATGCCGGGATATTCGGTGATGCCGACGTGGCCGAGCAGCGCATTGTTATCCGGGTGGCCGTCCAGGCCAGCCGTCAGCTCGCCGACCAGGCCCAGCTGCTCGGAACTCTGCAGCAGCGGCACCGGCGCCGGGATCGAGGCGACGCACAGGCCCAGCAGGGTCGGCGCATTGCGGCCCGGATCGATTTCCGTGACCGTGCCGCCGGGGCCGTACACATAGTTGCTCATGTAGGTGTACATGATCTTGTGGTTGGCGCCCGGGGCCGGCATGACCACGAAGTCGTCGGTCAGCGAGGAGCGGCGCGGCTGTGTGCCGCACACCGCGATTGCCGCCTTCGAGATATTGCGCACGCTGGAAATATCGAAGCGGAATACGTTCTTGCTGATCACGCCGCCGGCGAAGGTGTACTTGTGGCCCTGGATCAGGCCGTCGCCGCCGCCGGAGATGTAGGAGGTGTAGCTCAGCATGTGGTGCGGATCGTTATGCGAATCCGAACCGAGCGCGCCCAGAAGATTGCCGGCGACGTCGGACACCAGGACGTTCGGCAGCTCCGCGGTCCAGATGACGTTGCCGTAGGTGGTCGAGTTCGGCTCGGCGTCCACCACCGCCAGGAAGTCCTGGCTGGTGGTCGGATCGCACAGCGGGGTGGAGCAGCCATCGCCCGTCCACACCAGCAGCACGGCGCCGTTCTGGATGATCTGGCCGGTGTACTTGTTGATGGCAGCCGGGGCACCGGAGACAGCGGCAGCCGTGGTCTTGACGCCAAGCGCGGTGGTCGCGATGTTCTCGACGCTGCCGAGCAGATTGGTCACCGTGCCGCCGACGTCGCCGACCAGTCCGCTTGAGCCGGTCAGATCACCCGCTACGGTGCCGATGGTTTGTGCCGATGCCGCACCCGCGGCCCCAAATAAAACCGCGGCGGCGCCAACGGCCAGCCAGCGTCCAAGCGATCGCGTTCTCTTGCGAGATGGCGAATTCATAGTCCTGCTCCTGAGCATATGTCCCTTGTGTAAGAGAGGACTGCGACAAAATCCCAGGCGCCGGGCCCCCTCCCCTTTCCGTCGGATCAATGCAGCATCCGCGGAGCATTGACGATACACAGACAGGGCAAATGACGAGGCCCCGTTTTTAGACTTTTTCCGCAGCGGCTAATACCTTGAGGAACTAGCGCATCGCTCCATGGTCGGCGCCGCCGGATTGATGCAGTCGACTGCACGGTGCCGCGACAAAAAGTCATTACGGCACCTGCGTTTTGGTGCTGAACACCTGTCATCTGGTTATTGACAACGCAGTTGCCCGCGGTTCGTGCTCAATCCGCGGCTGCCGCCCCGTTATCGCCCAGCAGACGCCGCAAGGGCGCCGCGCCGAAGCGCCGGAACAGCAGCGGTGTGATGAAGCTGTCCAGCCAGGTACCGCTGATCAGTCCGCCGAAAATCACCAGCGCAACCGGATGCAGGATCTCCTTCCCCGGCGCATCGGCCGAACCAAGCAGGGGCAGCAGGGCCGCGGCGGCGATCAGTGCGGTCATCAGCACCGGCGTGAGGCGCTCGCTCGAGCCGCGCAGGATCAGCGCATCGCCGAAGGGCTCGCCCTGCCGCGCCAGTTGCAGGTAACGGCTCAGCTTGAGGATGCCGTTGCGCGCGGCGATGCCGGCCAGGGCGACGAAGCCGACCATGCTGGCGACGGACA
>Ga0302305_1000798_pt1 | contig 18533 bp, 25 predicted proteins | sample III_Palsa_E2_3_FD_198764 | JGI IMG/M metagenome (GOLD analysis project Ga0302305, IMG submission 198764) | Peat permafrost microbial communities from Stordalen Mire near Abisko, Sweden - III_Palsa_E2_3 | ecosystem: Environmental > Terrestrial > Soil > Palsa > Peat permafrost | place: Sweden... | reverse complement strand
AAGTGTAAGTCACCGATAGAAATGTCACCGAGATTCAGTGGTCATATTCCCCGCATTTGGATTAGGTCTCGCCGCCGGCGTACCAAGTTTGTGGCGAGGTCGGTCAACTCTTCCTGCAACCGGCTGGGAACGACGGCGATGACCCCCTCCCCTTCCTTCTCAATCTCTGGAAACCACTGCGGGTTCATCGGCAGTTTCGCCAGCACATCCAAGCGGAGCACAAAGGGCCGCGATTGATTCAGTCGCTTGGCTTCCTCTGCCGTGAACAACCTTACGCCGGCTGAGAGTGGTGTTCCTGTCGGCCAGGGTTGTGATGTCGTATATGCTACCATCGCTTCTAGGGGGGAGTTTGCAAGAATGTAGCCGATATGAAGAAGCCCCGGTTTGCGGGGCTTTTCGTGCGTCGGAAAATAGACTCGGACAAACGCGCCGGGGACCATCGAATTGGTCTCCTAGCCGTTATCTGGGATCGACCAGAGGTCTACTGCCAAGTCACGTCGCCTGGCGAAAGCGGCGTCGGATTCCTCCGCTCCCCGTACGACGTCGTCGGGGGCTATGATGCTGGAGGTCCCGGGAGCGGCGAGAATGGTGATCGCGCGCGCGGCCTCTTCTCGCAGCGAAAGGTCGCGGATCAGTGCGGTCTCGACATAATTGGTGAGGGTGCGGTTCTCAGTTTCGGCCAAGATCTGTAGCCGCCTGGCCCGGTCCGGATCCAGGCGAAGCGTGATAGCGACTTTCTTCGGGGCGCCGGAACGCCTTGCGCCGGAATCTCGCGCGGTGCTCGTGCTCGGGGTCTTGTTGCGTGCGTTGGCCATGACGTTCTCTCTAATGCGAAATGAAAGCAAAAGCAAGTATAGCTTGCGTTCGCTTGCATTGCCCCGGTGGTACCCGCCGAAGTAGCCTGAAACCGGGATATTCTTTCTGCTCAACCTAGCTGGTACCGCGCGAACCACGCTTCCGCCTCGGCTACCGCGTCCTCATAGGCAGCACGGCTGGACTCCTCGTCCGCAGCGGCAGGAAACACGCCGCCGCCCACTTCCTCGCCATCCTCGGTCAGGTGGAGACGCCAACCGCCGCCAAGGGCGGTTGGGCGGGGCTTGATCTCCCAGCGAGCATTTGGGGATTTTGCTTGGTCACTTTGGTCGGACATCGCGCCGCCTCCGGGGTTAGGTCGAGCTTGAAGATTCTTCGAGTGCGCGGATTTGACTCGCGCCCTCATTATTTCTTTTCGCTATTGTCCGTGAAGGCTGAAAATCAGGTCCAGGTTGCGAGCCAACAGGCCGGCCAATATCTCAGCATCATTTGTTGCATCGACTGGATCTCGATCCAACGCAGTGATCAACGCGGTCTTGAGCCAATCTGATGCCCCAGGATCGGCCAAAACAGCGCGAACCTCGGAAGTCTGTTTGCTAAACATTGATGGAGATTCCTCGCCCCTTCCCTGCTCCTTCCCGTGACGGCTTACGCAACCGTGCCGAGCCCGTGCTTGGCCACGAGGGACAGAAGTTTGAGTGAGGCGCCCTGCGGATGCTTCTCACCCCGCTCCCATTGGCTGATGAGGCCCGTCGTGACGTTGAGGTGGCGGGCGAAAACTGCCTGGCTCGCACCTTCGCGCTCCCGCAAGGTGCGGATTTCCTCGGCGGCCAGGGAGCGGACGGGCGTGAGGCACGCATCGTCGAATTTTCGCATCGTCTGCTTGTCCATCACGCCGGCCGCGTGCAGCCCTTCGGCCGTTTCGTGGATCGAGGCCATCATCGAACTTCGATACTGCTTAGCCATTGTAATCCACCTCTGTCAGAGTTCCGCTACCTATAGCCTTGGCCAGGGCCTTGTCGTCCAAGGCCACCCTTCGGTCGCGAGCTTCTTAAATGCGGCCCGCTCGTCGTCACGGATATTGTCCCGTTCGTTCTTGGCAAAACCGTGACCGAAAAAACGCCCGCTCGCCCATCCGGAAGAGAATAATTGTCCGGAATCCACCCGACTTCCCCTCCGAACTCAGGGGCCGCTCAGCTTCGCCAGTAACTCGGAGGGATCACTTTCTAACGCCTGCACGACCTCGACAAATTCAATGACGTCCAGCCGCCTTTCTCCCCCTTCGTATTTGGCGACAAAAGATTGCGGTCGCCCAAGCCGTTGCGCCAGCTCCGTTTGGGAGAGACGCTTCGACTTACGCAGATTTGCGAGCAATTCCTGCAATCGCAAATGTTGGGGTGTGCGGAGCGAGCGGGGCATATCGACAGGCTGTTGAGGCTGAGACCGACATGCCCAATAATCCCACTTTAGGTTTATCCCATAATAGGATAGTCTAGGCCATAATTCCCACTCGCCCCTCCGAGGAGAGACCAAATCACCGATGGATTACATGATAGCACCCTGTGTTGACCTAGCCGTCGCCGATCGAGCGCCTTCGGCCGATGAACTGACCTTCTATGACGAACAGCATATGGTCACCTATCTGCGCTTGTTGGTTGCCGACGTCTTGGGTTCCGCTTGGCAAGAAGTGGCTAGGGTCGCGCTGCACCGAGATCCTGTCGCGGAGCCGGAGCAAAGCCTGCGCTGCTGGGAATCTCACCTGGCACGCGGCCACTGGATGATGACCAGGGGTTATCGGATGATGCTCAACCACGGCGCCGGACAATCTGATGCTTCAATATCGACGTTTCATTGAATGCTCAGTCGTGGTTTCGAAATTAGTGACCGGCCGCCGTCGGTGCGGCTCAATCTTTGAGGTGCGCAACCTGGCCATGCTGTAGGTTGCGTGCCCTTTGGTTTTCCAGCCGTCCCAACAAGCAAAGAAGAGCGGGGGCCTTGCGACCCCCGCCCGGCGTCCCTTAGCTCAGGGCCTCCAGTTCGGCGGCGGCCGAGCGGCGGGTGATCGAGGCGGGAGCCGCTTGGGGCGTCACGTAGGGCTTCCATTCCTCGCCGGTCACTTCGGCGTAGGCGTGAACCGCTCCGGTCGCGGCGGCCAGCAGGGTGAAGGCGGTGAGGCCCGCTTGGGCGGCGAAGTTGCGGGCGCGGGCGGCTTTGCTCTCGAAGCCGGAAACTCCCAAGCTGTCCTCGTCGCGGTCGTCGTTGGAGAGCTTGGTGGTGAGATTGCGAGCTTCGCTGGCTTTGCTGCCGTAAAACTGCGCTGCGCCGTGGGCGGATTGGACGAATGACCCTACGATCCGCTGCAAATGGATTCTTACCGCCGTCTCGCTGAGGTAGGAATGTTTCAGCGTTTCGGCGTGGCGGCCGATCAGTTCCTCGGTCTCCTCGCGAGCGAAATTGTACTCTTCCTCGCCGATCGGACCGATCCCGAAGGCGGTGGACATCTTCTCGGCCTGCCCGAGGGTGGGTGCTAATCTGGTGACCAGTTCGAGGGTGATCGCCTGGCGGGGCTGCTCGGTGCGGGGAGCTGCGGTCTGAGCTTGGGTCTGGGTCTGGGTCTTTTTCGCGGACATGACGGGATCACTTTCACACCCGGGAGGGTCGCGGGCCCTGTGCCCTTGATTTCCCTCTCGGTAGAGGTGTGCAAAAACCCGTGACGGGCGGATGCTACCCCTGAGCCATGCGCGCTAGCCGGGTCGGTTTGCGGCTGGGGCGGAGCAGAAGGATCCAATTTGCCAAATCTCTTTCATTTTCCTGGCAAATTGAATTCTTTTGCTCTGCACCGGGTGCGAACCGGCCCTGGCGCGGCACGCGTGGATCACTCGCCTCGGCGAGCTTGGGGGTAGCATCCGCCCGGCATGGGTTTTACACCTCTCCTAACCGAGAGGGTAAGCAAGGGCACAGGGTTCGCGACTTTTTTGGATGTGAAAGTGATCCGGGCCCTGACCGCGAGAAGGTGCAGACCCAAGGTCAGACTGCGGTTTCCAGCGCCGGGCAGCGTCGCCAGATGATCATCTTGGAAAATTCACGGGATTGGCGCCCGCCCTTCTTGGAACGGTCGAAACTGTCGTGGCGCCGGGATCACCCCGACTAAGTAGGACGAGTTCGTTCGCGCGATGAGACCCAGTAACTGATGGGCCGCGGGCGGACGCTGCACTCGCCGGCGAGACTGCGGTGCGGATCCATTTGTCACGTCGTCTGGATGTTCGTCGGTTGCCCCGGCGAGACGCAGTTCTATGGCAGCGAAGCCAGCGAGGCTCGCAATCTCACCATCAAGCTCGCCAATGAAGACTGCAACAAAGACGAGGAGCTTGGGCGCCCGGAGAGAGGGAGCCGGTTGCGCCCCCAATTTTGCTGCTCGGGCCCTCCCCGTCTTCACCCTGCTGGCCGCTGCTATCAGAGTGGGGGCACGCCTGCGCGGAAGTGACCGGCGAGGAATCGAAGCCCTACGTGACGCCGCAAGCGGCTCCCGCCGATCACAAGCCGCTCGGCGGCCGCCGAACGGGAGGCCCTGAGCTGAGGGACACCGGGTGGGGGGCGCAAGGCCCCCGCGCTTCGAGACTCCGATGAGGAGAACTCATCACGGCAAATGAGGATTGGCTTTTCCCGCATCGGCACCATCGGCATTCGCCGGTGGTCAAAATCACATGCTTGGTACCCACATGCGAATAATCGGGAACGACCGGGTCGGGTGGGAAGCGGGCGGTCTGATTACGGCCGAGGAAGGCGGAAGCCGGACATTCGCCTTATGGCGGGACAGGGCCGGGAACGGACCGTCAGCTTCGGAGCGGCCGGTTGGGGGAAGCGGACGTCCAGCCAGCGCAAAGTAAGCGACGGCTACCGACCCGCCCGGGTCATCGCATACGCTCGGCGACGATGCGGCCGCAGATGCCGATGAACACCAGCCCGCCAAGCCCGCCAAGTGTCCCTCGCCGGAGACGCTGCCGCGCGACGTCGTCGAGCATGCGGCACCTTGTTGCGACAAGACCGGTGCGTGTCTCGCCTGCGGCGGCGTGCTGCGCCCCCCGGGGCGAGGACGTGACCGAGATCCTGGAGTATGTGCCGGACTCGTTCCGTGTCGTCCGCCACGTACGGCCGAAGCTGTCCTGCCGAAGCTGCGAGGCGGTTACCCAGGCGTCCGCACCCAACCTGCCGATCCGGCGAAGGCGTACGCGCTGTTCGCGTCCATCCGGCCTGCCAATGCGCGGTTCGTACGTGAGTCGGTCCCGGCAAAGATCTCGTCACGGCATCTTGCTCGTCACCGGCAGCTGAACCCGCCCAAGATCATGGCCTGGGTGGATGCGCACCCGGAGTGGCCGGAGACGCTAAAGGCGGCCATAGCTCAACCGGCGACATTCGCAATGACGGTCGATGCTATGGCTTCCGGCATCGCCGAGCACGGCGGCTGATGCAGGGGCGCCGCTGCTTTGGTCGGTGGCGCCCTACGTCGCCTGCGGCGCTTCGGTCGCCGCAAGCTTGTGGCGCTCCTTGCCGACTTCGACCAGCCGGGCCAACCCGCGCTGGAGCGTGGCCAGCTGCTTGGCCTGGAAGTCGGCCATGAGGCTCGGCAGCCGGAGATTGATCTTGTCCTCGCGGCTGTAGAACAGGCTGCGATTCTGGTATCGGTCGAGCCGACCGCCGGTCCGGTCCGGCATGAGGACGAACTTCTCGATCGCGCGCCCGTCTTTCACGACCTTATAGGCTTTCGGCATGTCATCAAGCAGTCCGTCGTGGATTACGAGATTCCGGACTAGCTCGACCTCGGTAACCGGCTCCCCCGCCTCGAACAAGGTCCCCGGAGCTTCGCCCCAGCCGGTCCTGCGGCGATCGCCGAACTGGATGTTGGAGGACGAGAGCTTCGGATAGGACGTGAAGTCAGCTCGCAGGTGCTCGATTTCGTAGACCAGCTTGGTCGTATAATCGAGCAGGCTGTGCAGGCGGATGTAGATGACGTTGAGGGTTGCCGTGAGGTTCGTCACCACAGGTGACGTCATCCAGCGCACGCCGTCAGGCTCTGGAACCGGGGGGAAGAAGAGCTCGTCGAGGCTCAGCGTCCTGTAGAACTCGCCGATCAGATAGCAGACTTCCTTCGTGCATTCCTGGATGCCGGAAACGAGCTTGCGGCAGTCGTAGAGGTAGGGAAGCTGGTTGAGGAACGGCATGTCCCGAAGAGCTCCGACAAACTTCTCGAAGTTCTCGCGCGACACAGTCGATTCCGAATTGAGGCCCGCCTCCGGAACGAACAGAGGGATCACGGGCTGGAGCTGGTGATAGAGCCGAATGTCTCCGAACAGCGTGGCAGCGAACGCGTCGTGCAGGCGGACGCACTCGGCCTCGATTTCGTAGAGTAGGTCGCCGTGCCAAGGACGCCACGCGCCTTGGGGATCACGCACAAACGCGACCTCTCCTTCAGCAGGCGCATCCTGCCTCGGGACGCCATGCGGCGTGAGGAAGACCACTGGTGGTGGCGGCGAGGCAGTCGGCGGTGCCGAGCGATCGGCCGGCGCTTCGGTCATGGGAGTTCCGTTCTTCGGCTGCTACGCTCAGAAGCTTCGGAACGGGAGGGGCGTAGCTCGCGGTTCGGCGCCGGCGAGGTTGACGGGCCCGATCACAGGCGTCGCAGAAGCGTCAGCATGTGTTGCGACCTCGGCGTTCCAATAGCGGGCGAGCCATTCGATCTTCGCGTAGACGTCGGGCTGGTCGAGTGTGCGGTCCAGTTTCGACTGGATGATCTGCTGGATCGAGCGGCCGACCGCGCCCATCGGATGGCGCAGAATGTCAGGGTTCTTGGGGTCCTGTCGATTGAAGCAACCGAGTTCGGTCAGGTAGTTGAGAAACCAGACGCCGTCGCGGTCCCGGAGGAGGCGGGCGTTCCTGTAGACCGCCCAGACCTCGTCTTGGGCGGCATAGCGCTGAGCGGCGTCGAACGCCCTGGCGCCGAGCACGACCCGGGGCGTTTTCGCGACGCTCGATTCCAGGCGGTAGGCTTCGTTGACGCCCAGTCCGAAGACGAGCTGATCGTCATGCTTCATCCCGCCGATCGTCACGCCGCCGCGAATGAGGATGCCGAGCTGTAAGAGGTTCCAGGCGAGCGCATCGATCGAGAGGAGCAGATGCCAGAGCCCTTCGGGCGTGTCCGCTGCGGAAAGGATAAGGCTGTCGGAGAAGTTCTGGGTGCGGAGGTCCGTCTCGCCACCCTCAGGCGGAGAGACCCCGCGGACCCGCCCGAGGGCCTCCGCGATTTCGCGGCGTAACGTTGCGTCGCGGTCAGCGCGCCGGACGAGGTCGGCAAAGCCGAGGATATCGACAAACCCCACGACTCGGTCGCGATACCCGTCGTCGGCGGGCTGGTTGGGGATGTTTGCCATTAGCCCTCCGGTTGTCCTGCTCGGTCACGTGCAGCAGGAGCTCATTTGACTATCGATGATCTCCCTCGGGAATAATCAGAATGGTCATGAAATGCGGCCGCCTGCTAGCGGCCGTTCGCAGCTTTCCATTGATTCGTCGCGACGGTGCTCATCACTGCCTCAGCGCGCTCACCTTGACGCGCTTCGCATGCTGTCCGTGCGCTCAAGCCACCGTGGCCACCATGTGGACACCACCCTGGTCCAGCACAATGTTCAAATCCGGCATCACGCGCGTAGTCCATTCAGGATAAACAGAAATCTGGGCGGGCGAAGGAATCTGAACCCTCGACCCCAACCTCGGCATGCGGCCGGAAGTGTCAGCTTTCGGGAAGCGGGAGAACGCGCCCCTAGGTCCGAGATGGGCGCCTTGCCGTCGGCACCGTGCGACGCTGAATGTCCGCTCCTGAGATCACCCCTCGGACCAGTCTACGCCCGACTCGGGTCGATCCCCGCCATACCGTTAGGGGGTATCAAGCGTGTGATTCTTACCACTCGCGACTCCTCGAAATCGTCAGCGCCGTCGCGGTCCTCCGAGAGTCCTCGTTGGTATGAGGCGGATTGTAACGAGGGGGGAAGGGCCGCGCCTCCCATGGCGCGGCCGTGATCACGCAGGCGGCTAAAACGGTATCTCGCTGTCGAGATCGGCGTTCGTGCCGGCGTCGCTCTCGCCGCCGGAGCCCGCAACGCCAGCGGAATTGCCGTTGCCACGACCGGTTGGTCCATCCAGCATCAAAAGCTTCCCGTTGAAGGGCTGCAGCACGATCTCGGTGGAATATCTCTCGTGACCGGCATCGTCGGTCCACTTGCGCGTCTGCAGGGCGCCTTCAACGTAAATCTTGCTGCCCTTGCGCAAGTAGCGCTCGACGACCTCGGCCAGGCCGTTGCTGAAGATCACCACGCGGTGCCATTCGGTCCGCTCGCGCTTCGCGCCGGTGCTCTTGTCGGTCCAGCTTTCGGACGTCGCGATCGAGAGGTTCACGATCTTCCCGCCGCTCTGCGTGGCGCGCACATCCGGGTCCTGGCCAAGATTGCCGATCAACTGCACCTTGTTCAAATAACCAGCCATTGTCGTTCTCCATTCATTTTCATCCGCGTGAGGGGGCCCGGCACTTGCCGGTCCTGGGCCTCTCGGGTGCGGTCGACTTGGCCGGGAAAGGAGTGAGCGGTAACTTCTGAAGGGCGCGGATGGTGCGGGAGCGCAGCGACACGGAGCGCCCGGAACCGGAGGCGCCGAGCGACGCGAGGCGGGGGTTCGAGTGAGTGACGACCGGCCTAGACCGCGGCAACCCGAGAGGTGCGGGACCGGAAAGTGCCGGGGTTCTCCACCAATTTTATATTTCCATTGCCATTTTCATGGTTCGGATCCATTGCCCGTAATGTGTCTTTGCTGGGCCAGGTGAATTGCGGCCAAGGCAGCATGGAAAACGGTTGAACCCTGCTCCTCGGACAGATCCGTTTGGGCGATCGCGGCGCAGCATCCTGCGCGGATGTCCTCGGCCGTGACGGCCTCATCTGTAAGCCCTGCCAAGGTCTCGTCGGTCTCGATAATATCCGGAATCGTAGCGCGAACCTTTCGTTCGTCGAGGCCGATCACTACGTGGACTCCGAAACCGGGGGCCGCTGATAATTCGCCGTTCTCGTGCTCATCGAGAAGCTCGCAGATAATATCATCCGTGCTCTTTGCCTTGATGGCGTCGGCGGTGATCAGAACCGCCATGCCGCCGAAACCATCCGGCCGCATCTTGGAACAGGTGAAGGAGGTGACGGCCGTGACATAGTCGAGGGTGGGCGAACGCCGCACAATGTCTTGTAGAAAAATTGCCCACGAGGTCCCGCTCAAATCTAATTCGACTTCGGCCGCGTCGAGCGAGTATTTCGCCAGTCGCTCGGCCACGTAAGCGTTCGCGGTGCTTTCGGCGAATTCCGATGCGGCACGTGCGGCCCGTAGGTCCGCGAGGTCAACCCAGATCATGTCGGTCGGGGATTCCTCTGCGAAGAAATACAAGCCCTCGCCGTCGGGTTCGCTGTCGAAGATGCGGGTGAGCAGAAGACGCTCCAGCGGGGTCATGGCAGCCGCGGGGATCGTCGGTTGAATGACGGTTGGCTGGTCATAGTTGGCCATGTTCGGTCTCCAGAAATGCGAAAACCCAGCTCGATGGCTGGGCTTTTCGGGGGCTGCCGGCAGAGGAATAAAATGATCAGTCGTCGCCGGCGAGCCGTTCGACGTCGTAATGCCCAGGCCGGGTGCCGCCCAGCCAAAACGGCGGCAGCATTTCGGCGACCTCCTCCGCAACCGGCCGGACAAAACTCAGCTGGAATGTGGCCTTTGGGATGGGTGGTTCTCTCGGAGGTTTGGGCTTGTAGGCAAGTTGGGCATGGTCGTCGCAATAGGGTTTGCCGACCAGCGCGAATGCGCCGCAGAAGTGGAAACCCGCCCTTCCGGGTTCACCGACCGGCCAACAGCACGGCTGGTTGGAGGTGATCGCCGGTTCGCACCGGATGGCGGGCACAAGGCGCGCGGTAGGGAGTTTTGCCGGTAGAGCGGGCGCCGTCCCCGGCGCGTCCGCCGACGCCGCTGTCTCCGGTCTGTCGCGGGAAAGCGGCATCATCTCGGCGAGCCGCGGCGCTCGCGGCTGAGCCGGGGCGGGCGAGATGGCGCCGCCGCTCCGTATTGGCGATGGGCGTCCTGGAAGATCCAGGCGATGCGCCTTGCCGACAACCGCGTTCTTGGAAATGCCTATCCGTCGCCCGATCTCGGCGGTCGAGTGCCCCTCCGCCCAATATTGCCGCAGCAGGCAAATTGCGCCGTCAGTCCATTCACCGCTCATGGGTGCCTCCGGTGTTCAGTGTTGTGAGGTTCTCGGTCACGCTTGCGGGCCTTGAACGCGAAAGCCCCGCTTTTGGCGGGGCTTTTTGGAAATTATTCTGGACGTTTGGGTCAGCCGTTGCTGATAACCGGATCGACTTCGAGATGAATCGGCTGGGCACGCCCCATCCACGGTTCTGGCCGGATGCAGCGGACCCAATCGGCAAAGCTTGGAATGAAGCCGAGATCTTCGATCACGTGCTGTTCGCCGATGAATCGCACCGGAACCACACGGTCGGTCGAAAGAGTAATGGTTTGACCGAAGACACGTTCGAGTTCGAAGATTCCATGCGCGTGATGGCGCAAGGCTCTATGCCTGAAGTCGGCAGTTAGCATTTTCGACTCGTCTAACCAGCTATGTAGGGGGCGGTAATCCTCCACGGTACCGCCCCATTTCTTGACGGAAGAAAGCGCGTGGAAATACGGGTGCGCCATCGATACCTCCTTAAAATTCATGTTGATGGTTATTGGTTGCGGTGTACCGCTCGTTGTAATCGAGCGTGATCGTTCGCGCGACGACATCGAACGTAAAATCGCCGCACGCGCCGTCGTCGTTCTCCCAACCCTGGTGGGTGCGGTTGAGAAGGGCGTAGGTGAGCGTTTCAATGGCCTCGCCGACCGATTGGGTTCGGCGCTCGATATCGGAACTGTCCCAGACAGGATATGCAAGTTCGATCTGGCCAGCAGGAAGTGCGGTGATTTCGTCACCGGCTTTGGCCTCGATGTTCTCGATCTGACCACTGTCGCTATAGCCGTCGAATGTGACGGTGAGGATTGTGATCCCGGCCGCGGCGAGAACGTCGAACAAGGCAGCCTTGTTCGCGGGGAGCAATTCCTCGGCCCGACGCTCGTGCTCGCGGTTCTTCTCATCCCAGGGGGTGGAATCTGGTGTCGGTTCGGTGTCGGTCATGGCATGGCTCCATAAACAAAGAAGCCCGGCGCAACGGCCGGGCTTTCGGGTGAAATTAAATGGAAAGGCTGGTGCGGGTCGGTCTCAGGTGCCCCGCAAATCGGCGGGGCATTTCCAATCGCCGTCGGACGCTGACGGAAACAATTCGGCCAGGTTCGCGCCGGAGACGATGATCATGGATTTGGTGAGGTCGTTCATCACCGGTTTCCTGCCTCGACACCCACAGGCACGGTTGAATCGCGGTCTGACAGGATACCCGGCAGCGCGAAGAAGACCCACATCACCGCCGCCATCAGCACGGCGCCGGCGGCGATTTTGAGTCCTTCCAATGTCTTCATGTTCTGGATTCCTTCCGGTTCGTCTCGATTTCGAGATCGACCCAAGCGTCCGCAGCCGGCGACGGCTATTGCCAATGCGACCGAGCGGCCCTGCCCTGTGGCGGCGAAGCCACCGCGGGGCCGGGTTGCGCAGGCCGCGCTGGCAATCGCTGGCGCCGGATGCGAGCGGATTTCAGATTGTGATGTTGATGATTTCGCCAAACGGGACGCCCAGGCCACGCGTCGGGGTAAGCCAGATCACCGGTGTTCCGGGATCGGTCGGTGTTTCCCGGCAAAACAGGTCCGTCGCATAGACGATCGCGCTCGGATCGAAGCCGGACTCCGCGATCCAATCGAACGCGGGCTGGAAGCGGGTGCCTCCCCTGCCCTTCACGGTGATCTTGTCGAAGCTCTCGCCGGGCTGCAAGTAGCTCACGTCGCGCACTTCGGTGTCGCACTGAATGAGTGCGATCTGCTCGGGCCCGGTCTCTTCCAGGATTCCCAGCACGCCGGCGGTGTAGACGGCGAGTTCGCGCGCCGAGATCGAACCGGAGGTATCGAGCACGAAGGCAACCCGCCCTGCCCCGCTCCGCCGCCAGCCCGGCAGGTAGATCCCGTGCTGAATGAAACGGCGGTTCGGCCGCGCCCAACTGACCTCGCCCCTGAGCGTGCCGTCGAAGCTCATGCGGAATTTGTCGCGCCAATCGACCTGGTCGGTCACGGCCGCAACGATCTCTGCCAGTCGTCCGGGAAATTTCCCGGCGCGCTTTGCCGCCGCCGCTGCCTGGCGAATGATCACGTTGAGGTCATGTTCGGCAGTGCTGCGGGCGGCTGGAGAAAGAGCCTCTCCGCTTTCGGATTTGAGGTCACGCACCTCGCCCCAGTTGCGGGCAGAGCCGACCGGCTTGCGACCGTCGTCGTGGTCCTCGGCCGGATCGTGGCCGGAACCGCTTCCCCCGGTTGGGGACGACTGGGGCGGACTGCCACCTGGTTGGCTGCTGCCGCCAGGGGAATTTTGCGGCGGGTCGTCTCCCTGCCCCTGCCGCGTCTGCTGGTGTGGCGTCGACGGTTTCGGGCTCTCCTCCATCAGGCGCGCGTAGATGGTTTCGGTCGCAAGGCCCGCGAAGCGGCCTTCGCGATCGAACAGACCGTCGACCGGCAACAAGTAGTCGTCCTGCTCCAGCACACGATTGATCATCAGATCGGCCGCCCGATTCCAAATCTCAGGATCGCGCTCGCCGCGGCGGAGGTGATGCTTGTTCACGACATGCAGCACTTCGTGCGCGATCACGCCCATGGTCTTCTCGACACCTTGCTCCTCACACCAGGACAAATTGAACCAGATGCTGCGCCCGTCTGTGGCCATCGTGCCGATTTCTGGCGCGTCGACCCAGGCCAGGCCGAGCGCGATCGAGCCGAAGAAGGGCGCCCGGACGAGCAGCCGGGAGCGGGCCTTGGTGATGGTGGGGGGAAGGTTTTTCATGGCGTCCTCACGCGAAGGCGCCCTGGATTTTCCGCAAGATCTCGTCTGCTTCATCGGCGACGGTCGCACGCAGGCGAGCCGAGTTGCGGAGCTGGTCGGGGTTTTGTGATGCGAGGTGGCGCTCGATGTCGGCGCACAGTGCTGAGATCTTGGGATCGTCCATCAGATTGAGTGCGGGCGCCAGCTTCACGATCTCCCGGACATTCTCGACCAGGGTGTCGCGGAATGGATGCTCGACCTTGCCGTTCGAGGTGCGGCGGAACAGGCGCAGCCGGGTCGCCATGCGGGCGACCGGCTCGTGCAGCCGATCGAGCAGTGAACGCACCGCGTCATTGACGGTGCCACGCAGAGCCTCCTGAGCGTTGCGCCGCACCGCGGCGATCTCCTCGTCCGACAGGCACACACGAAAGTCATCGATGCTGGGCACCGGCAGATAGGTGAGCTTCACCCCGAAGCGCTCGCGAAGCCGGGATTGGGCCGGGAAATCCCCGTCAGCGAAGGCATCACCCAGCCGTCGGCGTGCTTCGAACTTGATCTCGGGGTAGCTTGCGATGAAAGCGTCGACCGCCCTGTCGAAATCCCGGATCGGCTGTGCCATCGCTTCGGTGAAGGCCATGAATACCGCACCCTTCAGGATCCTGGTGCCGTCGTCCATCCACGGCAAGGTGCGATCGTTCACGGCCTGGCGCACCGCGCGCTCGGCGGATTGCACTCCCCGGATGTGTTCGCCGAGCAGGCTCTTGTTGGCGCGGACCGCGTCTTTTTCCGCGCCCTTCATGTCGCAGATTTCGCGGGTGATGACGCGATCGCGTTTCTCGCCGGTCCATACCCGGACGGTCGTGTCGACCAGCAGGGCGCGTGCGGAAATATCCATGGTGGATCTCCAGTTGGGATTATTGGAAGGGGCCCTCTCGGGCAGTGACCGCATATTTCTCAGAAGCCAGCGGTGCGGCGCCGCGGGCGGACCGGCGGGGGTTAGTGCCCGCTGAGCAATTCGCCGTGCGCGGCCGCCCATTGCTGATAAGCGGCGGTGAGTGTGATATCTCGATCACGCGCTGTTGCATCAACAACACAGACGACGGCGAATTCCTGCTCCGGCAGGCGATCGAGGTAGCGGACGATGCTGGGGAAGTTCGCCGGCTTGGCGCGGTAGCTGAGCGCACCCATCAGCGCATAGGCCGTCATCGGATCGCCTGGAATCACGCCGCGATCGGGGTCTGCGATGATCGCCTCAACATTTGGCAGGCTAGCCAGGATGGCGCGGAACCCAGCAAAATCGGCGCTCGCCGCCTCACCGACAAGACCATCCATGCACTGGCGTTGCAGGTGGGGTGACAGATCGAGTTGCAGCGCCTGGTGGCTCGCCACCCAACTGCGCGGCGTCGGATAGGCGTTATCGGTCGGCGAAAATTTGTGGTGGAACTCCTGCGCGCGATACCTGTTGTACGCGATCAGCATCGGATCGATACGCTGCGTGCTCGCCCACTTCGCCCAGGCGTTGGCGTCCCCTTCGATCTCAAGATGCAGCAGCCGGTTGCGGACGTGGCTCGGCATTGTTGTCGTGCCGGCGCGGTTGTGCTGGTGATTGCCGGCGCAGACCACCATCCAACTCGCGGGGAGCGCGTGTTCGCCGATGCGGTGCTCCCGGATCAGCGTCGCCGCGATGTTGAGGTTGGCGATGCCCGCCTGCGGCAATTCATCGAGGAACAAGATACCGCTGCCGGCCTCCGGCAGCCAGTCGGGGCGGCAGCGAATGGTCTTGCCATCCTGCATCCATGGTATGCCGGCGAGTTCGGCGGGATCGCGCGTTGCCAGATCGGCGTAGATCAAATCCAGACCAAGTTCGCCGGCCACGGCTTCAGCGATGTCGCTCTTGCCCAGGCCAGGATCGCCCCAAACCATCGGCACGAGATAGTTTTTGACCGCCGCGCCGGCTTTGAGCAGATTTTGATTGTGCTGGAGGATCGACGTCAGCACCTCCCCGAATTCCGTAATGTTCATCGTGGTGTTTTCCTTTTGAGATTTTGGTCAACACCTCCCACGCGGCCGCATCCGGGTGGAGCGGGCAAGGGCGCGCACTTCGCGCGGGAGCGCTTAGGCGACGAACCCTTGCGCGAACCACCCGGATGCGGCACCCAGGGGTTTCATTTTTGGATTTCTGGGGAACGGACGTTGCGCAGTTAGGATTCAGCTTGGCCGCAGCGTTCAGGGGGGCGGATTTACGGGACATCGTGCTTAACGATCACGAGGAGGCAGGAAGCGAACGCGCCTGCATCTGTCCCGACGGCTAGTTAGCGCCCCAATTGGCGTGGTTCGGCTTTCTGATTGCCACGCCAACACCAGCCGTTCTTCGAGTAGTTTGGTCCACGCGTTTACGACGTTGCTAAGTACATGCCGAACCCGAACCATAACTGGTTGACAATGATCCATCTGGTTGACAGAGTGATAGAAATGCCCGATAGGGGAATGATGATGCGACCCTGGGACTATCACCTGGAATTGATGGAAGAACGGCTGGTCAAGGTGGCGCAGCTGCTCGCGCTGGGCCGTGGCAGTGCGGTCGATCGCTTCGATCCCACAATCGGCGACGACAATTGGACCTTGGGGGTCTGCGCCTACAATTACGGCTGCTTCCAGATCTCCCGAGCTGCATGCGCATTCCAGCGATGATGATCAGCCGTTCCAGCTGATCGTGATCACCGATTCCGGTGATCGTGATCACGATGTTCACCCTGCTCGAGGAGCGCTGGGCGGACAGCATGACGTGGTGTCTGATCGCTACCACTGACGGTTGAATTCGTCTCACTTCTCCCTGGTGGTCGTCAAGCTTTCGTCGGCGCTGATGGCGTGCCGCTTGCGCAGACTTTCGCCTTTCAGCTCGATCCGATGGGCACGGTGAATGACACGGTCCAGGATCGCATCCCCCAAAGTGGGATCTCCGATAATTTCGTGCCAGCGGCTTACTGGAGCTTGGCTGGTAATCAGCAGTGAGCCTTTTCCGTCGCGATCATCGACGATCTCCAGCAGGTCCCGCCGCTGCTCCGCGGTGAGCGGCTCCGGTCCCCAGTCATCGACGATCAGCAGCCGGGCGCGCTCCAAGCTGGTCATCAGACGCGCCAGGCGTCCCTCGCCGCGTGCAGCGGCGAGTTCAGCGAACAGACGCGGAGCGCGCCGGTAGATCACCGGCAAGCCTTCGCGGCAGGCTTTGTGGCCGAGCGCGCAGGCCAGCCAGGATTTCCCGACCCCGGTCGGGCCGACGATGAGTAAATGCTGGCCGTCGCGGACCCAACCGCAGGTGGTGAGTTTCTGGAACAAGCCGCGGTCGAGCCCGCGCGGCGTGCGCAGGTCGGTGTCCTCGATCACCGCGTTCTGGCGCAATTTAGCATCGCGCAGCCTGCGGCCGAGCCGCTTGTTCTCGCGTCCGGTTGCCTCGCGGTCGATCAACAAGCCAAGCCAGTCCTCGCGTGACAGATCGCTGGCGGACGGGTTGTTCTGCATCTCGATGAATGCGTCGGCCATCGCGGCCAAGCCGAGGCCGCGCAACCGCTCGACCATGGGGTGGATCAACATGGGTCTTCCTTTCAATGATGGTAGCGTGGTCAATGATAGTAGCCAGGGCCACGAATGTTCTCGTGGAATAGACTGGGTTGTTCGGGATCCACTGCCTTCTTCTGCTCCTGCCCGTGCTTCAAAATGGCGGCGACCGAGCCGTAAGAACGAGTGCCGAGCGCTAGCGCCCGGGCGCAGGCCGCATCCACCCGCTCCATGCCGTAGCGTTTCCTGAGCCCGAGAATGCCGATGCAGGAACGGAACCCCTGCTCTGGATGCGGGCGAGAGCGCAGGATGACCTCGACCAAAGCAGAGGTGTCGTCGCCGGTCGCCCTGGCTTCGCGCAATATCTTCTCGTGCGTCCAGTCGTGGTAGCGCCGGTGCGAACTCGGCATGTGATCCGGCACCGTGGTCGGGCGATGCGGACGCAAGCTGCGCAGGTGATTGGCCACCAGCTTGCCACGGTGGAAGATCTCCACCGTCTTCGCCGTGATCCGTGCCTCGACTTCCTCACGCAGCAACCGGAATGGCACCGAGTATAAATGCTTATCGATATCAATGTGGTAATCGAGGTTTACCCGGCAACGCTTCCATTCCGCGTATTCGTAGGGGGTCGGCGGCAGCGGCAGCAGCGCGGGCCGGTCGAGTTGCTCGAACAGGGCACGCCGGGTCGTACCCCAGCCGCGCATCGGGCGGTCGTTCAATTGATCGACCAGTTCACGGATCGTCCGGTTCAGCGCGGCCAGAGAAAAGAATTGGTGGTTGCGCAACCGCGCCAGAATCCAACGTTGCACCACCTGCACGCCGACTTCGACCTTCGCCTTGTCGCGCGGTTTGTAAGGCCGAGCGGGGATGATCGCCGTACTGTAATGCGCCGCCATGTCGGCGTAGGTTCGGTTCACCGTCGGCTCGTAGAAGCAGGCCTTGGTAATCCCGGCCTTGAGATTGTCGCTGACGATCTGTCTTGGCGCCCCACCGAGAGCATTCAGGGCATTGACGTGGGCCCCGATCCAGTCCGGTAGAGTCTGGCTCCAGGTTGCTTCGGCATAGATGAAGCTCGACGCCCCCAGCACTGCGACGAAGATCTCGGCACGATTTATTTCTCCGCTTGCCCCGTCGATGACTTCCATGGTGTGGCCAGCGAAGTCGACGAATAGCCGTTCGCCCGCGGTGTGCACCTGGCGCATCGTCGGCTTCAGCCGGCCAGCCCATTCGCGATATTGTTCGCAGAACCAGGAATAGCTGAACCCGGCGGCGGCGTTGGAACGGTATTCCTCACAGAGCAACGCCAGCGTCATGTTCGGGCGGCGCAACTCTCGATGCACTGCGGACCAATCTGGAACCGGCCGCTGGTCTGTCGCCACATCCGGCGGCGGCGGAAACAGCAGTGCCTCCAGCCGTTCGTCGTCCAGCTCATCCGGCAATGGCCAGCCCAGGCCGGCTCGCCGGGCCCGGCTCAGGTAGCTGTGGATCGCTCCCTGGCTCAGCTTCAGGCTTTGCGCCACGGCGCGCTGGGGCAGCTTGTGGCCCAGTCGCAGCCGTAAAACCTCACGTATTTTCCGCATCGACAATCTCTCGCTCGGCATCTCGATCCCTTGCTCCTCAGCAAAAAATCGACACTACCTTGGGTTGATAATTGTCAGCGGCAGCGGTCAGACACCGGCGTCCCCAGCGTGATCACGATCACTGGAACCGGTGATCACGATCCGCTGGAATGAATGATCACGATCGTCTGGATTGGGTGATCACGATCGCGTGGAATCAGTGATCACAATCGACCGGAACGCGCACCCAACACGAAAAACGCCTGGCCCGCGATATGGGCCGCTCAAAATGGGGCGATGAAGGCTACGCCCGCGAGGAACTGGTCGCCGAGCTTGGTTCCGCGTTCCTCTGCGCCGATCTCGGCATTACGCCCGAGGTGAGGGAGGATCATGCCGCCTATATCGCGTCGTGGCTAAAGCAATTGAAGGACGACCGGCGTTTCATCTTCTCGGCCGCCAGCCACGCGCAGCGCGCCGTGGATTATTTGCACAGCCTGCAACCTTGCGACGACAACGCGGAGAACCGGGCCGCCGCATGAGCGGCCCTATCCCGATATCAACCAAAATTGGCAGGGGCGGCTGCCCCT
>Ga0302305_1000788_pt1 | contig 18621 bp, 19 predicted proteins | sample III_Palsa_E2_3_FD_198764 | JGI IMG/M metagenome (GOLD analysis project Ga0302305, IMG submission 198764) | Peat permafrost microbial communities from Stordalen Mire near Abisko, Sweden - III_Palsa_E2_3 | ecosystem: Environmental > Terrestrial > Soil > Palsa > Peat permafrost | place: Sweden... | reverse complement strand
AGCTTCTGCACATTCCGCAGAAACAGCACCTGAAACGGAGCCATCAACGACGGCGTTTGCGCCAGATCCAACGCCTCAAAGATCGAGGTCTCACCCAGATCCAGATCATGCAGACAAAAGTCCCTCAGATCGTCCGGAACCAGCGCCTTCAGCATCCCACGCCGGCAAACCTCATACAGGAACGCCTCATCACCCATCAGCACATAACCAGCACGACGAGCGTCTCCAGCAATCTCTGCCACAAATCGCTCCGCAGCAGCGAAGCTCTTCAAGCTACCCTTCTCCGCACTCATCGGAACGACTCCAGCATGTCACTCACCAACGCCTGCCCAAAGTCATGCGCCATCCGCCTCACCGCCGCACTGTCCTCCTGCACCGACCCATTCAAATCCTCAGTCGATTGGAACTGCTCCCTCCATCCGAACGCATCGTTCTTGTATAGCACCGTCCCGTCATGCGCCACCAACACCACTTGCGCCGTAACGGTCACCAAATAGCTCGACGTCTGCCCGCTAGAAGCGTCATAGGTCAGCGGCGCAATCGTCTCCGCCACAATCGTCCCCTTCAACACCGCATCTGCATCGCTGCCGTCACCGTTAGTCAGCACCTGATACCGCGTTCGCGTATTCAACTCCCGCACAACACCCTGCGTAAACGCGGTCTCCGTACGAAACCCCTGCACCTTGGACTGGAACACCGGCACCGCCACCGTCCGCACACTCACCGGAATATGTGTCGCCGCACCAACCTGATGGTAGCCACACCCCGTCGCCGCCACGACCAACGCCAACAACCCGCAATTCAAAACTTTCGCCACATTACTCCTTGCTCACATCTACATAGTACAAATCTGTCGCAACCTGGAATGCATCCTTCGTTCCAGTCCACGGCATCGTCTTCCACTCTGTAGTGACAGGCTTCACCATCTGCCAATGCTTCGAATCGCCAACCTCAATAGGCATCGCAAACCCAACTTCATCCGCCTTCCAACGGTAGCTCACCTCGCCCTTATCCGCATCGAAGCGGAGCAAAAGCGTCGGAATCGCCGCATGCCGCAGATACTCATCGAAGAACGGAGTCAGATTCATCCCTGTTCGCTCATTCCACCACTTCACGACATCCTCAGTCATGATGTTCTGATACTTGAAGTTCTGGTAGAAGTCGTGAATATCACCAAACCACTTCCCATCGTCGCCAACCACACTCCGCAGCGTATTGATCATCAATGCACCCTTGAAGTATTGGTCCTGCGGCGGTTCCGCATTCGTCCCATGTGCCGTAATGATCGGAATCTGGTTATGCACCTTCGGCTTCAGCCCATTCAGATAGCGGATCGCATCGGCCTTTCCCCACCGGTACTCCACATACATCCCTTCCATGTAGGTCGTCCACCCTTCATGTATCCACATATCCGAAACATCTTTCGCAGTAATCGAATTCCCAAACCACTCATGCCCACTCTCATGAATGATGATGAAATCGAACTTCGGACTGATTCCGACGCCAGTCCAGTCACGCCCATAATAACCATTCTCAAAATGGTTTCCATAAGCGACCGCTGACTGATGCTCCATTCCCGCATAAGGAACCTCAATCAACTTATAACCATCTTTATCAAACGGATATTCTCCGAAATAATGCTCATAGGCGTCCAGCATCTCAGGAACCTGCGTGAACTGTTTCTTCGCCTTGTCCAGATCTTCCGGCAACGCATAGTAATCCAGTGTGGTTTCCCCATGCTTATCCGAGAAATACTGGTAATTCCCAATATTCAAGGCAACGTCATAGTTATTGATCGGATAATGCACTACCCATTTCCACTGTGTATATCCATCTCCTAAGTCTTTACTCCCTGCAAACCGTCCATTCGATACATCCATCAATCCATTGGGCACCGCAACGTCAATCTCCATGCCATCCTGCGGCTCATCGCGCCACTGATCCTTGTTCGGCCACCATACGCTCGGCCCTTCCCCCTCGCAGGCAGTAGTAATCCATGGTTTATCTTCCTTGTCTTTGTCAAAGGAAAAGCAACCGAATCGTCCCTGCGTCACCGGCTTACCCGAATACGCAAACGCGATCTCGTATACGCGTCCTCTGCGCAGTATCCCCGGAAAATCCACCCAAATGGTTCGTTCTTCATGCGCATAGTGCAACGGTTTGCCTGCGAACTTGATGCTATCGATCGTCAACTCTGGAGCAAGTTCCAGTTGAATTCGCTTCCCATTCGCCAGCATCCGAAACCGGATAGTATTCGTCCCAGAGATTGTCTTCGCTACTGGATCAACTCGCACATCCAGCCGGTAGAACAGGAGATCATTGTTCGCACGATACGGTCCATAGCCACCACGCAGCAAATCATCCTTTGTCGGAACCTTCACCGCATCCGGCGCATGCGCGCCTTGGCCTACCTTTACACCCGGCGTCGTCGTCGCACTCTGCGCCGATGGCTGTGGACCCACGGGCGCCTGTTGAGCAAGCTGCCCTGCGGCAGCACCGCTAACAAGCAACAATCCCATCCCCACTAAATAAAACCGACACACCGCTAGCACCATAGACCCCAGCTTACCCTCCCTACAGCCAAGAAGAAAGGCAGCCTGCGAAGGCTGCCTTTCTATCTCCAATATCACCGAAATTACGCAGTCGTCGGGGTGCCTTCGCTAAAGCCAGTTTTGCGTCCGCCTTCCGGCTTCAGCACCTTCTGGACATCGCCATCGCCATCCGCTGCAGCAAGCGAAGACTTCACCGGCCCAAGCTCTTTACCCTGGATGAGCAATTCAATCTCAGCTGCATCCAGCGTCTCGCGTTCCAGCAAAGCAGCCGCCATACGATGCATCACATCCTGATTATTCTCCAGGATCTGGTGCGCCGACTTGTAGCCTTCATCGACTAGCCGACGAACCGCTTGGTCGATCTGCTGTGCCGTGTCGTCGGAGTAGTCCCGCGCTTGCGCTATCTCACGGCCCAGGAAGATCTGCTCTTCCTTCTTGCCGTAGGTCAGTGGCCCAAGCTCGCTCATACCGTACTCACAAACCATCTTGCGAGCCAATTCCGTCGCGCGCACAATATCATTGCCCGCGCCAGTCGTCATACGGTTCATAAAGATCTCTTCCGCACAGCGTCCGCCCATCAGGATGGCAAGCTGTGTGTTCAGATAATCCTTCGTCACCGTATGCTTGTCTTCTTCCGGCAGATGCATCGTGACACCGAGCGCCATACCGCGCGGGATGATCGTCACCTTGTGCAGCGGATCGCTGTGATCGCGTTTCGCCGCCACGAGCACATGACCGGCCTCGTGATACGCCGTATCGCGCTTGTCGTCTTCAGACAGCAACATCGACTTGCGCTCCGCGCCCATCAATACCTTATCCTTCGCGACTTCGAAGTCGTACATGTGGACAGCCTTGCGGTTGAAGCGCGCCGCAGTCAGCGCCGCTTCGTTCACCATATTGGCTAGATCCGCACCGCTAAAGCCCGGTGTCCCGCGTGCCAGGATGCCGAGGTTCACGTCCTCAGAGAGCGGCACCTTCTTCGAATGCACACGAAGCACTTCTTCGCGGCCACGGATATCAGGACGATCCACAATCACGCGCCGGTCGAAACGACCGGGACGAAGCAACGCCGGATCAAGCACGTCCGGACGATTCGTCGCCGCAATCAGGATCACACCGTCGTTAGACTCGAAACCATCCATCTCGACCAGCAGCTGATTCAAAGTCTGCTCACGTTCATCGTGACCGCCACCGAGGCCCGCACCGCGGTGCCGTCCAACCGCATCGATTTCGTCGATAAAGATGATGCAGGGAGCATTCTTCTTGCCCTGTTCAAACAGGTCGCGCACGCGGCTCGCGCCTACGCCCACAAACATCTCTACAAAGTCCGAACCCGAAATCGAGAAGAACGGAACATTCGCCTCACCGGCTACAGCTCGCGCCAACAAAGTCTTACCCGTTCCAGGAGGCCCAACCATCAGCACGCCCTTGGGAATTCTGCCGCCCAGACGCTGGAACTTCTGCGCCTCACGCAGGAATTCGATGATCTCCTTCAGTTCTTCCTTCGCCTCATCCACGCCGGCGACATCCTTGAAAGTGATCTTCTTCTGCTGCATGCTCAGCAACCGCGCACGGTTCTTCCCAAAGCTCATTGCCTTGTTTCCGCCGGACTGCATCTGCCGCATCATGAACAGGAATAACGCAAAAATCGCCAGGATAGGCAACGCCTGGATCAGCACACTAAACCACACATTTCCTGCCGGGTCCTTAATCGTCACGTCCACGCCGTGGTCGCGCAAATCCTTGTAGAAGTCTGGATAGTTCGCCGGAATGGTTGTATGGAAGGTCTCTTTGCTGCCCTTGTATTCGCCGTTAACCTCGGCACCTGTAACGGTCACGGTAGAAACCTTGCTGGCCTCCGCGTCACTTAGAGCCTGACTCAAGCTGATTGCCTTATCGTGGCTAGTGTTCATATTCTGAACAAAAAAACGCCACGCCACCAGTAGGCAGCAGATAGTGAGCACCCAGATCGTCACATGCTTAACTGTTGTCGAATTCAATCAACTTCCTCATTTCTCTCTTGCCCGGATCACTTAGCGGCTCAATTCGGCTCATCTACTCGCGCGAATCTCGCTTCTGTCGATTAGACGGCATCGCTTCTAATTCGATGCACCATCACGATCCGGTCAGTGCGTCCCAGCGAAACACTTCCCTAAATTCTACTCCGAAGCACCCCTGCCAGCGCGCAAAATCCTTCCGGTTTCCCGGTTATGTCGCAGATTGAAGCAACTTACCTCACCGTCACACTCTCTCGTCATCGCTTAGTTCCTCGCTCCACGCTCCTGCAACCACAGCCGCAACTCCCGTGCTGACCGCTCCGCTCGTAACCCGGCTCTCAGCTCCAGCCTGCTCCCAACCCTCCCTGTAACTCCTTCATATCCTCCAAATCCCGCCAGTGCCAGCAGCTTTGCCGTCTCCTCAAAGCTCAATCGCGAACCAATCCTCCGCGCCATCCCCCGGACTATGCGTCGACGCGTTGCCGCATCCATTGCCCTCAGCCGCTCGATCTCGACACCGCACCCAGCCGCACCCACAACCGTACTCACAGCTCGGCCGCCCCCGCGAACCGGCTTTCCTGGAAGTACAATCTGCGGCAAAATCTTTGCCATCTCAGTCTCCCAGTGCGTCTCTTCATCCCGCGCGATGAAGGCCATATTTGCCAATAACTCATCAATGCCCGGATTAAATCCTCGTAGCATCGGCATCAATTCGTGTCTCACCCGGTTGCGTGTCAGAGTCACATCCCGGTTGCTCGAATCCTCCCGCCACTCCTGACCTCGCATCCGTAAAAAACTCTCCACCTCCACTCGGCGAACTCCCAACAGCGGCCTAACCAACCTAGTCTTTCCCGCCCCCTGTACTACCGCCGAAATCCCTCCCAAACCCTCCGTCCATGCTCCCCGCAGTAACTTCATCACCACGGTTTCGGCCTGATCGTCCAACGTATGAGCCGTAGCAATCACATCGACATCCAAACCTTGTAGTGCTTTATAACGTAGCTCTCTGGCTGCCTCTTCCAATCCCTCGCCTTCTGCTTTCTGACGTGCCGCTGTATCTACCTGAAATACAGTCAATGGCACCTTGAGTTGCTCGCATAAGACCCGCACAAAGGCCTCGTCCCCGTCGGCCTCTGCCCCACGCAGTCCGTGGTGTACATGAGCCGCACTCAGGACCAGACCCAGCGCTTCACGCCCTGCATTCGCCTCCATTAATCCCACCAACAGCGCCACCGAATCTGCTCCGCCAGATACCGCTACACATAACCGTTCCCCAGCTTTTACGAGCGATTTGTCCATCCCGAGCATCTTCTTTGCCGCCATCGCACCATCCTAAGCCGTGCCGCTCTCTTTATCTTCTACACTTTGCAGTATGCCGACTCTCCGCCTTGCCACTACCGACGACGCTTCGCTCATTGCGGCTCACCGCCATATCATGTTTGCTGACAACAACTTCGCCACTGAAGCTCGTTTCGCTGAGATGGATGCCGTCTTTGAGCCGTGGGTTCGTGCCCATCTTGCCGACGGAAGCTATGTCGGACTCCTGCTTGAGGAGGAAGATGGAAAGGAAATCGTTGCGGGTGCAGGGGTCTTTTTTATGGAGTTTCCCCCACATTGGCTGCATTTGGAGGCGCGGCGGGCTTATCTGCTCAACTTCTATACTGCGACTGAAGCGCGGGGCAAAGGATATGCCAAGATTTTGCTCAAAGCCTGCGTTGATCTGTGCCGGGAGCGCTCTGTTGAGGTTGTTACGTTACATGCTTCTTCTTTTGGGCGGCCTATTTATGAGAAATTCGGCTTCGAGGCTTCTACTGAGATGATGCTTCGCTTAAATCCATAAATTCGCCCATAAACGCTGGGTTATTGCTATACTCAGCTTCCCATGTCTGTCTTCGTAATCCTCCCCGCTGCTGGAATTGGCACCCGAATGGCTTCTTCGGGTACTGCGCCTAAACAATTTCTGACCCTTCGGGGATTGCCTATTTTGCAGCATTCTTTGCAGGCTTTCCTTAGTATTCCGCAGATTACGGGGATTTATGTGTCTGTGCGGGCTTCTGAGGAGGCGCGGGCGTTGGCGTTGATTTCGGAGCATCGGATGGAGGATAAGGTCCATGTTGTGATTGGGGGGGACAATCGGCAAGACTCTGTTTTCAATGCTTTAGCGGCAATTCCTTCTACTTCTGAGGATGATATTGTGCTGGTGCATGATGCGGTTCGGCCGCTGATTGATCCGGCTACTATTGTGAAAACTATTGATTCTATTGAGAAACATGGGGCTGCGATTGTGGCTACGCCGGCGGTGGATACGATCAAGCAGGTGGAGCGGACTGCTGATGGGGCGATTATTACGGCTACGATTCCGCGGGAGCTGATTGTGCATGCGCAGACGCCGCAGGGGGCTCGTATCTCATTGATGCGGAAGGCTTTTTCGGAGGCCAAGGCGGATGAGTTTACGGGGACGGATGAGGCTAGTCTGCTGGAAAGGGCGGGGATTCCGGTGTTTGTTGTGCCTGGGAACCAGCGGAATTTCAAGGTTACGCAGCCGGGAGATCTCGAAATTGCGGAGTTTTATCTGGCCGGCTGACGGACCGTGAGGCGCGAAGCTGAGCCCCGGTGGGGCAGCGTCGAAATCGCCAATAACGACGGTGCTTTGACGGGGAGGAGCACGGTTCACGCGGAGTCATTTTACGGTGATTGCGGTGTGATTTTACGGTGGTTTTTCACCGTGACGGTGACAGGAAACTAATAAACTAAAACCAAGCCCACGGGTTCGGGCTGGAACCGCCAAGAGCCTTTCGAGACCAAAAGACATCCAATGCCAATGACGACTGCCCAACAGGTCGAGCTTACCGAGGACCAGGTCCACCTGATTGCTCGTGCGTTGGCTGACCCGCGGCGGTACGAAATTTTGAAGAAGCTGGGTACGCAGAGTTGTGCCACACCGTGCAGCAATGTGCGCGATTGTGTTGATGTGAGTCCGGCTACGCTTTCTCACCATATGAAAGAGCTGGAGACTGCCGGGCTGGTGCGGTCGGAGAAGGCGGGCAAGTTTGTGAATTACTTCTCGCAGCCGCGTGTGTTGCAGGCGTACCTGATGCGGTTGCAGGCTGACCTGGCGTAGGTCGCCGGCCAATATAGGGGTTTCTCCACTTCGCTGCGCTTCGGTCGAAATGACAGGATTTGGGGGGGTTGAGGAGAGCGGTCGCTTCGCGATACCCCACCCTTTGCGAAGTGCGCAAAGGGTAGGGCACCCGGATTGTTGCCTGCACGAGCGAAGAACGGGAGAGTGCAAGTGCCAATACAGGGATTCTTCGCTGCGCTCAGAATGACGGTGTTGGTGGGGTGACGGTGTTGGTGGTGATGGTGGTGGGGTGGTGATGGTGGTGGGGTGGTGATGGCTGGAAAAGCTGCGGAATGGCGGCGAAAAACAAATACCTGAATCTTTGCGCATCGCTCCTTCATCAATTCGATGGTTGTCGAAATATCGAAATGATATCGACACAAGGAGATTGAAATGAGCAAGCTTACAGGGAAAGTCGCAGTTGTTACGGGTGCGTCAAAGGGCATTGGAGCCGCTATTGCCAAGTCGCTCGGCGCGGCAGGCGCTTCGGTTGTTGTGAACTATGCGTCCGATAAGACCGGCGCAGAGGCGGTTGTGACGGCCATTACGACCGGCGGCGGCAAGGCTGTTACCGTGCAGGGCGATGTTTCGAAGACCGCCGACGCACAGAAGATCATCGCTTCGGCGATTACCAACTTCGGCAAGCTGGATGTGGTCGTCAACAACTCGGGCATTTACGCCTTCACGCCGCTTGAAGCGGTTACAGAAGAGTCGTTCACGAAGCAGTTTGGCACCAACGTGCTGGGTACGTTGCTGGTGACGCAGGCTGCTTTGCCGCACCTTGGCAAGGGCGCCAGCGTGATCAACATCGGTTCGCTTGTGAGCCGCATTACGCCGCCGAATAGCTCGGTTTATACCGGCACCAAGGGTGCAGTTGATGCGATCACTGGGGTGCTCTCGGTTGAGCTTGGACCGAAGGGTATTCGCGTGAATGCGCTGAACCCGGGGCTGGTTGAGACGGAAGGCACGCATACTGCCGGGTTCATCGGATCGGACTTCCACAAGGACGCCGTTGCGAAGACTCCGCTTGGCCGTACCGGCCAGCCGCAGGATATCGCTGACGTCGCTGTCTTCCTCGCTTCGGATGAGGCGGGTTGGTTGACCGGGCAGCTTATCAACGCTGCCGGCGGTGTTCGCTAATAGTGTGAATCCCACTCTTCTCTTATGAGAGGAGTGGGGTCACCATAATGCCCAGTCTGGGCGATTGTTTTGGAGATCAAAATGTTACTTACCTTATCGATGTTCCTACCTTTTGTTGCGACGTTTGCGCTTGCTACGTGGGACTCGTCTCCGGCTGAGACGCGCAGCAAGGACTACCAGAGCCATATAGGTTCGCCCTGCCAGGGCTGAGCGGTTCAAGCGTTCTACAACTGTTCGGCGCTTGCCTGATAAGCCACCATTACGCGCGTGCCGGCGAAGGAGCTTGGGCCGAAGGGTGTTCGTGTGAATGCGGTGAATCCCGGGCCAGTGGTTACGGAGGGCTTCAAGTCCTCCGGGATTGAAGGCTCGGACTTTGAGAAGGGCATGATCGCGGGCACGCCGCTTGGCCGCATTGGCCAGCCGGACGATATTGGGTCGGTGGTTGCGTTCCTGGTTTCGGATGATGCGAAGTGGGTTACGGGTTCGCTGCTTCAGGTTGCGGGCGGATTGCGGTAGAACATTGCCCCATTCCTCTCTACTAGAGGGTGGGCAGCAACAACAAATACAGGGGTTTCTCCACTGCGCTCCGCTTCGGTCGAAATGACAGTCTTTGGGGTGGGCTGAGGAGAACGGTCGAGCGGAGCTCGATACCCCACCTTTTGGCAAAAAGCGCCAAAGGGTAGGGCAGCCAGAGTTGTGGCGCGATACTCCCCGTCAACAGCTTGCGCAGATTTACAATCTCCGTATGAGTATGCGCATCGGCCTCGGTTTTGACTCCCACGCCTTCGCTCCCGGAGTCCCGCTGGTCATCGGCGGGCTTAAGATTGAACATCCTGAGGGGCTTGCGGGCCACTCGGATGGGGACCTTCTGCTTCACGCGATTACTGACGCGCTGCTGGGTGCGGTCTCTGCGGGGGATATTGGGACGTTTTTTCCGCCGACCGATCCCAAGTGGAAGGGTGCGGACTCGACCTTGTTTTTGCGGACGGCACTGGAAGAGATTGCGCTGGTGGGGTTCAAGATCGTCAATATCGACTGCGTGCTAATCATGCACCGGCCAAAGATTGTGCCGATTGCCGCGGATATGCGGGAGCGGGTCGCGGACCTGCTGCACCTGGACATCAACAACGTGAGCATCAAGGGCAAGACGCCGGAGGGGCTTACGCAGGACGGGACTGCGGTGGCGCATGTGGTGGTGTTGCTGGAGTCGATCAAGCTGCCGGATGAGAATAAGGTGCTGGCGATTGAGGCGGATGCTCCTAATGAAGCGGATATCGATGGGGTGCTTAGTACGATTGCTGCTGATGCTACCGATATCAGTGCGTTGGGGCGGAAGCTGCCGACGTTTGATACGGACGATTTGACGTAACGGCGGATTCCGGTGGAGCTACACCGGCTCCGCGAAGAATTTGCTGGAGTCCTGCACGCTTCTCCGGTACATTGGCTGCAATCACAGGAGGCACCAATGGATCCGCAGCAATCTCAACAACAGGCCATGCACATCTTGGCCGTTATGCTCCCGATGATGGCTCTGTTTGGCATCGTCTTCATGGTCATTTTGATCGTGCCGCTGTGGCAGATTGCGAAGAAGGCCGGATTGAGCGGACCGCTTTCCTTGTTGGCGCTGATTCCGGGCGTTGGGCTGCTGGTGGCCCTTTATGTGATTGCGTTTATGGAGTGGAGAGTGGCGCCCGTGGTGGTGGCTGCTTATCCGCCTACGTATCCGCCACCGCCGGCTTATCCGCCTGCGCCGTAGGCCGCGTTTTGCATCGTTGCGCGGTTATGGGTCGGGCCTTCAGCCCTCAGTGTCGTGGTAGTCGTTACGAAGGGCTACGCCCCTCGCTGATATAGGGCGCGCCTTTGGCGCTGAAGAGCAACGGCAAGTGCAAAAGCAGATTCCCTTCGGGAATGACAGAAAGAAAAGCAAGAGCAACTGCCAATACAGCGGTCCATTCGCTACGCTCAGGATGACAAAGGTTGGGGTAATGCGAGCGCCTGTAAGAAGAAGCAACAGCACCGGTATGGGCGCTCTGTTAACATAAGGGTTGACCTAATGAGCACAGAAACCCACGCCCCGTTGTCCTCCGCTACGCCTATTCGTGTACGCATTGCCCCTTCGCCGACCGGTGACCCCCATGTTGGCACAGCCTATATCGGCTTGCTGAACTACCTCTTCGCTACGCAGCGTGGTGGCGAGTTTGTGCTGCGGATTGAAGATACCGATCGCACGCGGTTTGTTTCTACCTCTGAGCAGATGATCTTCGATGCGTTGAAGTGGGTGGGGCTGCACTGGAATGAGGGGCCCGATGTGGGTGGGCCTTATGGGCCGTATCGGCAGTCGGAGCGGACGGAGATCTATCGTGAGCATGTGGAGATACTGCTGGCGAATGGGACGGCTTATCGCTCGTTTGAGACGGCGGAAGAGTTGGAAGAGATGCGCAGGCAGCAGATCGCCGCGAAGACTCCGCCGCGGTATAACGGGGCGCACCGGCATCTTTCGCAGGCGCAGATTGATGCGTATGTGGCTGAGGGGCGGGCTTATACCGTGCGGTTGAAGGTGCCGGCGGAGGGTTCGACTACGTTCCGCGATGAGCTGCGTGGGGACATAACGTTCGACCACAACAATGTGGATGACCAGGTGCTGATGAAGTCGGATGGCTTTCCGACGTATCACCTGGCGAATGTGGTGGACGACCATTTGATGCGGATCTCGGATGTGATTCGCGCAGAGGAGTGGATCAGCTCTACGCCGAAGCATGTGCTGCTTTATAACGCGTTTGGCTGGGAGTTGCCGCGGTTCTGGCACATGCCGCTGCTGAGGAATGCGGACAAGAGCAAGATTTCGAAGCGGAAGAATCCGGTGTCGCTGAACTTCTATCGGGAGTCGGGATATCTGCCGGAGGCGATGCTGAACTTCCTGGGGCTGCTGGGTGGTGGGATGGCGCAGCCGACGGAGCAGGAGATTGTTAGCAAGGGCATCAATACGAAGGAAGGCGATATTTTTTCGCTGCCGGAGATGATTGAGAAGTTCGACTTCACGCGGATCTCGCTGGGCGGACCGGTGTTCGATTTGGTGAAGCTGAAGTGGCTGAATGGGGAGTATCTGCGCAAGCTTTCGCCGGAGGTTTTCTTTGCGGCGCTGCGGGAGACGATCTTCTCGGATGCGTATCTGCAGGCCATTGCGCCGCTGGTGCAGACGCGGATTGAGACGCTGGGACAGTTCGGAGATATGACGGGATTTTTCTTCTCGGATAACGTACTGCCGGCGGAGAGTGTTTGGCTGCCGAAGAAGCGGACGTATGAGGAGGCTGTGGCGTTTGCGGCGGAGCAGCTTGTGGTGCTGGAGGCTTCGGCGTGGGAGGTTGAGGCGATCACGAGTGCGATGAAGGCACTGGGCGAGGCGAAGGAGTGGAGCGTGAAGGAGAACTTCATGCTGCTGCGCGCGATCCTGACCGGCAGCACGACTTCTCCACCGCTGGTGGAGAGCCTGGTGGTGTTTGGGAAGGCGCGGTCGCTGGACAGGATGCGGCGGTTTCTTGAGGCGCAGAAGAAGCTGGCGAATCAGCGGAAGTAAGGCGGCGCCCACCCTGGCGGCGGCTTCTGTGCCGTCAGGGTGGGCGCACAATCGCTTATTTTCCGCTTGGTTTTGAGCCTTCGATGTCCAGGTTGTTGTCGACGCTGAATGTGCCGGGAGCGGAGTTTGCCTGCATGTTGGCGATTGCGGCGTCCGACTCGTTCAGGACAGCTCCGTACAGCTTCACGTGGCCGCCGTTGACGATGATGTGGATGGCGTGGAATCCAATTGGAGGATCGGCGGTGATGCCGCCGGCCATCCGCGCAACGCTTGGGCCGCGGTACGAAGAGCCCGCGTTGGCGTTGTATTTTCTCAGCACAGACGAGGTGTAGATGCGGCTATAGACCGAGGCGCGGATGCGGTCGTCGTTGGGGGAGCTTGACAGCACCTCAATGTTGTTTTCGACCGCTTCGATGCCGGGGATACCCTTCACCGCGCGCTCTGCGTCGTCCTTGAGGGTCGGGCGCGAGGCATAGCCGCTGAGCACCAGTGTCTTGCCGTGGATGCCGAAGGTGAGCCAGTCAAATACCTGGTAGTTGGTGAGATTGCGGAGCTTTTTCTGGACATCGCCAACGATGCGGGTGGTGTCGTCCTGCGACCAGGAAGGGGCGGGCGACTGGGCGACAGCGCGCGGCAGCGGCGCTGACAGGAGAAGAATTGCGGCTGAGGCGATGAGGCATTTTCTGATGGTCATATTGTCCCTCTCTGTTTCCTTAGAAGTAATAACAGGAAAAGGCTTAGGAGTGCACCCAGTAAAATTGCCAGAGGCAGGCGGCTTGCAAACGGGCGGGACAGCGGTGAGATACCATAAGCTGTTACCGGCACATCGCCTCGGAGCTTATCTATGAACTACAGAGGCGCACAGAACCTCATCAAACGCGGTGACGAACAAGGCCTGCGCACGGCGCTTGAAGGTAATCTTAGCTCGAATGCGTCGAATCACAAGGGGTGGTCGCTGCTGATGCTGGCGGCGGTGGAGGGGTCGGTGCCGGTGGGGCGGTTGCTGATCGAAAAGGGTGCGGATATTGCGGCGATGAACCTGAAGGGCGAGACCGCGCTGAGTATTGCGACGCAAAAGGGCCATGAGGCGTTTGTGGAGTTGCTGCAGGGGGCGTAAGCTCCGCTGCAAAGGGCATACTAGAGACGTATGCCTACCAAGCCATTAGCTGCTGAAGACCTTGCCCACGTTGTGGAGCATGCGCGTTCGTCGTTTGAGGCGCTTCGCGGCGCCAACCTGTTTGTCACTGGCGGGACAGGTTTCTTTGGGCATTGGTTGCTGGAGTCGCTGCTCTATGCGAACCGCGAACTGGGGCTTGGCGTTCGTGCGACGGTGCTTACGCGCAGTGGGCGGGGGTTTGCGGAGAAGTCGCCGCATATCGCCGGGGATGCGGCTATTACGATGCTGGAGGGGGATGTTCGCGGGTTTGCGTTTCCGGCGGAGAGGCATACGCATGTGGTCCATGCGGCGACGGATTCGGGTGGACAGCAGGTTAACCTAGGGCCTGGGGCGCTTGCAGCGGCGATTCTTGAGGGGACGGAGCGGGTGCTGCGGTTTGCGGAACAGAGTGGGGCTGGGCGGTTGCTTTATACGTCTACCGGCGCGGTCTATGGGCGGTCTACTACGCTGCTGCATACGCCGGAGAGCTATCTTGAGAGCGACAATCCCAGTCTGCCGGCGGATTCTTATGAAGCGGCGAAGCGCGAGGCTGAGCTGCTATGTCTGCGCCATGGGGAGTTGAATCCGGTGATTGCGCGATGCTTTGCGTTTGTGGGGCCGCATCTGCCTCTGGATCAGCACTTTGCTATTGGGAACTTTATTGGGGCGGCGATGGAGGGGCGGCCTATTCATATTAAGGGCGATGGGACGCCGCGGCGGTCGTGGCTGTATATGGCAGACCTGGCGGTGTGGCTGTGGACGATGCTGGCGCAGGGTGAGGCTGGGCGCGCCTATAACGTGGGGTCGGATGAGGGGATGAGTATTGCGGAGGCTGCGCGGCTTACTGCGGCGACGCTGCGGCCGGGGCTGGCGATTCAGATTGATGGGGTTGCCGATCCGACGGCGGCGCTGAATAGCTATGTGCCGGATATTGCGCGGGCGCGGGAGGAACTTGGGCTTGGGGTTCGGGTGCCGCTGACGGAGGCGCTGCGGCGGACTGCGGAGTGGGGTGGGTAGGGGTGGTGAGGATGGTTGTGGTTTCCTGATCCGGGTTTGTTGCCGCGGTGGAGGAGAGCCAATACAGGGGTTTCTCCACTGCGCTCCGCTCCGGTCGAAATGACAGTGTTTTGGGGTTAGATCGAGGAGAGCGGTCGAGCATAGCTCGATACCCCACCCTTTGCAAAGAGCGCAAAGGGTAGGGCACCCAGAGTTGAGGTTGGGCTGGCGAAGAACGGGAGAGTGCAAATGCCAATACAGAGATTCTTCGCTGCGCTCAGAATAACGGCGGGTAAAGGGTTGCGGTGATGGCCCTAAACGACCAGGAGGCCGGCTTTGGCGTTTGCTACGAAGTCGATTGCGGTTTTGGCGATGTAGTCGAGCATCTCCTTGGTCAGGCCGGGGAAGACGCCGATCCAGAAGACGTTGTTCATGACGTAATCGGTGTTAGTCATCTCGCCGACTACGCGGTACTCCCACCCTTCGTAGGCGGGCTGGCGGAGGAGGTTGCCGGCGAAGAGAAGGCGGGTGCCGATCTTGTTGGTTTCGAGCGCCTTGGTTAGCTGGTCGCGCTTGAAGGGGGCGTCGTCCTTTATGCCTATCGGGAAGCCGAACCAGCTTGGGTCGCTGTCCGGTGTGGCCTCGGGGAGGACGATGACGTCTTCAAGTGGCTTCAAGACCTGCTTGAGGTAGGCGAAGTTTTCCTTGCGGCGCTCGATGAAGTAGGGGAGCTTGTCGATCTGTGAGACGCCAAGCGCGGCCTGCATGTCGGTGGCTTTGAGGTTGTAGCCGATGTGCGAGTAGGTGTACTTGTGGTCGTAGCCGCAGGGCAGCGTTCCAAGTTGCCAGTCGAAGCGTTTGCCGCAGGTGTTGTCTACGCCGGGTTCGCACCAGCAGTCACGACCCCAGTCGCGGTAGCTATCGATGAGGACCTGGAGTGCGGGTTTGTCCGTGAGGACGGCGCCGCCCTCGCCCATGGTGATGTGATGGGCAGGGTAGAAGCTGACGGTGGCGATATCGCCGAAGGTGCCGACCTTCTGACCCTTGTAGGTGGAACCGAGGGCGTCGCAGCAGTCTTCGATGAGCCAGAGATTGTATTTTTTGCAGAAGGCTGTGACGACGTCGAGATCGAAGACATTGCCGAGCGTGTGCGCGATCATCACGGCCTTGGTCTTTTCGCTGCGCGCCTCTTCGAGCTTGGTGACATCCACCTCATAGGTGGGCAGCGTGACGTCGATGAATACCGGCACGAGGCGGTTCTGGAAGATGGGATTCACCGTTGTGGGGAAGCCGGCGGCGACGGTGATGACCTCATCACCGGGCTTGAGCTGGCGGTCGCCGAGCTTTGGCGATGTGAGGGCGGTGAGGGCGACGAGGTTCGCAGAGGAGCCGGAGTTGACCAGCGAGGCTGACCGAAGGCCGAAGAACCGCGCGAGCTTGCGCTCGAAGTCCTTGGCCCAGCGACCGGTGGTGAACCAGCCGTCGAGGGCGGAATCGACCACGGCGCTCATGTCTGCGGCGTCGATGACCTTGCCGGAGACCGGAACAACAGAAGTGCCCGGGGTAAATTCTTTTTTTGCGAATGCTTCGGCATGGAACTCGGCCGTAAGCTGGAGGATCTGTTGGCGCAGTTGCTCGGAGCGTTCACTCATAGATACTTCAAGAATAGCAAACGCACGGTATCATGAGCTAACAGCGCAAGCATTCTTCACAAAAGGACTCGATAATCATGAAAGCGGTCATCCTCGCCGGCGGGCTCGGCACACGCATTTCGGAAGAAACCTCGCTCCGCCCCAAGCCGATGGTTGAGATCGGCGGCCGTCCCATCCTGTGGCACATCCTGAAGATTTACTCGCAGCATGGCATCAACGACTTCATTATTTGCTGCGGTTACAAGGGTTATGTGATCAAGGAGTTTTTTGCGAACTACTTTTTGCATACCTCTGACGTGACCTTCGACATGAAGGAGAACAAGATGATTGTTCACAACAGCGATGCCGAGCCGTGGCGCGTGACGCTGGTGGATACCGGCGCGGATACCGGAACGGGCGGACGCCTGCGGCGGGTTGCGAAGTATCTTGAAGGCGAGGATGCCTTCTGCATGACATACGGAGATGGTGTGGCGGATGTGGATATCCCGGCGTCGATTGAGTTCCATAAGAAGCACGGCAAGCTGGTTACGCTGACCAGCGTTCAGCCCGCGGCCCGCTTTGGCGCGCTGGGGCTGAAAGATACACAGATCTACTCCTTCCAGGAGAAGCCGCAGGACGAAGGCGGATGGATTAATGGCGGATTTTTTGTGCTTTCTCCGAAGGCCATCGAAGCCATTACAGACGATGCGCAGATGTTTGAACGCGAGCCGATTGAGACGCTCGTCACCGAGGGACAGGTTCATGCCTTCTTCCATCGCGGCTTCTGGCAGGCGATGGATACGCTGCGCGATAAACAGCACCTGGAAGACCTTTGGAGTAAGGGTACGGCTCCGTGGAAGAGCTGGTAGTGGAGCTTTGCCGGTAAAAATACCGGCTGGGCAAAGTTTGTAAGAGCCCGGGGCTAAAGCCCTTTTTCGCGGCCTTGAAACAGGGGCCTGAAGGCCCCTTCTCCCTCCGTCAAAAACAACCGCTTTCATCAAACAACAGCAAAGGCTAGAGCTCGGCTTGAGAAGATTTTTGGGCAAAGCTCTGGCGGGGAGCTAGTTCGACAGCGGGCGGTCTGCGTTGTCGATCACCAATGCTGCCACCATGCCGTGGGTCGGCTCCAGCTTCAGGCCTAGCTGCTCCTGAATCGCCGTGAACAGGGGCGGGTTTTGTGCATCTTCTGGCGCCTTTGAAATCTCTCCGCCGTACTGCGATTCATCCTGCGCCCACACCAGGGTGAAGTCGTACTTCCCTGTTAGTCCGGTCTTGTTTACGGTGGGGCGGTCAAGGGTGGCGCGTTGCAGCATTGCGACAAAGTCGTCCATCGTCACGCTCGTGGCTGGCACCTCGATCTTTCCCGGGTAGACGATGCCGATTAGCTGTGGCGGATCGTCCGGCTTTGTCGCAGCCTTTAACTTTGGGCCACCCTTGGCAATGGAGAGCTCATAGATGGAGAACTCCTTCTGCTGGCGGTGAAACGTCAGCTTGAACCGCTCTACCAGAAGTGCGCGGAGCATCTGCATCTGCTCGAGCCTGACTGGGCGGACATCGCCCGGAGTGATGGCTTCGATGTTGAACTGCTGGGAGTCTATCCAACCGGGACCGCCTGAGATCGTTCGCGGATTCAGGTCGTAGGCGAGCGCAAGCAGGTTCTTCAGCGTGAAGTTGGTGGCGATCCATCGGTTCTGGCCCTCCATCTTGAAGAACCGGCCTGCCTTCGCATACGATTCAACCGGCTTTATCGTGGCCACATCGAAGGCGTCAAAATGAGGCCTTGGCGCGACTGCCGGGGACGCGTTTTGTGCGCCGGCTATGCCTGTAACCAGGGCCATTATCATCGCAGCTGCTACTCGTCGCGTCATCGTATTCCCCTCTTTTGCGCAATATCTGCGGCTACCCTATTCTCCCATTTGCGCGAACCAAGTATCTTGGGTGTATGTCTGAAAAATCTTCCTTCTCCTGGAACGGTAAACGTGTCTTTCTAACGGGCCACACCGGCTTCAAAGGCGGTTGGCTGGCTCTGTGGCTGGCGTCCAAAGGGGCGATCGTGCGCGGGTATGCGCTTGATCCCTGCACTGAACCCAACCTTTTCACCGAGGCGAAGGTTGGCAGCGTGATTGAAGATATTCGCGGAGACATTCGCGATGCGACAAAGCTGGAGCCGGCGCTGAAGGAGTTTGCGCCGGAGGTGGTGTTCCACATGGCCGCACAGCCGCTGGTGCGGTACAGCTATGAAGACCCGATTGGGACGTATGAGACGAATGTGATTGGAACGGCTCGGGTGCTGGATGCTGTTCGTCGCACGCCCAGCGTTCGCGCGGTGGTGAGCGTGACGACGGACAAGTGCTATGAGAATAAGGAGTGGCTGTGGGGATATCGCGAGACCGATCCGCTGGGCGGCTATGATCCTTATTCCAGCTCGAAGGCTTGTGCGGAGATTGTTTCTGC
>Ga0302305_1000785_pt1 | contig 18674 bp, 15 predicted proteins | sample III_Palsa_E2_3_FD_198764 | JGI IMG/M metagenome (GOLD analysis project Ga0302305, IMG submission 198764) | Peat permafrost microbial communities from Stordalen Mire near Abisko, Sweden - III_Palsa_E2_3 | ecosystem: Environmental > Terrestrial > Soil > Palsa > Peat permafrost | place: Sweden... | reverse complement strand
TTTCTGCCACGATCAGAAGTACGATTGCGGCTTCCATTAAAGCCGCGCGGCGGGAGGAGGCTTCCTCGTATAGCGCCGCGTAGGTGTCGCGAATGATCGCGAGTTTATGATCGACCGCGGCGCTGACCGCGGCCACTCGGAACAGATCGAGCGCCGCCGTGTAGATCCGGGCGAGATAGACATCCTCGGTTACCTGTAGGGCGTTATCGACTTTCTCGCGCAATTCGGTGACTTCTGCGACCAGACCGTAAAGCCGGCGCGCCAGATCGGCGTAGCGGCGCGAGCTTAGTAGCGGGCGGGTGCGCTGCATCGCCTCGACCAGGTCGTACATCCGCGGCAGTTCGGCGTCGAGCAGCTGGTCGTAGTAGCGCATCTCCAGAAACTGCGCGTTGGCGACGTCGAGCACATCCATCACGTCAGAGTCGCCGCGCGGTTCGTAGATGAATGCGCGATCCCACGTCAGGACCACCAGGTCGTCGGTGTAGTATGAGAACCGCTGGCGTAGCAGGTCGCGCCGCGCGCTTTCGGAGAGAGGACGGGTCTCGCCCGACAGCAAGGGCACCAGATCGATGCGGCTAAGCAACTCATCGGCGGTGGGGGTTTCGTTGAAACCACGCACGAAGGCCATCAGATAATCCTCGTCCAGGCTTGAACGTGATGGGCCGGCGAGCGCGGGACCGAAGGTTTCGCGTAGCCGCTCGAGCAGCGGTAACCAGATCGTGGCATCGTCGGACGCGATGAGAACGCCGAATGCGACAACGCGGCCGGTGAATTCGCTCCATGGCAGATCGTCGGCGGCGAGCCGGAGCGCCAGCCGCGCCACGCCGAAATCATACAGCCGGACCGAGGCCTCCAACTGGAATTCGCGGCCCTCCAGCTGCACGCTCACCGGTTCGAGGGGGATGTCGAGCGGCGCTACGCCGAACGCGACTGCCTTCGGCGGCGTGGAAACCAGCCGGCCGCGAGTGCCGGCCGGGCGAGGCAATCGCGACCAGAGGAACTCCGCCTTGGCGAGATCGACGGCGTCAGCGATGTCGAACAACCGACACGCGATCACAGCGCCCGAGACCACTTCCAACTCCATGAGGTGCGATGCTACTCCGCGCTCGAGGTTATGGCGAGATCACGAACGGTGTGGTACGACACGCGCGAATGTGTGCGGACGTGGCGAAATCGGTAGACGCACGAGACTTAAAATCTTGCGCCTGTAAGGGCTTGCGGGTTCAAGTCCCGCCGTCCGCACCAATAGTTTCCCAGGTATCGTGAGTAGATTCCGAGCCTGCTCGCCCGAATCGCCAGTCGCTACGCTTGAAGCAGCGATGCATGGACAGCCCCGTTGTCTGATATGATCGGTCGATTCGATGAGCACAGCTTGGTCGGTAAGCAAAGCTTGGTGGGTGAGCAGAGCTCGGCCGACGACGAATTGTTGGACCAGCTTCAGTTCGCCGCGTTCAGTTACTTCATCGAGCATACCAATGCGCAGACCGGGCTGATCGCCGATACCTCGCGCGAGGGTTCGCCCGCGAGTATCGCCGTGGTCGGGTTTGCATTGTCCTGCTATCCGGTCGGCGTCGAACGAGGCTGGATCACGCGCGCCGACGCGGCGTATCAGACCCTCAAAACCCTGCGGTTCTTCTGGAACAGCGCGCAAGGCCCCGAGCCCGACACCACCGGCTACAAGGGGTTTTATTATCACTTCCTCGATATGGCGACCGGCAAGCGGGTGTGGAACTGCGAGCTATCGCTGATCGATACCAGCCTGCTGTTGGCGGGCTTCCTTACCGCCGGCGCCTATTTCACAGCGCCGTTCGAGGAGGAAGCCGAGATCCGCGAGCTCGCCCAGGCGCTTTATTTTCGAGTCGATTGGCCTTGGGCGCTGAACGGCCGCACTACGGTCGCGCAAGGATGGAAGCCGGAATGCGGGTTTCTCCATTCCGGGTGGGAGGGCTATAGCGAGGCGACTATTCTGTACGTTCTGGCCCTCGCCTCGCCCACTTTCCCGCTGCCCCTGGATAGTTTCGGCGGCTGGACCGCGACCTACCAGTGGGAGAATATCTACGGCTACGAGTTTCTCTACGCCGGCCCGCTTTTCATTCATCTGTTCTCCCACGCATGGATCGACTTTCGCGGCATCCGCGACGAATTCATGCGCGAGAAGGACAGTGATTATTTCGAGAACACCAGGCGCGCCGTGGCGATCCAGCGCGAATATGCGGCCCGCAATCCGCGCGGTTACGTGGCCTATGATCCGAACTGCTGGGGTATCACCGCGGGCGACGGGCCGGGTAATGAGGAACTTCGCGAGGGCGGCAGGGACCGGCGCTTCTTCGGATACACTGAACGCGGCGTGCCGTTCGGACGCGACGATGGAACCATAGCGCCGTGGGCGATGGTCGCAGCACTTCCGTTTCTGCCGCCCGGGGCGTTGGCACCAGTACGCCGCATGATGGAACGCCATCCGGAACTATTCGTGGGCTCGAGGATTTCGAGCGCCTGGAATCCCACTCTGATCGAGCAGGGCGGATGGATCTCGGAGGGCTATTACGGGTTGGACCAGGGCATCGTGGCGATGATGATCGAAAATTATCGCTCCGGCATGGTTTGGAACCTGATGCGCTCGTCCCCGCACATCGCGACCGGATTGCGGCGCGCCGGGTTCGAGGGAACCTGGCTTTGAACCAGACCTCGTACCGTAGCGAGTTGTTAGCCTACGCGCGCCCGCCGGGATGGCAGAACCCCCTGCCTCCAGACGTATACGATCTCCTCGTGATTGGTGCCGGGCCGGCAGGGTTGGCCGCCGCGGAGGCGGCAGTCGAGGGCGGTGCGAAGGTCGCGCTGATCGAGCGTCATCTAATCGGTGGCGTGTCATTGTTGAACGGGGCGGTGCCATCCAAGGCGATCATTCGCACCTCGCGGCTGTACGCGGATATGCGGCACGCCGAACGATTTGGCGCCGCGGTTCCAACTGGCATCCAGGAGAATTTCACCCTTGCGATGGACCGGATGCGGCGTCTGCGTACGCGGCTGGGCGAGTATCGTTCGGCCGAGCGGCTGAAGCTTGCCGGCGTCGATCTCTATTTCGGAGCGGCACATTTCATCGCGGCCGATGCCATAACGCTTGCGGACGCCCATATGCACAAAAGCGCCACTTTGCGCTTCAAATATGCCCTGATCGCTACCGGGGCGCGGCCGATGCCGACAGACATCCCAGGTCTGGAACAGGCGGGCTATTTCACCAGCGAAGAGGTATTCCACATCGAAGAAATCCCGCACCGGCTTGTGGTGATCGGTGGTGGTCAGTTGGGTTGCGAATTGGCGCAGGCGTTCTGCCGCCTGGGATCGCACGTCGCGATAGTCCAGGACGAGGCAAAATTCCTACCCCAGGAAGAACGTGACGCCGCCCAGCTACTCTCGGAATCATTGGCGCAGGACGGCGTCGAGATCCATCTGAATACTACGGCGACCGCCGTCCGCATCGCGCCTTCGGGCGAGAAGCTAGTCGATCTGGTCAGCGACGATTTCAAGAGCACGCTTACGGTCGACCACATCCTTACCGGGGTGGGAAGAATTCCGAATGTCGAAGCGCTGCACCTGGAAAGGGCGGGAGTGGATTACGACACCGTACGGGGAATTCGGGTGGATGATTTTCTGCGCACGTCGAGCCCGCGGATCTACGCCGCCGGCGACGTCTGTCTGGAGCGAAAATATACCCACGCGGCAGTAGCCTCGGCGGAGTTGGCGGTGGCGAACGCGTTGTTCGATGGCGGGCAGAAATGGAGCGCGCTGACCATACCCTGGTGCACCTATACCGACCCGGAAATTGCCCACGTCGGCCTCTACGTCAGCGAAGCGCGAGAGCAAAATATTCCGGTCAAAACCATTACTGTGATGATGCACGATACCGACCGCTCGATCGTCGACGGCGAGGGCCGAGGGTTCGTGAAGATCCATATCAGGGACGGCACCGATCAGATCTTGGGTGCCACCATCGTGGCCGCCCACGCCGGCGAGATGATCAACGAAATCACCCTGGCGATCGACGCCGGCATTGGGCTCACCGTGTTGGCGAAGGTTATCCACGCCTATCCGACCCAGGCTAGCGCTATCAAGATGGCGGCCAGCGCGTTCGCGAAGTCTGGCGCGATTCATAATATCGCGAGGCCGGATTGGCCGGTAGAAGAAGGAATATAGGGAGAAGCATCTTTTTTGAAAAAAAGAAGCAAAAACTTTTGACACTTGGAGCGCGCCGCCCGCAGATCGGTGCACCCCTAATTGACAAAGTTTTTTTGCTTCTTTTTGTTCACAAAAAGAAGATTCTTCCTTCTTCTCAACCTTTCCCCTTCGCTATGTAGCAGTAACACTCACAGCAAAATTCGTACCCTCCCAATGATTGGAGTCAGGCCAATAGAAAGTGAATTTGACCACCGCACCGACAGGCAATGCTGAAGATGAAAGATCGGCCACGAATATTCCCAGTCCCACATCCCGCGTGGTCGCGTCCTGAGCAGTCCTCCAATCATCCGCACTCCAGTGAACTACCGCCTGCGCCATCGTCTCGACACGCAGGATTTTCCCCGCCGGCATCGACCGGATTTTGTGGTTGAACCGCCATGTGATGAGAGACGATACGGTTTTATCGACCAGGTAACGCTGTACCGTTTGCGGTGGTAGATCGAACAACCGGCCATCCCGCAACGACCGGCGCAGCTTTAGGTACTCGGCGTGCGCCCATACCAGGGGCATCGCGGAGCCGGTTGGCCGGCCATGAAACAACTCGAGATCCGGCAGGTCTGCCGCGTCCCAAACCTGCTCGGGGATCAGGCCGCCGTCGCCGGCGAAAGACTCCATCGCTACCAGCAGCTTTTGCGCCTCGTCGGCCCGGCCGGCCGCCAGCTCGAAATGGCCGCGCTCACCGGTGAGTAGTGGCCAGCCGCGGCCGATACCGGTGCCGTCGAACGGCGAGCCGTCAGCGTGCTCGCCATAGCCGTCGGCGTTGTAGCGATGCCAGGTTGGGCCAGACGCGGTCTCGATCTTCAGCATTTCGTCGATTATCTTCGCGGTGTCGCGCATGCGCGGGTCACGGGCATCGCGCAGGCCGAAGCGTACCAGCGCCAAAGCGTCGGGACTCACCAAATGGCTGGAGATGACTGTGCCGTCGGCTTCGGAGACGTTCTTGATCGGCACGTTTTCGAGAAAACGCGATGTTCCGTCCCAATCCGGCGGTGCGATCCGGACGTAGTAGCCGCTGATACCGAATTTCCGGCTCCAATCGGTGTCGGACGCATACATCCAGCGATCGATCGAGCCATGCCAGACATCGGCGATCTCGCGGAGATAGGTCGCAGTCGCCGCTTCGTAATTGAGATCGGCCAAGTCCGCCGCTGCGAGGAGTGCAGCGATTTCCGCACCGATCGTGAACGGCGTGTAGCCGGGGTCCTCTTCCCAACGATCTTCGGGGCTTACCGGACCGTTCTGGACCAGATACCCGGCCGCTCGGCGCACCATCGGCCAAAATTGCGCGACGTCGGTGTCTCCGAGCGCGTTTTCCCGGCGCGCCAGATCCAATAGAAGAATCGGCAACGCGGTCTCGTCCATTTGGATCCCGTTCCAATAGGGCGAGCCGTCCAGCCACATGTTCTGCGGCCAGTGTCCATCCGGAAGCTGCGTCGCATGAAGATACCAGAGCACGCGGCCTACTTCCTCGTGCGCACCGGCCGCGAGTAATCCGCCCGCGGTTTCCACCATGTCGCGCGACCACACCAGATGATAGCCGCCGAGGTCATTGTCGCCCTTGCTGAAACCCCACGGGATCGAAAGGCTGGCGATCAGTCCGCCCGGGATCGTCTTCGATTCGTGGGTTCGCAGGACCGCAAGGCTGATCTTGGAAAGATCACCGTATCTGGGTCTGGATGTGTCTTGTGAGGCGTGCTTGTCGATCCATTCCTGCCAGCCCGTGATGTAGTCGCGTTTGACCTCATCGAAGCCGTCGCGAAGACTGGCGATCGCGTTAGCGGCGGCCTTTTCGGGATTTTCCCCGAAACCCAACGCCAGCACGAAGTTTCCTTGCGATACGGGCAAGTCGATCTCGCCGGTCAACGCCACGTTACCATTCTCGGCGCGGGTGTAAGTGTGAGTCAGTTGTTGATGTGCCTGCAGATCCTGCCAGCCGTCGGACGCACCGACGTAGCCAGCCGAACGTTTGGTCCACGGCACCGAGCAAGCGAGCGCCAAAGCGTTGCCGTCGCGCTCCGCAAACAGCAGAGGCGTGCCATCGAACTCGCCGATCCAGGCGGTATTGCCGCTGCCCTGGTTGCCCAGATGCGGGGCGAGCAACACGAACAGCCGATAGTCGGAGAGCAGACCCTGCCGTGCCACGAATTCGACGTGCTGCAGCGCCGTGTCCCGGCGAGGATCGGTCATGGTTTGTTTTTCGATAACGTAGCGGCCGGCGCGGCAGGCATTGCGCAATCCGAACGCCGGCACTCCGTGGGCCAACCAGCGAACTTCGGAAACCGCGTCGCGCTTTTCCTCGGAGAAAAAGCTATCTGCTCCGGTGACGATCAGTCCTAAATCGCGAATGCAAGCCCGGTCGATGCGGGGGTAATAGATCTCGTTGAAGATCCCGTGGCTCAGCGTGAACCATACGCGGCTCTGATTGGTAATTGCGGTGCCGACAGCGGATTTTGCGCTGGAAGTCCAGCGAGGCGGAATTCCGGGCGCGCCCGGCGCGGGAAGCTCTGACGTCGGCATGCTGTTTCCTTCGAATGTGTTGAGTGAGGCATATCAATCGGTTGAGAAGGAGGAAGAAGCTTCTTTTTGTGAACAAAAAGAAGCAAAAAAACTTTGTCAATTGGAGTTCATCGGCTGCCGTGGGGGCACACCGATCCAATCGAATAAAAGTTTTTTGCATCTTTTTTTCAAAAAAAGAAGCCTCTTCCTATCCTCCCGGTCCCGGAAAGCCGCTGCCGGTGCGACCTAAGTAGTTTCCGAGTCTCTTGGCCCAATCGGGCGATTGATATCGTGACTGACCGAAAGGAGCTAGCCATGTTGATAAACGCGTCAGTAATCAAGGGCTATGCCGTTTCCGCGATTGACGGCCCGATCGGTATCGTGAGCGACTTCCTGTTCGCCGATACCAACTGGACGTTGCGCTGGGTGGTAGCGGACATCAGCAGCATTGGCGTTTCCGCGACGCGGAAGGTCCTGCTGCCCGCAACGGCGACGGAGCGGCTTGATCCGGACGACCGGCACTTGACCGTTAAATTGTCTATCCAACAGGTTATGGACAGTCCCGGCGTGGATCCCGATCAGCCGCTATCGCGCCTGCAGGAGACTAGCCTCGAGGAGCACTATTCCGGCGGTTCCAGCGTCGAGCCCGACCAGGCGGTGGCGGGCCATTGGCCCAAACACGAAGGCGATCCAAATCTGCATAGCATTGCTGCAGTAACCGGCTACCGCATCCATGCCAGCGACGGCGACATCGGCCATGTCGAGGACTATCTGCTGGAGGAAACCGACTGGAGCATCCGGTTCCTCGTGGTTGACACCAGGAGCTTGTGGCAGGACCGGAAGGTCCTGATTTCGCAGCGAAACGTGCGACTGATCGAGTGGACGGAAAAATCCGTGCACCTCAACGTGGATCGCGAGCGGGTCCGGAATAGCCCGGCTTATGATCCCAGGGTCCCGGTCGATACAACCTTTGAAGCATATTTTCAAAGCTACTATGCTGGTCCTACATCAGACGATCCGCCCTGAGATGTTCGACGATGCTTGATTGGGATCAACGCGGCATCGATCTAACTGCGGTACGGATGCGTGCCCTGGACCGTGACCAGAACCCAAGGAAAGCAAATCATGTTCTCAAACCGGCTATCAGATAACTCCGGCCTTTCGGGCGCTCTGACCCGTTCGATACATCACTATTGGGGTTGGTTCCTGGCCGAGGGCATCGTGCTCACGTTGCTGGGACTGGGCGCGATCATGATCCCGATGATTGCGGGGGTGGTCGCCACGCTATTCCTTGGATGGCTGTTTCTGATCGTGGGGGTGGTTGGGCTGATCTCGACATTCAGAGCCCGGCACGCGCCGGGATTCACCTGGTCGCTGCTCTCGGCCATACTCGCGATCGTCGTCGGCTTGCTTCTGGTGGTACAACCGCTGAGTGGCTTGGTTACCCTCGCGATCGTGCTCACGGCCTATTTCGTTATCGACGGCATTTTTATGATTTTCCTTGCAATCTCTCACCGTCGCGAGCTTTCGGGCAGATGGGAGTGGATGCTGGTCAATGGCGTGATTGATCTGATCTTGGCCGGCATCGTGATCTCCGGTATGCCGGGAACGCTGTTCTGGGTGCCGGGGCTGCTGATCGGCATCGATCTGATCTTCGGCGGCGGCTCGCTGATCGCGATGGCCCTCGCGGCACATGCGGGGAGATCAGTCGAGTGAGGCGAAGGAAGAAGCATCTTTTTTGAAAAAAAGAAGCAAAAAACTTTTGCTACCTGGAGCGCACCGATCACGGCTGGCGCACTCCAATTGACGAAGTTTTTTTGCTTCTTTTTGTTCACAAAAAGCAGATTCTTATACCAGCCGCCAGAAGTTTTGACTCCTGGCAAGCGGTCGTGCGGCTGGTATGAGTCTTTGTTTTGCGCGCGCCACCCGCCAGCCCGCGCGCGATACCAGCGGTCAAGAGATAGGGCCGCTGGTATTACTTTCTCAATTCTTGGTGCGCGGTTTAGGACCTCGATTTCCCACCTTGGATACTGGGGGCCGGGTCTTCGTGGCTGGCGCCTGACGAGAAACATTGGTCTGCGATGTGGGATCGATATCCCGCCACAACGGCAGGCCGTGGAGGCGCCGGAGGCGTTCGTAGATCCCGGCCGTCACCAGCCCGTAGAGCAAACCCAGGATCCCAGTCGTCGCCAGTGCGGCGGACGGGGAGTAACCGTGGCGCGACCAGACGAACACCCACATGCCCATGCCCATGATAAGCGCGGATGTGATCCCGCGGAACGCTAGGTTTCCCCAGAAGCCGCGGAAAAATGGCGGTGGCATATCGATCCCGAAGCGCCACAGAAATCCCGCGACGGCGTCGGCGTTGCTCGGCCGCAGAAGTCCGGCGGCGGCCAATAGCTTGTTGGCGGCGATGCGCTTCGGCGAGACGGTCATATGGCGTGCATGGTTGTAATCGAGCCTCCGTGGCGAATAGGCTCGTAGTATGTGAAATCAATAGATTGAGATAGGGGAAGAAGTCTTCTTTTTGTGAACAAAAAGAAGCAAAAAAACTTTGTCAATTGGAGTTCGCCGGCCGTAATCGGTGCGCTCCAGGTAGCAAAAGTTTTTTGCTTCTTTTTTTCAAAAAAGATGCTTCCTTTTCCTTCGCCAACCCTAATGGCCGCTTTTCTCGACCAACGCCTTGATTTCGTCCAAACTCTCGAGAAATCGCCGGTTCAGCAACTCGACTGCTTCGCCGTTGGACTGTGCGATCAGGTCCCGCAATTCGCGCACGTTCGATATCGCATGTTCATAGGCGTGTTTGATGAGTTCCGTTTGTTTCACGGCTTTGGCTTGCGGCTCTTCCGTCGCGGACAACGCTTTGATGGTCTCGGCCATTTCGGCACTGGTTTGCTGCAGGATTTCAAGATGCCGGCGCGCGACGGCCTGAGCGCCCTCCAGGGCAACTCGGTTGGCGGCCGTCAAAGCCTCCAGATTACGTTTGTGCGAGGCGAGCAATCCTTCGGCATCGGGGAGCGCGTGGGCCTTGAGACCGCTGAGCTTCTTGACGAAATCCTGACTGGCGGCGATGCCTTGCTCGGCGGCTTTTCGGCTCTGCTCGGCCAGCTTTTCAAGTATGTTGGTGGCGGGATTATCGGACATTCCGTTTTCTCCTCAATCGTTGAGGGCACAGAATAAGAGCTTCGGCGCTGCAGGGGAACCGCTTGCGCTGCATTGTCGCCCACGAGTTTAGGCGGGTGTGGAAGATTTGGGCTCGACCAGGCTTACCACTTGGGCGGCACGATCGAGCGCGCGGTCAAGCGCCGCCATCGTGACCGACATATCGGCGGTAGTATCCTTGACGAACACCCGCACCGCGTAGGTCCAAACCGCGATCAAACCGTCGCGTTTGAGATGACCGAAACAGCCCGCCACCGGAACGCCGGCGGCTTCCAGCATCCACCCCATCGAACGGCGGGTGGTAACCGCGAGCAGCGCCGCGGTCGCGGGTTCACAAGGAAGCGCGCGCAGCAGGGCGCCGATGCCCTCGCGGTAAGGCAACAGCGCATCGAAGCGGCGCATCAGCAGATCGAACAGGCGCTCGCGCACGGTGGGGTCCTCGGCGGGAACCGATAGCACCGCCTGGTCGGCAAGACTGCCCAAACGTAGGAGGATACTGGCGCGCACGGGAAACCGCACGCGGGCGAGATCGGGGGATAGATCGGCGGCTTTGGCGGCACCGTAAATCGAAACGCGAGTCCAACCCTTTGCTGCGGCGATGGTGAACGCGGAGGCGATCAGAGCCTTGTCGAAGTCCAGGTCTTCCATGCGCGACTCCCGTGAAGTGCTCGTTCGAAGGGATTGTAGGTAATAGCTTGAAGGGAAGGAAGAATCTTCTTTTTGTGAACAAAAAGAAGCAAAAAAACTTTGTCAGTTAGGAAGGCTCGGGTCATCGGGCTAAGGGCTCCGAACCATTCGAACAAAAGTTTTGGCTCTTATGGCGTTCCTTGTTGGTTATATATCCCATTGTTGGTTGGAGAACCCAGGCGTCGCCTGGGATATGCTGCATCTGCGAAATCCTACCAATAGATAACGCCAAAAGAGCAAAAGTTTTTTGCTTCTTTTTTTCAAAAAAGATGCTTCTTCCTTCCCTTCAACCTACTGCTTTCACTTACACTTGCAGCATCGGTCCCAGGCTACGGCCGCCGAACAAATGCACATGAAAATGGGGTATGGTCTGCGAGGCGTGGGCGCCGGAGTTGGACAAAATCCGAAAACCGGGCGCCTCGAGACCCAAATCCCGCGCGACATGACCCACGGCGCGGAAGAAGCCGGCGATTTCCTCCGGCGACGCGTTCGCCGAAAAATCGGCGAACGAGACATAAGCCCCTTTTGGGATCACCAGCACATGCACGGGCGCCAGCGGCACCAGGTCCGGGAAGGCCAGCGCCCACTCGTCTTCATAGAGGCGTTTGGCCGGTATCTCGCCGCGCAAGATGCGGGCGAATACGTTATTTGGATCGTAGCTCATCCTTGGGTGCCCTTTCCCGCCAGCGCCGCCGTTACGCGCCGGGCGAAAGCCGCGGGATCGCGCGGCGACTCGCCGTCTTGCACGCGCGCCAGATCGAATAACGTCTGCGCGTCTTCGCCCACATCCTGGCCCGCGGCTGCGCGCGACGCCAGTTCCAGAATCAGCGCGTGGCGCGGGTTGATCTCCAGCACTGGCGGCAGTTCCATCGGGCGGCCCGAGCGGCGGAGCAGGCGCTGCATCTGCAGGTCGGGGCCGTGCTCGGCGCTGGCCAGCACCACCGCGCTGCTGACCAGGCGATCGGAGGCGCGAACCGCCGAAACCGCGTCGCCCAGCGCCGTTTTCAGGGCTTCGGTCAAGGCGGTGACATCGGTGGCCTCGGGTTGAGCTTCGACGGGGGCGATCTCGGATAGGTCGGCGCCGGCTTGCGCGACGAATTTCAGCTTCTTGCCTTCGAATTCGCCGAAACGCTCGGGCCAGAAACTGTCGACCGCGTCGGTTAGCAGTAAGACCTCGATCCCGCGCGCGGCGAAGCCCTCGAGTTGGGGCGAGGACCGCAGCGCCGCCAGGTCGTCGCCGGCGAGCAGGTAGATCGCCTTTTGGCCATCCTTCATGCGGCCGACGTAGTCAGCCAGGCTGACCCAGCCGTCACCGGCTGCATCATTGCCGATGGTGGAACGGAAGCGCGCGAGCGGGGCGATGTCGTTCTTGTGCTCGAAGTCGTCGTAGAGCCCTTCCTTCACCACGCTGCCGAAAACATCCCAGAATTTCTCGTAGGATTCGGCCTCCTTGGCACGGGTTTTCAGTTCGGTGATGACGCGATTGGTGACGGCCTTCTTGATCCGCGCGAGCACCGGGGTGGCTTGCAGCATTTCGCGCGAGACGTTGAGCGGCAGGTCCTCGGTGTCGACCACGCCCTGCACGAAGCGCAGCCACGGCGGCAGCAGTTCTGCCTTATCGGTGATGAACATGCGCTTGACGTGGAGGCGGACTTTGGATTCGCGGGATTCCTCGGCGAACGCGAAGGGCTTCATCGACGGGATGAACAGCAGTGCGCTGAAATCCATGGTGCCCTCGGCGCGCCAGTGCAGCGTGGCCCAGGGGGTGTCGAAGCTGTGTCCGAGGTGACGGTAGAATTCGGTGTAGGCTTCCTCGGTTACGTCGGATTTCGACTTGCGCCACAGGGCGGTGCCTTCGTTGGCGGTTTCCTCGCCCTTGTCGCCGATGAGCTTGATCGGGATCGCGACGTGGTCGGCCCATTTGCGGATGATGGTCTGGAGCCGGTAGGTCTCGAGATATTCGTCGGCGTCGGATTTGATCGATAGGATGACGTCGGTGCCGGCGGTGGCGCGTTCGCTGTCGGCGATGGTGTAGTCGCCGCGGCCTTCGGAGGACCAGATGAAGGCTTCCTCGCTGCCGGCGTGGCGGCTGATCACGTCGACTTTATCCGCCACCATGAAGGCGGAATAGAAGCCGACGCCGAATTGGCCGATCAGGTAGGGGCGGTCTTCCGGGGTGGCGTCGGCGAGTGATTGCCCGAACGCGCGAGTGCCGGAGCGGGCGATGGTGCCGAGGTGCGAGACCAGATCGTCGCGGCTCATGCCTATGCCGCTGTCGGAGATGGTGAGGGTCCGGCCGGGTTTATCGATCGCAACGCGGATCGAGGCGTCTTCCGGCAGGGCGTAGGCGGGGTGGGTGAGGGCTTCGAAACGGCGGCGATCGGTGGCGTCGGCGGCGTTGGCCACCAGTTCGCGCAAAAAGATTTCGCGCTCGGAATAGAGCGAGTGGACCACCAGGTCGAGCAGGCGGCCGACTTCGGCGGAAAATTCACGTTTTTCGACAGTCGCAGTCATGTTGGGCGCTCCGGTTGGGCAAGGTTGGACCGGATATGCGGTATCAGGTGGCGGGTTTCAAGTTGCACCGGCGTGGCTCGGGGATTCTCGGCACCGCTGGAACTAGAAATGCAGTCCCAAACAATCGCCCTGCACCGGTCCTTCGGCGGTCTCAATCGTGCACTTCGGACCCGACCAAGCCCCGAATCTATGTCCCGGATCCTGGGATGAAGGCTTGTTCTCGATGGCGTTAAGGCGCGCCTGCTCTTGCCAGAATAGCTTGAGCTTCTCTGCCTCGGTTGTGGCCTCTGGCTGGGGTGCGACCGGACCCAAGCTCACCGGCGGCGGCTTCAGATCGAGACCCGGGTGTGCCGAGAGGGAGAAATCGGGCGGGAGAACGATGATGAAACCCGGCTGCGCGCGGGGGCGCGCGAGCTTCGCCGGATGGCTGCGAGTCTGCACCGGCGGCGATAGCTTCGGGATCGGCGTTTTCTTCGCGCTCGGCAGGGCGACCGGAGCCGGTGGCGCTGCGGCCTCTCGCGGCGGTTGGATCGTAATATAGGCCAGCGACGATTTTTCCTGTACCGGCGGCAGGCTCAGGCGATCGTTCGACACCAGGAGCGCGAGCAGCAGCAAATGCAGCAGCACCACCAGAGCGGCGCTGGGCCGGTTGATCCACTTCTGGTCGGCGGCATAACGGCGACGCACCTGCACCAATTGCTCCAAAACATTGAGATTTCTGATAGCCCAGGTGACGGGACTCGTTAAGCGCCCGGGAAGCGGCCATTACCCGTCTGACTAACGGCACGCCCGCAGAAATTTTAGCGGCCGGCCGGTTCGCATTTTACCCAGGAGTTAGAACCAATGGCATTAGTAAGCGGCTATCGGCGTGTGGTCTACCGCTTCCAGGGACTGAGCCTGCACTGCTGGATGACGGCGCTGGAGATGCTGATGCAGTGGCGCTACGGCAATATCTACGGCGTCAATCCAGGCGGGGTCGTGCCGCGAGGCGCGCACACCGGCCAGGTGTTGACCGCTTTGGCCGCCGGCAATGGCTTCAATATCCGCGACATCCGCGACTACGGTCTGCGCGAGACGCTAGTGCTTACCAACGTTTTCGCGAGCTGGCAGGCGGCGTTACGCGCCGGCGGACCGATCCTTCTGGGCGGAAACTACGGCCCATCGCGCCTGCTCCGCCCGTTTTCGGATCGAGCCGGGCACGTCGTGCTGGTGGTGGGCACCAGCGGGTCGAACAAACTGGCCTACTACGATCCGTTTTTGATCGGAATGAAGGCGATCGCAGGCAACCACTGTACCTACATGAGCCCTACCGACGCGATCAACCGAATGACCGACTCGGTTCATGTGCCAAGCGCGCTTTGCGCCGCCGAGGGGGGGGCCGACCGCGGCATCTTTCCCCCGGCTCCGCCGCCGCAGCCTTGAAATTGCCCACCGTGCGTGTATTAGCGAGGCAATGCAGTAGTCCTGTGACACGGCACGTGACAGGACTCCGAAAGTGGGCTTAATATGGCGGGATGACCAAGCAGGTATGGAACGACAGCCAGCCGATCTACCGCCAGTTGGTGGATCTGATCGTGGCGCGGATATTGGATCGCACCTATCCCGAAGGCGAACTGTTGCCGTCGGTGCGGCAATTGGCGGCGGATCATGAGGTGAATCCGCTGACCGCGGCCAAGGCAGTGACGGAATTGGCCAATCAGGAGCTGACGGAAAAGCGGCGCGGGATCGGCTTCGTCGTGCGCGAGGGCGTGCGCGAAATCCTGCTGCGCCGCGAACGCGCCAGGTTCTTGCGCGAGGATTGGCCTGGATTGCGCGATCGACTGGCGCGACTGGATCTGAGGGTGGAAGATTTACCGAAAAATTGACACTGGTTTCCAAGAAGGAAGTCTTCTTTTGTGAACAAAAGAAGCAAAAAACTTTGTCAGTTAGGCTTCTCGTTCGCATACCGCCGTGCCAGCGCGGCACATGCCATTAGTTGAATTTGATGGAATAACATTAGCGGTAATACGATCGGACCTACCGACGCCGGCGGAAATAATATGTTGGCCATCGGTACACCGTTGGCGAGACTCTTCTTCGAACCACAAAATATGATGGCAATCCGGTCCTCGCGCGAAAACCCTAGCACCCGACTGAGTAATATCGTGGACGCCATCACCGCAGCCAGCAACACAATGTTCACCACGAACAATGCTACGAGCGAGGCAATACCGACCTGATGCCAAAGGCCACCCACCACGCTCTCGCTGAACGCCCCGTAAACGACCAGCAGAATCGTACCACGATCGACCGAACCCACGATTAGACCATGCCGTCCGAGAAAAGCTGCTACCCAGGGGCGCAATAACTGGCCGGCGAGGAACGGTAGGAACAATTGTTCCAGAATATCCTTGATACCTTGGCCGCCGGCGCCGCCTTTCAGTCCTAAAATCAAGGCCACCAAAACCGGCGTGAGGATCATGCCTAGGAGATTGGATAACGAAGCCGCACACAATGCCCCAGCCACGTTGCCCCGCGCGATGCTGGTGAAGACGATCGAAGATTGCACCGTGCTTGGTAACAGGGAGAGAAAGACCACACCCGTAGCGAGCTGCGCGCCAAGCCAGAGGCGACCCAGATGCGCCAACAGGATCCCGATCGCCGGGAACAAGACAAAGGTAAAACAAAATACCAACGCTTGAAGCCGCCAGTGGGAGATGCCTTCCCAAATAGCTTGCGGCGATATCCTTATACCGTAGAGAAAAAACAATAATCCGATCGCAACATCGGTAACGATCTTGAGATACCCGGCAGCACTGCCGCGGCAGGGCAGGAAACTCGCCAGAACGACCATTCCTAAAATAGCGGTAATGTAGGGGTCGGGAGCAAAGCGCCTGAGGGTCTGAACCAGCGTCATAAAAGACTTTCCGAGAGACTTTCGGGGCCTTGTGGCATCATGACCGGTGCGCCCGCAATCCCTCCGTCCGCGCACCCAGGCTTGCGTCTAAGTAGTTTCCGAACCTACCGCGGTCCCTCGGAACGGGAGTACCCACCCGGCCATCGATCAGACCGTGTGGATGCCCAACCGCTCCACATGAATTGAGATCAGGCGGTTAAACCTCCTGTAATGCCCGTATCCAGTGTTTTCAGCGCGAATGGAAGCCCATTTCAGCGCGCTAAAAATGGCCGGGCTCTTCGAGTTTACCAGCGATCAGTACGCAGCGGCCGGCAACCCCCGGCGGTGGCTCACCGAGATCGCTGATCCGCGCGCAACACTTATAATAAAGGAAAAACCATGACCTATCAAAGTGTTAATCCATATAACAACGACATCGTGAAGAAATTCTCCGAGATTACTGACGCGCAATTCGAGACCAAGATTGCTACTGCCGCGACCTGTTACGAGACCTGGCGCCACAAGACTTACGCCGAGCGCGCGGTGATCATCGCGAAGGCGGCGGAGATCCTGCACGAGAAGGCTGAAAAGTTCGCGCATACCATGACGCTCGAAATGGGCAAGCGGATTGGCGAAGCCCGTGGCGAGGTCGAGTTCAGCTCGAGAATTCTGGCCTATTACGCCAAGAACGCCGAGCGCTTCCTGGCGCCGGTGAAGCTCCATCCGACCCGCGGCGAAGCCCATATGGAGAGCAGCCCGATGGGCGTGATCTTCTGCGTGGAGCCCTGGAATTTCCCCTACTATCAGCTTGCGCGTGTTGCCGGGCCCCACCTGATGGCGGGCAACGTTCTTCTGGTGAAGCACGCGGGCTGCGTGCCGCAATGCGCGATCGCGTTCGAGCAGCTCTTGACCGATGCGGGCGCGCCGCCTGGTCTTTATACCAATCTGCTGATCTCGCACGAACAGACCAACACAGTCATTGACGATCCGCGCATCAAAGGTGTCGCCCTGACCGGTAGCGTTGCGGCGGGTCAATCCGTGGCGGCGAGGGCTGGGCGGAATGTCAAGCCGTCATCGATGGAACTTGGCGGCAGCGACGCGTTTATCGTGCTCGAAGACGCCGATCTCGATCATGCGGTTAAGTGGGCGGTATGGGGCCGGATGTATAATACCGGGCAAACCTGCTGTGCTGCGAAGCGCTTTATCGTTGTCGATGAAGTTGCCGACAAATTCCTGGCGAAGTTCAAGACGGCACTTTCCGCGCTGGAACCAGGCGATCCAATGGACGAAAAGACCACTCTCGGCCCATTGTCCACTGAGTCCGCGTTGTTGCAGCTTCTGAAGCAGGTCGATAGCGCGGTCGAGCACGGCGCCAAGGTCGTGCTGGGTGGCCGTCGGATCAATCGTGCTGGCGCCTTCATGGAGCCCACGATTCTGACCGACGTCAAGCCGCATAACCCCGCGTTCCGAGACGAATTCTTCGGTCCCGTCGCGATGTTCTTCCGCGTGAAGAACGAAGACGCCGCGATCGCACTCGCCAACGACTCCGACTTCGGCTTGGGCGGCTCGGTCTTCACCAAAGACGTGGCGCGCGGCGAGCGCGTCGCCCGTCGGGTCGAGACCGGCATGATGTTCATCAATAACATCGACTGGACCGATGCCGAACTACCATTTGGCGGCATCAAGAATTCCGGTTACGGACGCGAACTCGGCAACATGGGCATTCAGGAATTCGTGAATAAAAAACTGGTTCGCCACGCAGTGCTCGACGCGCCGGCGTAATAGGAAGAAGGGTTCTTTTTCGAAAAAAAGAACCAAAAATCTTTTGTCAATTAGGCGTGGTCGGCGCTTAAGCGCCATACCTAATTGGCAAAGTTTTTTTGCTTCTTTTTGTTCACAAAAAGAAGACTTCCTGCTTTATTTCTTAGGACTGTCCTTATGTACGTAAACGTCGCCATCCTGAAAGAGACCCAGCCGCACGAACGGCGCGTTGCTCTGGTGCCATCCGTCGCGCCAAAGCTGATCAAGCTAGGCGCGAAGCTGCACATGCAGATCGGAGCGGGCGCTGCGATCAAGCTTGCTGACGCTGCCTTCAAGGATGTCACGTTTATCGCTGATCGCAAAGAACTCGTTGCCGACGCCGATGTGGTTCTAGCCGTCCAGCCGCCGGCGCTCGAAGTGATCGACGCGATGAAGGAGGGGGCCATCCTGATCTCGTTCATCTACGCTTCTCATCAGCCGGAGTTGGTGAAACGCCTGCTCACGAAACGCATCACCTGCTTCGCGATGGAAATGCTGCCGCGTATAACCCGCGCGCAGGCCATGGACGCGCTGTCAACCCAATCCGCGCTCGCCGGTTATTACGCGGTGGGGCTTGGCGTCACGCATCTTGGTCGCGTGCTGCCGAAAATCACCACCGCCGCCGGCGCGATCGGCCCGGCCAAAGTGCTGGTCATGGGTCTCGGCGTTGCAGGGCTCGAGGCTCTTGCGACGGCACATCGTCTCGGCGCGGTTACCGAGGGCTACGATGTCCGCCCGGAAACCGAGGAACAAGCGCTATCGCTTGGCGCGACCTTCGTCGAAACCGGCGTCGATGCAACCGGAAAAGGCGGCTATGCCCGCGCGCTCACCGCGGAGGAACAAACCAAGGTTGCAGCGGCGCTGACCAAACATATTCAGGCGGCCGATCTCATCATTACCACCGCCG